>Ga0307517_10001263_pt1 | contig 42524 bp, 54 predicted proteins | sample 23_EM_MG_FD_194515 | JGI IMG/M metagenome (GOLD analysis project Ga0307517, IMG submission 194515) | Populus trichocarpa ectomycorrhiza microbial communities from riparian zone in the Pacific Northwest, United States - 23_EM | ecosystem: Host-associated > Plants > Roots > Unclassified | place...
GAACTCTATTAAGACACTTCTTGCCTGGAAGGCCATAACACAAGAGTGAAGTGAGGCACGTGCCCAAGCTTATCGCGTTCAAGAGCTGCATATGACGAAACGGGGTAAGTCGACAGCAATTGCCAATTTGGGAGTCGTCCACCTTCACCAACACAAGGGTTGTGTTATTCATACCCAAGAAGGGGAGTGATTGGGGATACCAGAAACCTTGCACGATAAGGGGAGCCTCCAACAAGATGTGGAGCAGAAATACGGCCGAACTGAGTGACGTCAGAGGTGAACTATGCTCCATTACAAGTACGAAACTTACAGCGGGTGTCTCAAGTTGGGTTGAACGGACATTGCGATCGATGACGAGGCTTACACGGGAGAACCGGGAAAAGAAACAGGACGACAACGAAAGATGGAAGGATGGAAGCAGGCCGATCACGTGACAACCATCAAATCGAACGCCCGGCGATAAAATTCGATAACGGTCAAGGTATAATATACATGAGGGGTATAAGTTACCCAACAAACACGAGGACGTGGCCTACAGCTGGTTCATAATCACAACCTTTAAATCTTCACCCTTTCGAACAGCTTCCAACGCCTCCACGCTCTTGGTCAAGGGGAACACAGCAGTGATCATTGGCCGGAGATCCACCCTTTTCTTGCTCATGAGGTCTATCGCCGCCTGATAACATCCAGCGGTATATCGGACAGTTCCAACCACGTCTATCTCCTTCGCAACGATGGAGAATGTTGGGAACGGCGTCACAGCCTGGCCTAAGCCTGCCTGGACATCTGGGGCAAGCAGAGGGCTCAGAGTCACCTCCAAGGATGGGCCAGAAAACACTTACGAGTGCCACCTATGTGAACAAACGACATACAGGCGTGCATGGCTGACTCAGCACCAGACGCCTCGACGACAACGTCCACGCCCCACGAGTCAACTCCGGCTTCGGCAAGCGCAGAGACCTTCCAGGCCTCTGCCCACTCGTAGTAGGTCGCACCTTCGGGCTTGGGGGGAACCAGAGACACGTAGTCGGCACCAAACCCTTTTGCAAATTCCACACGGCTTGGTATGACATCAAAGGCGAGAATTTTTGATATGCCAAACGCCTGAGCAACAGCCATGACCATGCATCCCAGTGGGCCACAGCCGCTGTGTCTCGTGATCAGCGAACGTCGCGGAAATGAAAGTGACAGGCCCTACAAAATGGCCACTGTCTGCCCAGCTGAGAAACGTGCGCGCCTCGCCAGCTACAGCACCGCGATCGGTCACATACACGCGCGGTGCCTGACATAGTTGCGTACCTGAACTGCCACGGCCAGGGGCTGAATGCAGCCTGCCTCCTCCCACGAGAGGCTGTCAGGTATTTTTACCGCAAGATCCGATTCGCAGGAAAAATATTGCGAAAGTGCTGTCCAGAACTCGTGACTACGGGATCCCCCCCCCTGATCAGCAATCAGACTTACTACCGGGGTTTCCGGGCATAGAAGCCTGCTTGAAGAATCGACAGACGTTGGTCTTGCCTATCCGGCAGTTGTGGCATCTGTAGTATGGCGTCAAGTCTCGGAAAGTCGCATCGGAGATTTAGCGGACTCACTTTCGGCAGAAACGGGTGGGTTCAATTGCAACGCGATCCCCGATTTTGAGACTTGTAACGTTGGCCCCAACTTGGGTGATCGTGCCAGCAGACTCGTGACCCAACACCTGTGGCTCCTTGATGAAGTTGTGACCAACCCCGCCATGAGTGTATGTGTGTAGCTGCCAAAAGCGGTGTTAGCAAAGGGGGGTCTGGAGGCGGTCTGGCGACATGGTAACAACATCACTGCCACAGATTCCGGTCGCCTCGACTTTGACCAACACATCATCGTCACCGACTGGGGGGATGGGGATATCGCGAATCTCGACGTCCAACGCCTTTAGGAGAACGCAAGACCGGTTCGTCGCAGTACTAATGGTCATCGTTTCTTGGGGATGTGCTCTGGACGACGTCTCGAGGGGTCGTTCGACTGAAGGCGGCGAATGGCAATCGCTAGTTCTTGCACCACCCTTTTTATCCGTGCTAGAATCGACGGGCAGAAGGTGCCGAGAAGGAACAGCTCCCTTCAGTTCCTTCCGCGGATCGGTTCCGCCGGGATTCAGAAACCTGTCTCCGATCGGGGAGAATATGATCGCCACTCGGGTGTGGAGGGATCGGTAGGAGCGGCATGGCCGACCGAAGATCTTGGCCGTAGGCGTAACTTTGGGTGGTTTCTCCCGCGGTCAGCCGATACCGAGAAAGGGTTTAGATCCTGATACTTTACCGATAACTAGGTTGCATTATCGCTTCCGGACGGGGTTACCCCGACAAAGCAGATCCGTTCGCCCTTTTCTTCCGTCTGGCAGGTGATATATTAGGTCTTAGATCACACTCACCTTCTGATCAAATGGAGGAGTACATGTGTATCGCTCACCTGTCGACAGTTTGATGGCCTGTAAGAGCCCCCTCCACACGGGGTACGGAAGAGTTCCGACGGGGCGCAAAAGTTGCGCCATTGGGACTTCCAACAATCTCTCGTGTGCGGATCAAGGTACGTGATCAAATCATGGGGACGCTTGACGGAATACCTTTCAATCGGTCACGTAAACCCAGCGAAATCGCCTCGTTTAAGCCAACTGGTCACTAAGACCCCAACGGGGAATGAAACGGTAAAACACCCATGATTATTATTACACCCCGCTAGAGGATTATGTGCTTATAGCAGCCAAGCCCATATGACAAAGAGAAAAAACCAAAAGACCAAAGACTACGTTTTAGTGGCGAGAACACACCGACGACATTACGGATCTAGGGTCTAGAGCAGGTATCGGAACCTTTGAATGAGGCGCGCCTCCTGATCAGCGGTGGCATTGACCAGACTGACCCAACGAGTCAATAAGGGGGCGATTCGTGAACCAGCGAGAGACGTTACATACTCGGCGGACTTTGCAAGAGCCTTTTCGTCAGTTTTGAATGCCTCCATTTCACCCCTTTCCAGCTTCTTGTTCAAATAAGCGAGATATTGGCGATAAGCTGGGCGTCCATCAGTATTTTTTCACCAGCGACCGATAAACAGGAACGGACCTAAACCGATGGCCAGGGAGAAGACAAGCAAACATATTTCCGTAGTGAAGCTCTGCCAGTAGCTCGGCGCCCACTTGGATGGCCACAGGTATGATGCAGGGATTTGTCCGATATTGCCAAATCCGTTGACTATAGCAATGGCAGCTGCACGTTTGACCGGTGGACGGGGGATACTCGTGCCGACCCATCCGATGAGGAGGATTCCACCTACAGAGACGTCAAGTGTTGGGTATGATATTTGATGTGCAGCGAACAGAACATACCGCTGAAGCCCATACACATACCAAACAAGGAGATGTACTTTCCGGCGGTGGTCCTGGCTGTGAAGGGGAGGGTCAGCGAATAGGAAGATGACCAGGGCAAGTCCACCGACCGGTAAGAGCAACGATGTAGCCAAGGATAGCAAAGCCATAACCAAGAGCGATGTGGAAGTACTTTTCCCCAGTGCGGTCCGAATGCCAAGCGTTCGCGAGCGCAAAAACGGTAGCGAACGCCCAAGGGGGGAAGGTGAGTAACAAAGTAATCGTAGTGTTAAATCCAAGGGTCTTGGTGATACTTGGGAAGTATTGACTAAATGACAGGCCGACGAGATAGACGAAATACATCAAGCTGGAGGGAGATGTATTCAGAGGCGGGTATGCGGTGAACGTCTATCAACTTACGCCATTGCCCAGACTTTGATATCCGTAACGGCAAGTTTCAATCCATGGATAACTCCTGAACCGGTCCTCTCGGCCTCATCTGGGTTGTCAAGAAGGCCAACGTCTTTCACGAGTCGACCTTGAGCGATATGAAGTTCCCTTTCCGAGAGCCATTTGGTACTATACGGTGCTAAGTCAGTCCTGATCCAGAGCATCGAACGAACAAGGAGCCCACCTAGAGGGGTAATCCGCAAGGATGAATGGGACGAGCAGTCCAAAGGCGACAGTGATGGAACCTTCAATGATGAAAAGCTGCAAAAGGTGAGCTAACGCCTGCCACAGGAAACGGGATAGAACAAACCCATCGCCACCCTCGGATGCCCCTAGTACCCTCCATTCCGCTCAGTACACCAGCAGCGATCAACCCGCCCAGGCCTTGAGCCATCATGTTTCCAACGTTCAACCTACCGAATTGTAAGTCCAAGAAACGGGGTTCAACCTTTTAGTTCGTACACTGCGATCCTGAAACCAACTTCCTTGCTGGTATACCATCGGGAGAGGTAGTATATAGCGCCAGGATAGAACGCGGCCTCTGTGATCGTCGTCAAATCAAGATGACGGAATGCAAATATAACCAACTTGCCTACGAAGCCTAAGAAGAAACGACAGACGACGATGTGAGAGAAGTCTTGACAGAGCTGCAGGACGAGATAACTTCAGCACGTGAATCGGCGGGGTGGGGTGGGGTAACCTCTTACCGCAGTTAAAGCGGAGACCAATCCCCATGTGACAGTTACCAGGGCAAGATATAGCCGAGGGGTTGGGACGGTGTTCATGACCAAGTTCGAGGGCACTTGCATCTAGGCCCATGGTCAGCGCGAGTGGTTAGGTTGGAGTCTGCGGGGGGAAGCGCACAATAATATATCCGACGAACAGGATGGACAACGAGGTGGCGTATTGCGTATCATTGAGATTCAAGTCCTCCTGGAGACCCTTGAGACGAGCGTTGGCCAGATTACTGCGCTGTGACGGAGTTTCAACTGTCTGTTGGAAACGGAACAAAGCACCGAATACTGACGTCCTGTATATGAAATAGTGAATGAACGGGTCGGAACACTACCGTGGCACAATGAGGGACTCACGAGGAAGTTCAAAATGAATAACTATGTAATATGAAGAATCACATCAGTCGCCCATATTGTGCCTCAGCTCGGAACGGAAACGGAGTAAACGTACAATCATCAACGCGGGCTGTGCGAACGCGATTTTAGTAAACACGCGTCAGGTGAGCGAGAGAAACGGCTCACAAGACATCGAAAGTCGATCTTGCGAACGAGACGACGTTCTTCGCGATCATCCCAGTCTCCGAGGGTGGACGCTTCGTCGGGGACGGAGGCAGATGCCTTGGAGTTGGCGGACTTGAGTGAGGTCATGGGCGGGCTCTCCAGGGTCGGCTACTAAGCAGACCGAGGGGATGTTCGCGTTCTTATAGAGGGACGGAAGGAAACGGCAGAGATCACTGACGGTCGCTAGCTGACTCACACTCGACGACATATGACAGAAAATCATGTAAAGAAGCCCATCCCCAAAAAGGAAGGCGCGTGCCAGGGACCAACGGCCAACTTTGGAATGGAAAGTGATCGGGAGGATCTGGTCCGCACCCCCTGCTATATAATCTTCTGCGTCCAGTTGCCAGTGGGTCCCCTATCAGAATCCCTCCAGAATGTCCTCCAGCAGCTTTGGGCTTCACAAACTCCTCCAGAACGGCGGAGAGGCAAAGAAACCTGTCGTCGGTATGCCACACCATTTTTTCTCTCGCTTCACTCCATGTGTGGTTCCCACGATCTCCCAAGTTCTCATGATTTGAATCGTAGGTTCCTGGCTCATGTTGCCCGGTGCATCTCTCGCCAGGATGGTTGCACAAATGGGGTTTGATGTAAGCTTGACCTTATCGGTCATCATGGCTGTCAAGAGGTCCCTGACTTACGTCGTCCTCGTAGTTCGTGATCATTGATACTGAACACGGAAACATCGCGGATGACCAAATGCATGTCTCTGTGGGTGTGATCGCATCTCAGGGCGTCAGCCCTATAGTTCGGATCCCCGCTCCAGAGAATTGGATCGTCAAACGTACACTCGATACCGGTGGTGAGTGACTCGCTTCCTAGGGATTGCGTGTTAGATTAAGACCGCTCCCGAAGCACACGGGATACTGTGTCCGATGATGTCTAGCGCCGTGGGTGATAACGCGTTCCGAGGGCCGGGCACATTCGCTGATCCTTTTTTCCGTGTAGGAAGAGGCTCGCGCCCTCGTTTCTTTCGCGAAATTCCCAGTCCCACACGGTCGACGAGAGCCTGGAGTCATCTCAGGTATTCGGGGTGTCGGTTCTCCCTTCGCCCCGGCAGTCTTTGGGCAAACTCCCAGAGAATACACCGCCAACGCCAACGCCAACATCCTCATTGCCGTTCAGATAGAGAGTGTCGAAGGCTTGAACAACTGCGAGGAGATCGCCAAAGTTGACGGAGTTGGTGTGTGACTTTTCCCACACACCCGAATTGTTTCCTGACGTTCCGCCCAGATATGCTGTTTGTCGGGTAAGCGACGTTTCACGTCCAGACAGGTTACGCCTCGTTGACACCAAGGACCACCAGACCCAACGATCTGGCATCGTCGATGGGATTCGTCTCTAGCGACCACCCCAATATACCCGAGGTCCAGGACGCGATTGCGCGTGTCCTTGCAGCTGCAAAGGCTGCTGGAAAATATGCCGGCATGGTGCGCCCCCCGTCCGTTGTCTGGCAGCTCATCCCGGAATAACGTAAACTCTATCATCATCAGTTCTGCTTGACAGCTGATGAAGTACAGAAGCGGTTTGAACAAGGGTGTACGTGAACAAGGTGTCCTCGATAGGTCACAGCACTGATTCCAGTCCAGTCGATTTCATGAACCTTGGAGCAGATATCATTGCGCTCGCCATCTGGAATGGGACCGAATTGAACAAGATCAGTCACCTCCGTTAAACAGAATGACTGTAACAATATGGGCCTATTGAGATTGGCTATACATTTAATCGTGTATCAGGAGAGGTCAATTCCACATTTTAGACTGAAACAGAACCCGTACTATCGTACGTATCCACTAAGTAAGAAAACAAGCATCTAGGAAAATCAAAAGGAAATGGGGCACCAATAACTGTAATAGAATGTGGAAGGCGCGAGGACAACAAGAAAGAAAATAATGGCAAGACACGAACACAAAACACTGCGACATTGGATAGATGATACTAGATACACGAAAAATAAACCGCATTAAGGTGGTAAGGTGCTTACGAAGACAAGACGAGTATCCTTAAAGCTGTTCCTGCCCGAGATGCGAGCCTGCCTGACCATATGCCTGCCACAGGGTTTGGCTGTTTTCTTCATAATGTGCAGGGAGCTGTTCATTTTGAGGTCGGAACACGCTACCCAAGAGTGCGTAGACGTCTCCACTCAAGAAATCATAGCCCGAGAATGGCAGGCCATCAATCTCCCGACCAGCGGAAAGCGCGTTGAGATCCAACGATATCCTTGGCGCCTCTTGGTACTGTGAATGTTGCGGGGCCATAATAGGGTTCCCCTGCTGTTGAACTATAGGTGGCATCTGTGTGACGCCAATACCTGACACATGGCCAGGCATTCGTTGTATGTCGACGCTATGATGGTACTGTGGCTGTTGCTCATGAGCATCGTGGTCGACCGGTGTCCTGACATTCGACAGTCGTTGGTGGGTAATGGAGTCCGTCGAGGTTGGCTCAGTTCTGCCTTGATGTTGAGGAGGCCAGTTCCCTACAAGCTGAGGGGGGCCGCCGCTCTCCCTCCGGTGGTCATTTGGTTGAGGGGCCGACGAGCTATACTGAAGTTGTGGTCCATCGAGTCGAGGACGGGAGCGGGAGTCGGGCACCTCGAATTCCGAAGGGAACTTGCGTTTTCCCTGCGGACTTTCGAGTGGAACGGAACTGGTAGAGATATTTCCGCTGAAGGGCGAAATATGAGAAGGTGATGTGCTTAGCACGGAAAGGATCGAAATACCTCGATTCATCTCTAGTCGTCTGTATGGTATCTAGGGCCAACAGACCACCATAATGCCTCGTTTTGACGACGACCAGGAGGTCAGAGACGATCTCTTTGCAACGTCTTGCGCCACTCCAGATCCCCTCCATGCCCTCCAGTAGATCAACGCACTTCTCTGCGTCCACGATGACCGCCTCGACAAGGCCCGCCTGGTTTCCGTACGCGACGCAGCGCAGCAGCAGAATACCGCTCAGCGTGATGTATTGAACAGCAAACGCGAGATGGTGAGATGTCGGCAACATCTGGAGGGCGTCAGAAAATCCGATGAAATCCGGGAACACAATGGAAAACCGACCTCCTTGACCATATCCCCGATGCGGAGGCCTGCGGGTGGTGAAGAAGATCAGGCCAGGCCAGAGCAGGGGTCACGAGCCACTTACAGCTTTTTGCAGCGTTTATGCACTGCTTAAGGGACGAAATATCGTTTGTTGAGGTGTTAGAGTCGGGGATAAACGGACGATCTACGAATCCCATCTAGTGCATCAGCAAAACCCGGGCTCCGAACCAGAAAATGGCCCAAAATAAGGGGAACGGAAGGGTACACGTACGCAGATTGATAATCGCAGAATAATATACGAAAAACGCGGTCAAGCACAGGGCCAACATCTTGGGGTTCTTCCTATCGTTTGTTGCGTGCCTGACATTGTGGGGCAGATTTTCGGCCCATTCCGCCAACTCCCGATCGAGCGCGCGGACGGTTTGGCTCATCTGATCATCCCTTGATGGGTCCTCGATCTTGGATGACTGCACCTGCCGCACGATCTTCCCCGCAATAACATAGATTTTAGATAACCTGGAGGTGACACGCGATGAGCAAATTGTCATCCTCGTTGACGACATAATTGATCAAGCCGGTAAAAAGAGACGAGACCGAGAGTCGAGCCGATGGCCGTGAATGTGTTGGAAATTCAGGTAAACAAACACACCAGATAAACCCAGTCATGAAGTTCTCTCCTGGAGACAAAGCATTGCCTTCAGACGTGCTCTGCAGCTGCCCATCGTCAATTTCAATCGCTGTGGGAAAAGCATTAGCGTTGATGTCTCCATATCAAAGATTCGGGCTTACGCAGTTCAACATCACAGTCGTCATCGTTAGCCCCACTTGGCCTCCCGAGGGCCATTGACAGGACGCGATCGAGCCCGTACACACACCACCAGACTCGCCTTCTAATCTCTTTTTGAAGCGAGCTGAGTTGAAGCCTCCTCGGCGATCTCTGTAAACCGCGAACGCACGATGAGATGTGAACTTTTTTTTTCAAGAGAGATGTTCATCGACGTACGTGCAACCCAATATCTTGCGCCCTCCTTAATGCTTGCCCCGCGGCGATCCAACTGGCCGCGAGTGCTGCACATCGAGGATCCAAATCAGTGGCCCGTAAAAACAACGGAGAATCAGAATATGTACGTACTATTCCAGCTGGCGTTGCAAATCGCCTGTAGCGCGAGAGCTTGCACACTAGAAGAGGATGGAAAAAAAAACTTGACGCCGGGCGCCACTACGTAAAAAGATGGACTTACTGTTCGATCTGACTACACCCAGAGCTCATCCAGAATAGGACTTGTGACCGTTCGTAATAACTGGAAAGGAAACACAGGCAGTCATTCAGCAATCATGTCTCCATAATGTTACAATTCCGATCACGTGTTGACAGACGGAATCGGAACTCGAAACGGACAAGTGAAAGATGGGAGAAATGAATTCGTACTCACTCCATCCCATGAAACTGCAGCGGTGGCTCTACCTGTTTCACAGAAGATGGGGGTGGAGATGGGGACGTTCCCCTGGCCGTCTTGGCTTTCATTGTCGACGCGCAGGCAAAGACGGCGAAGAGGCATGACAGGAATGGGTGATTGCTATACCCTTTGTCCAAAGCACGTGCCTCCATCACCTCGATGTAGGTGTTCACGAACGATTGCTGGTGTAGGATCGGGAAGGTGTGGTGGATGTGTGTGAAATAGGTCGTAATCTAGATCCGTGCATGAGTTTGGATAAGAAACGAAGTGACAGGTGTGGAGAGCGAAACAGCAGGACGTGTAACGGATCGCATTACCGGGAGAAATCAAGAATTAGATTTAAGTCCCGGATAAGCGAACCGAGATCCCGAAAAATGCGGAGGAGTTCCGGTCAGTTTACTCACGAGTTCATCAGCGACAGAGGTTGGAGGGAAGATGAGTTGTTCAGGAAGTGGCCTTCGCGAGAGAAGCAGGTGAGTCTCGATATGTATAACTGTTTATAAAGAGACCTACAACGTTGCCACCCGCCGGAACTGATAGTTGGGCTTGAAGAACGGCAGTTCCGCCTCTACAGTTGCCTTCGGCATCCTGTCCGACGAGCTCGACGCCGGAGACCCGGCCGATGGTGCAGAATCGTTCAACGAGTTTAACGCCTCCACCAACATCATCGAGGAGGCTCCCCCAATGAAACTACCAACCCGCATCAACCTCGCGCCGAAAAAAACGGGTAGGATAAAAGCATACCGTAAGTTTCCATACGAATCCTTTGCCACGAATGAGAATCGATCTGACCACCTTTCGTTTGTGCCATTAACGTCATCATCCAGTAGCCTGTCCATAACAGGGCTACTGATCTGACTTGACCCTGTCTTCGTCCCTTTCATACCTGGACCTTCACCACTCGGGTACTGGGTGAACTTCTGTACACTTTTTGAGGGCACATAGGGTTTCCCCGAAGGAGAGGGTTGGTGGACGCCCTGTGAATGCGGAAGGAGGTAGGAATGGATGGTTGGTGCTGGGGGCTGTTGCGAGGCACCGGAACCGGGGACGGGGTTCGACATGGGTGGGTGCGAGGTGGTCGAAGATGGTTCAACTGTTGACAAAGGTGCATTATCTGTCTCCGGAGAGGCCCGGAAACTGATTAGTGCAATCATAGGTTATGTCAGGACGCCTGGAATGGGGCAGGAGACTGGTTGACCTACGGTAGCTTTTGATCATTCGTCTGCAACCAGTCTTCGAGCGCCTGATGCCTATGGGTGAGGCGCTGGACAGAATCTTCGAGACGCGCGAGCCGGTTGTCGACAGTGATGGCATACCTGGGTCGAGAAATGCAAAGGTGAGTAGGTGGAGATGAAACGGGGATAAATGCCTCGGTGCCGAGGAGCGATTAGTGAAACGGGGGCGGACTCACTGTCTTGCGCCGGCAGCGTTGTCGTTAATCTCCTTGACTGAAAGAGCGGCCAGGCAGTGTCAGCTCCAAAGACCTGTTGACGAAAACGGGGCCTGGAATGGACGCACAACTACATGTTTTTCCCGAGGACATGCAGTATGCACACGGTTCCTTAACATTTGGCGTCTCATCAACCTTGTTCTCGCACTGGAAATACAGAGAGCTGCTACCTGTCCATCACACTTGATCTTTGGGGTACGCGTGAATCAGCATGTGAGGGATTATAACAGGGGAAGATGGTGTGGTAGTGGGACGGAGACGAGGCAAGAGGTCCCAGGGGCATGGAAAGCAAGATAGATGTGGGTGGGCGAGAACGAACCTTTCGTTTCCTGCAGACCTCGCAAGCTCTCCAGACTCTGGCTCGCACGACTTTGACTGCTCTGTGATGCGGTCGAGGGAATCAAGCCGCAATTAAAGAAAGGGTCAGTTCTCTTCCGTGCTTGGCTCTCGAGACAGAATCGCTACGGACCCATCTTCCTGCTTCGGTGCAGGGGCACTGCCCTCTGGGGACATTGGAGGGTGGGGGTTGAACGTGGGCCGCTCGGTGGACCAGGGCTGGTGACTTCTTCAGGGGCAACAAGGCACGGGAGGACGGGCCGAGAGTGAGATCGATTCCGTTGGGTAGGGAGGAAAAGATAGGATGGAGTGGATGCGGATGTCCCGCGGGCTATAGCACCGTGGCTGGCAGTTGGACTCTGGAAGCTGAGCGGATACGGTGGGTCTGTCCCCACCGATCAGATCCAGACTCGGCATGATGGGAACTCACAACCGCACGACCGACAGGATGGACATTGAAAGTAATACTCATATGGCTCGTATAGGTAGCATATACATATACATGCAGCAATGTAACCTCTATATACCCGATATGTACAATACACCACGAAAGAAAGGAACACGGTCACTCGTTCCCTTCATCACCTTCCATAACATCCGAAACAGAACCCGAGATGGTTGACCCTTCCCTCTCCTGCGCGTCCAGGTCAAGGTCGAGGTCAAGGCTACTAGCTCCTCCGTCGACACCATCTGGCGCCAGTTGCAGAAGCCTTCGGACCTCTGCCCGCAGTCTCTCAATCTCGACATCCCGCCTCTCCACCCGACCCTTGAGGACACGGATGTAGTCGTTTCCGCAACGCAACAGTTGGAGCTTGCTGACGCTCGTATTCGGTCCTCCCCCCGGACGTGGGGGACCACGCGGAGGCATAGCACCGGGTAAAAGTGGTTCCGGGTTGCCTTCTTCAGAGGGCAGTGGTATTGGGGGGAGCAACAGTCGTAGATCATCAAAGGAGGTCTTCAATGAGTCCCTTCGCTTCTGCTCGGCGTCTTTATGAGATGTCTTCTTAATTACTACAGGTGGCTGCGATTGGATTGGGGTGGCCTCGGCTAGACACTCCCATGTGAAACTCACGATCTTCCTAGGGCTCAATGGAGACAAACCTGGCAGGATGGGTTTCAGGTTGGGGCTTACGACGGACGGCTTTTTGTTGGTCTTTGGGTCTGTGACGGGCTTGGTTTTCGGCGTGGTAGTTACCTTGTTCTTCTTTTCACTGGATCTAGTTTTTGGAGGAACGAGGCTGCTGTTGATGCCAAGTCGACCGAGGTTCATGATGCTCGCGGGTGTGACGGGTGCGATTGTTTCCTCGGTATCAGTCGGGTCAGGCTTCTTAGGTTCGGCATTGGAAGCGTCCTTGGGAGAAGGTGATGGATTGGCCGGCGGAGGCATGGAGAAGTCATGCCCTGATGAACTGGTGCCTGCCAAATTCGAAGTGATTGTTATCGGGGTCGAGGTTGCGGATTTGACAGCACGCTTTCGAACGACAACCGAAGCGATTGACGACCTTCGCTTAGGAATGGGTTTCTCCGAAGAGTCTTCATCACTGGGGGATGCACTCCTCTTGTTGGAAACGACTGGAGCGGGGGCGTGCTGGGTATAGGCCCCGAGCCATGGACTGGTGAGGGGGGACACATCAAAGTCCGTATCTGCCATTGGCGTCATTTGGAAGGCAATGTTGGCAGGCGCTGAATTTGACAGCTGTTGCATGTGCGAACTGGATATTGGCGATCTTGCCTGCGGGAAGTGATGGGGGAGTGCCGGCATCGGAAACGATGGAGTCTGGTGCTGGAGCATCATCGGCGACACATACTCGTGGTTTGCCTGAGCACGTAGCTCGGTGGAGGAGGCTGAAGGGAAGACAAGAGTCCGTGATGGGACAGCGGGAGACGGGAGAGAAAATCCTTACCCGGGGTTGGCAGACCATGCAGATGTTGAGGGTGAGGTCGCTGGGGGTCAATCGGGCTAGGGTTGGGCATCTGAGCGGACGGCACAGCCCGTTGGGTTCCATTGAGTATTTCCATCTGAGGAATCTTCGTGAGCGAAGATGAGATTTGGAGACGCCCCGACGACGGACCTGCTGTTGGAATATCTGTTGTTGCAGCTGATGGAGTTGTTGCAGCTGCTGGATCTTGACTTGTTGCTCCCACAGGAGGTTGGAGTTGCCATTGTTTTGGACGCCAAAGTTTTGTTGCTCGTTGGAAGAGGGCAACTGCTCCGGGAGGTTTTGGGTATTCTGGAAGGATTGGCCATTGAAAAAGTCCGGATCAGGGCTCGGTTGCTGGTTGTCCTGGGAGAAGAAGGAGGCGATAAAATCCTTCTGGCGGAGCTGATCCGTGTGCATCGCTGGCGGTCGTCGGGGGGGAGGGGACGAGGGGGACGGTCTGGTGTTGGTGGTAAATGAGGGTCGGACCGCAAGTGCGACCGAAACAAATCTGCCGGAAAACTTAAAAAATAGCCCGGAGGGACGAACCGTTTTACGTAAGCAGATTGCTACCCTCCCTGCACCATCTTGTCGTCGTTGTCGTTGTCGTCCACCTGCTCTTGTCTGAGCCAGATAATAGCCGTCTAGCCACAGGCTATATTCTGTTTTTACCATGATTTTCTCCTCGATTCCCCTTTTCCTCCTGCCCTCTCTCGCCGCCGCATACACCTTCGAATTCACCAGTGTACCGACTCAGTGCCAGGAGCTCTCTCTCGCCATCGATGGCCAGGGCTCTCCTCCATACGAGGTTCTGATCATCCCTGTTGGCCCGTCGACGGCTCCCAACAATGTAGAGGTCCGGAGGGTCATCGACCAGACCTTCCCTAACAACGGCACCACCATATCGTTTCCGCTCCGATTCCCAAAAAATTCCCAGTTCGTCGCCGTCGTACGTCTTTTCGCTCTCATTCCCCCCTCTGCCCTCACACCCGTCCCGTCGCACAGGTCTCCGACCAATCCGGTTTCGGCACTGGGGGAACGAGTGTCTCTGTCACAGTCCAGTCCAGCTCCGATCCCTCATGCTACGATACCTCGCAAAGTGTGCAACCTGAATTTGTATTCAGTCTGTACCCGGACAAGTCCCTCACACAATGCTCCACCACTCGGCTTTGGTGGGATAACACCACCGTTCAAGGGTACGTGATCTAGAACTTTCGCTCCAAATCATTCCATCATCACATCACCCTGACCTCCTATCTCCCCTATACATTTCAGTACCCCTTCGTTCCAGGGCCTCATTCCTGGCGGCCAGAGTTTCCAAATTCCTCAGGGTGAAATAACGTTCATTGACGGTCAAGGCACAGGCTTCTCTTGGACCCCTTCCGTCCGGGCAGGTAGCACTGTAATCATTACCGCCGGTGATAACAGAGGTCGCGGTAATGGTGGGAGTGCACCCTTCATCGTCGGCTACGGGGATAACTCCTGCCTGAATGATAATTCTCCTTCCTCGACACCCGGTTCTCCCGCTGGTGGCTCTTACCCAACTGGCACAGGCGATTTCAGCCAAGGGGGAAATGGTTCATCTCGGTCTGCCCTGTTCCTTCCCATCTCCCCGAAGTTTTACTGACCGGTCCGATCAACTTTCTAGAACGAACGTCGGTGCTATTGTTGGTATGTGCTCATCCTCACTCATCCACACCAAATTCCGACCAATATTCTCTGCAGGTGGTGTCGTAGGAGGGGTGGCTGGTCTCCTGATCATCGCCTTCCTCGTCTTCCTCTGGCTCAGGCGTCGTCGTGCTCGACGGGCGAGCAAGGAACGGCCTGCTCTATTCATCGATCACGATGATGAAGCCCCATCCTCTCAACCTCCGCAAGGGGAACTCCCCGTGTATTACGAACCAGAACCCTTTACTGCTTCTGAGCCAACTGATCGTGCAAGCACTTACCGACCGGGCACTCCCCACGACGGATCGGAACGTCCCACTTCCCAGTCATTGACCTATCTATCCGATCCCCAACGCGTCGCATCTCCTGATGGAACCAGCACCGGTATCAGCAGGAAATCTCCCATACCCTCACCCTTACGTCCTATTAATGTCATCCAACACGAGGACGCCGGTCCTTCTTTACCTGCGGACAACCTTGAACCAGAAACCGTAGAGCTTCCGCCCGCATACACTAACATTCGCAAAACGCCCGACTGATGACGTACCCACTGTCCCATCACAAAACCAATCCTGGTTGATCTTGCGTTTTGTGTTTACGATTGTTCTCTCCCTAGAAGATGGATTTTGTTATTTTGTTTCTACACGCTTTGTGTACCTGGACTCTCGCCCCCGCCCCACGTTCTTCACCTTGCTATCATGTTGACCTCTCCGTCATTACGTTTCATCCCATTACTTACACCCCACTCCTCAGGTCAGGATATCATGTACACTACCCATACGCCTTCGAAGAGTCTGGCCGTATATAATATTATCCTTTCACATATTCACCCCGCCCAAGAACGCCAGTGTGTCCTAACGATCACGTGGACAAGACAAGGTTGATCTTTATCTTGCACCACTAGGGGGTGTTCGCTGCCTGGTCCACGACTATCCCTGCTTTCCTACAACCCCATACTACTCAACTGGTCTTGCTCTACGGGTCTAACTCGCATCTCGGCTTGTCATTCGCCTGGGATCATCTCTACAGGCTTATTGGTACCAACAATGGTTTCATATACAGACACTCCTCCCCGCGCACCGGCTTTATACAAACCTCGGATCCCGACTCGCTGGCAGAAAGAGAAAGAAGCCGCAGGGGGACGCGGACTCGACTTTCCTGATGATCCCAAGTTTATCGGACCCTGGGTTATCGGCGAGTGTGTTGGGAAAGGCGCAAGTGGGCACGTCAAGGTTGCTCGCCATCGCCACACGGGCGAGTACGCTGCAGTCAAGATTCTTCCCCTACAACCCGTCTTCGACTCGCGCAACTCCCTCGCTACTCAACAGGCCAAGAGCGAGAAACAACGGCTGGGTGTTGATCGGGAGATTACGATGATGAAACTCATGAACCATCCGAACATCATGCGAATCTACGACGTCTACGAAGGCGAGAAGGAGCTCTACCTGATCCTCGAGTACATCAAGGGCGGAGAGCTCTTTGACTTTCTGGTTAACCGCGGAAGGCTCGTTCCACTCGAAGCCCTGTCATTCTTCAAACAGATCATCTATGGACTCAACTACGCGCACAGCTTCTCGATCATCCACCGTGACTTGAAACCCGAGAACATCTTAATCAAGTCTCTGAACCCTCCTGTCCTCAAGATCGCTGACTGGGGTATGGCCGCGTTTGCTCCGCCTGCCTGGCAACTAGAAACGAGCTGTGGTAGCCCGCATTATGCTTCACCCGAGATCGTGAAAGGTCTCAAGTACCAGGGAACTGCGACAGATATCTGGAGCTGTGGCGTCATCTTGTTTGCGCTCCTGACTGGAACTCTGCCATTTGACGATAAGGACGTCAAAACTCTTCTCGGAAAAGTGAAACTTGGAAAGTTCGAGATTCCTCCTAGCGTGGATAGGGTAGCCAGCGATCTGATCTCGAGGATGTTGGTTGTTGACGTCAAACAAAGAATTACTGTAAGCGCTTTCTAACACCTGTCGTGACAGCCAGCTAAACAACTCATTAGATGGCTGAGATCCTCGAACATCCTTGGATGAAGACAGATACTCCCCGGGTTTTCTATGTCCCTGCTCCGTCTGTCGAAGAACTCGCTCGTCCAGTACAGTCTAAGGCTCATATCGATCGCGACATCTTCGAGTCTCTTTGCGTGATCTGGGGTCGCCACGCGGATCCTAGCAGCATTAAAGATGACCTTCTCAGTCCACCTGGTTTAGGAACTCTTGCAAAGGCTTTCTACTTCCTGCTCCAGAAACACAAGGAAAAGGCACTTTCTGATCATGGTATTGTAATGGATGTCAACGAAGGGGCTGGAGACAAGGTCGTTCACAAACACTATCTGGCACCTCGTACGAGGGAATCTTGGAAGATTGACCTGGACACTCCTTTGGCTACTCCCCGGGCCACTGCCAACGACCGTCGGATACTTATGCTGGATATCCCTATGACGGAAACTTCTCCTCAGAGCCGCATCCGTACCCCCTCTCCTGTCGGACCTCGTGCTCAGAAACCTCGGCCAACGTCTACTCCTCCCTCACCAAACAAGACCCCGAGGCCAGCCGTTACTCGGGCTTCTTCTGTTACCTCCGACGGTCGTGATCACCCGTCTCTCCGAGAGCGGAGGATCGCTCAGGTCGGTAGGAGGACGAGCGCGCGAGGAGTCGCCGGAACCACCGTTATGTCGCCTAGGGTTCTCCCTATGCTGAGGACTTCGACAGAGCCTACCCCAGATATATATACACCTCCACCAATGGTGAGAACTTCACAGCAGATGTACGGTGTTAGACGAACCATGGCACATGGAACCAAGCCGACCGGCTCAAGAGTCCCGATCGTCACCCGCGCGATGACCGCCCCAGAACAAAGCCAGAGCGTCGAGCCAACGCTTCCCCCCAATCCTAATACTTCAATTCCGACCCAGGAAGCCTACTTGACTTCGACCACCGCCAATCCGACGGCATCATCTGCAATACATGAGCCAACACCTGTCCGTTCGATTCCTTTGGCAATACTTCCGATGATATCTGCCCCACGGGTGGCAAGTGCGGAGATACAGAAAACTATCGATGATATCGCGGACAGGATGAACCTTCTAGTTGCTCACGAGAACGCGCATTATGTTCAGCAGGTTCAGCTTCGTCGACACAGTCAGAAGTACCGACAAACTCAGCCACAGCTCGTCCATCACCAACAACAGGGTCCTGACATCTCGCCTTCGCTGATTCCTTACAGCCCCCTCCTGGAGAGGGGAGGAGAGGGAGGGGATGCGACGGATGGTGAGATGACGCCTCGGGCTGCTGAAAGGGACAAGGAGAACCAGAACTACGGGTCTTGGCTGCAGATCCATCGGCCTTCCTTCCAGGCGACCACACCGTTGAGGGACACACTGAACGTGACGTACCAAAGACAGCCGCTCGGCGAGACCAATCGAGAGCTGGAGAGAGACAAAGACAAGGGAAAGAGGTCCAGGAAGTTGAGACGTATGTTCCCTCATCGCATTCCCTTTATCAATGTGGTTATATTGACTCCCGAAATTAAGCTCCTGCGCTAGATCTCCGAAACGCGAATCGTCAGAGCATTGTTTCCCCTATCCTCTCTCCCCCGCTTAGTACAGCCGGAAGCGAGTTCAAAGGCTGGTTCACCAACCTGTTCAACTGGAAGGGCCAGTCATACGCCCTGTACTCGCTTGAGGACATCGCTACTACGAGGGAAGAAATGACTAAGGCTCTCGCGCACGCAGGTGTGACCATCCTCACCTCTGAAACGAACCTGGTCAAATGTAAGTTGGATGAGGTGTATGATGAGATCTCAGGCGCTGTTGTCCAGAAACAAGCGAGGTTCAGGGTTGAGTTCGGCCCTTGCACCACCCAAACACACGCCCACACTCACTCCGGCGGAGGTGACACATTGACAGTACCACCGACTCCGAAACTCCTGACTCCGCGGTTGATGTCTACACCGATGTCACCTATCCCAAGCAGTGGCGGGTATACCTCAATGGCCACTCTGGTGTTGGAAAGAGGTGCCGTGTCGACGTTCAAGGCTATGTACCTGAGAGTGAGGGAGATGTGGGTGTTGGATTCTCAAGAGAGGATGTTAGGCGCAGGGTTCGACGAGGGTGGGGCAACTCCCAGGCCGCGGAATGTCGTTGCGTGATCACAAAGCTATTTCCCTTCAACTTGTTCACTATCAAGCTTATCCGATATTTTTTTTTCGATTTGGAATTCTACGATGTTTAGATAAACACACGAAGTATACTCCAGGCTACTCATACCCAATCTTTATTACCTTCACATTTTTCTCTTTATTTTCCTCATGAAGAGTGCCTTCCGGTGCGCACACGTGACACCGGGTGATCAAACTTGTCCTCGCATCACCCATCCTCCGACGAACTCGATGGCGGAACCGGTCGCTGGCCCGTCTACTGCGGTGCAACCAGAACCCGCGGACATCGTAATGACCGAATCGCCACCTTTGGTGCACCCGCGGCCCATTGTTGGGAAGACCCCTCCAGAACGCCCTCTGAACGTCAAGGATGCCCTCAGCTATCTCAATGCTGTGAAAATACAGTTTCAGCACAAACCGGACGTGTATAACCTGTTCCTGGACATCATGAAGGACTTCAAGGGTCAACTGTTAGTGTCATTACCTTTCTACCCGCGTTTCGCTCACAAGAGGTTAGGATCGACACACCCGGCGTCATCCAGAGGGTAGCCCACCTGTTCCACGGTCACCCCCTCCTCATTAGCGAGTTCAATACCTTTCTGCCGCACGGATACCAGATCACGGTCATGCAAGATCCAAAAGTCCGTAATGCCCATTGCGTCCGTGTTGCCACTCCGGGCGGCAATGTCACCGACACTACCATCGTCCGCACTCCCTCCGTTCCTCTTGTTGAAGACATCCAGCCGGCCTTGGACTATGTGCAGAAGATCAAGACCCGATTTTCGGACGAGCCGGAAAGGTATAGGAAGTTCCTCGACATTTTATCGACGAGAAATGATCCGGTGCTCATGGAGAAAGAGGTTCGCTCTCCCCTCAGTCTATCCCTTGAGATTGGACAACTCACAGCGTAGAGTGTAGGGCGATGTCATGCTCCGAGTCCACAAGCTGTTGTATGATGCACCAGATCTCATGACCGGGTTATGGGAGTTCCTCGGAGAAGACCCGATACCCATCGAGGAGCTGGAAGGTTCGGGTGAGCCAAAGCCGAGCAAACAAAAGCCGGAAATGCAATATTTACCCCAAAAACGGAAGCGGAAGGAGAAGGATGGAAGCGGTAAAGTCCGTTCCACTAAGGTCCGTTCCTTGTCTAAGCGAGATATTCAAGCCCAATATTTCTTGTAGAGGCACAAAAGCAAACGTGAAGACCTTCGAATGCGCCCTCCTGAAATCCCCTACGACGAGAACAACTTCTTCGAACGTGTCAGGCGACATTTGGATAATCAGACTACCCACAACGAGTTCCTCAAACTCATCAACCTTTTTACCCAAGAGTTTATCGATTCTGCAAGACTCTTGAAGGAGGCTCGAACATACCTTGGTGAAGGAGAATTGATGATGCAGCTCAAAGCCATCCTAGGTTGGGATGAGCGACGAGAACTTTACGCAATTGAAGACCACTTTTGGCCCGCCTCTGGGAATGACCAACAGAAGATTCGTCGGCCTCGCTCTGGTACCTCAATTGGCAGTTATGTTAAGCTGCCAACGCCTGTACGTTTCAAACGCTGTTACATCGGAGCCCGACTGACATTCGCTAAGGAAACCAACGTTACTTGCTCGGGACGGGATGCGATGTGTAAATCGGTTCTTAATGACGAGTGGGTTTCGCGACCCTCTTTTGCCAGCGAAGATTCCGGTTTCATGGCTCACAAGAAGAACATCTACGAGGAGGCCTTACACCGGAGTGAAGAAGAACGCCACGAATACGATTTTCACATTGAAGCCATTGTCAAGACTATTGGTTTGTTGGAACCCATAAATAACAAGATTTCTCAACTCAATCCTGAAGACCGCGGCCAATTTAAACTCAAACCAAACTTCGGTGGGGCCGGGAAAAGCATTCATCATCGCGTTATTCGCAAGATCTACGGACGTGAGGCTGGTGAAGAAGTGATCCGTACAATGCAAGATTCCCCTGCCATTTCAATCCCTGTTGTACTTGCACGCCTAAAGCAGAAGGAGGAAGAGTGGAAACGCGCTCAGCGTGAATGGAACAAGGTCTGGAGAGAAGTCGACGCTCGAAATTACTACAAGTCACTGGATCACCAAGGCATCGTCTTCAAGGCGGCGGACAAGAAGGCGACTACTCCGAAGGCTTTTATTAACCAAATCGAGGCTGCACGTGCGGAGCAAGTTGCGAAGAGAGCTGCTTATATCGACCCCTTGTTCGCCCGCGTTTCACCCACGCATCAACTAGAATTCACCGTTGAGGACGTCCCAGTCTTGCAAGATACATTGAAACTCGTTTTTTCCTTCCTCGACCGAACAACTGGGCAACTGTCTCCCGGAGAACGTAAGCGGGTTGAAGGGTTCCTCCGCACATTCATTCCGTTGTTCTTCAGGCTCGACACCACCGCTTTTAATTCCGTTTTCGCTGCTTTGGAGCCGGAAGAGATCAACGACGATGTCGGGAGTGGCTCGGAGGAGGATGCCGCGAATAACAAATCTGGAAGGGGCCGAAAAGGTGGAAATGGTTCCAGCGGGGGCGACCTGCGGAAGAAATTGCTTAACGACCAGGCGAAGGCGAAGAACAAGGGTCGTGCAGGACCGAGTCAACCAGCTACCACCTCGAGCACCGATGGGCAGACACAGAGTCCTGGACAAGACGTTACTGCGGGCCCACTCTTCTGCAATACGACGTTTTATGTGTTACTACGTCTACTTGAGGCAAGCATTTCTTCGGCTCCACCTCGATCACGTTTAACGTTGAAATCTAGCTGCTTTATTCAAGGCTCTTGATCTTCAAGGCCCTCGGGGCGAAACTCGCGAAAGCTGGCCCAAGAAAGACGAATCCCGCTGCTGCAACTGGGATCGGCCTATCCGCTGATGACGAACGGTTTGCCGACGCAGCTCATTTCTACGAGTTTTTGCTGGAGTCATGCGAAAAGTTGTTCGACAACGAGATTGAAATCCCTTTGTTTGAGGACCAAATGCGGTTCATGTTCGGGCCTAGGGTGAATTTCTCAGTGACTTGCCCCCCTCGGAAACTGACCCGCGGCTTGCAGGAGGCGTATAAGATCTTTACGGTGGATAAAATTATTGGATCGATCATTAAACAAGTGGGCGAAATCACAAACCCCTCTACCATGGCTTACAATCGGTTAGGTGCAAGCAATCTTCACTGATGCGAAGAGCCAAGAGCTGTACAACTTGTTCAAGGAGGGACAGCAACCGAATGATGAGGTGCACTATCGTGGGGCTGCAGCACGAATTTTGGGAGACTTGGAGCACCTCTTCCGTATCGAAGCTGTATGCAGTTCTTTTCAAGGCATCTCAATATCTGCTAACAAATGCTACTCGATGGGTTAAATTACAGCTTCCACACTTGAATGTATTCACTGTTCAACTGCTCGGAAAGGACGATCCGAGCCAGGAGGACCCCGAAATCTACATTGACCGGTGGAGGTCATACATCACTTCATACACATCAGTAAGCAACCTTCTTGGCACTGCCGCTCCAACCACTCACCAACTTTTCACTACAGGAAATTCCTACAAAGGGCTTGACAGAACCGAAGAGCAAGTCTCCGTTCCTTCGAAGGTGAGACTACCTTACCTACGCTCTTATGGGGTTCTCTTACACGTATGCACCAATAGGAACCGTGGGATCATTCCTGATCACCCCGCCCCTGCAGTGGTTGCAGACAATGCATTGGAGATGAAGATTTGTGTTCGGACCTATCACATCTTCTATGTGTCCAACACTGCAGACTTCTTCTACAAGCCTTCCCCACCCCTGCTGACTGGTATACCACGGAGACCCAAAGGAGCATGGTTCGAGAAGCTGAAGGCAGAGTCATAGCGTGTGGTTGGGATCGCCGATTGACAGTATCCTTTTATATACCTGCCCGGTCGACCAGTTATCCCATTCGTGCTATCCTTCGTATTTTCAGTGTATAATAATAACCGAGCCCTTCGGCACAATACCGACTGATACACTTGCCCAGACCAGAACACCCTACAGTCAACGATATACGGGGGATGATGTTGAGATGAGTTTATACAGCCACTTTCCGTATCATACATTTTGCTTCTCTTGAATTAAGCCTTCTTTCCTCGCCAACCGGCCCCAGCACCACCCATAGCACCGCCAGAAAAGTGAGCGAACGCGCCACCTGGTCCGGCACTGACTGGACTCTCTACCCCGCCCGAGGAATGTGTTTTGCTGTGGGTGAAGGTGGTGCGATAGGTTGATGTGGGGACAGCTTGGATGGAGAGGAATTTGTTTGGTAGCGGACGGTCGTCGCTGTTATACTGTATAGCTTTGGCATAAGCGAGTCATCGCTAAGAAAGTGAGGATTTGTCCGAACCTGAAACTCGAGCCCGATGCTATCAGCCTCTGAAACATCCAGAAGCTTCACCATCTTCCTTCCGATACCATTGATCTTCTCAACATCATCCTTGGATCGCGTCCACAGCTGTATCCGATCCACCTTGCTTCGCAAACTGACGACGGCGCCACAGATTTCGTCTCCCTCATCCAGGTCTTCGCCAACCAGCGCCATAGCGAGCCAATTCCAACAACGGTCTAGTAACTGAGGGTTGTTCTTCATGGTCAGAACCCATTTGCCACCGTTCGCGTTAGCATCGTCCTCCCACATCGGTTTTATACCCTTTTTGAAGAGGTGATAGTTGGAGTTCTTCTCTAGCTTGGACGGCGGCTTCAGCCAGTTGAAATACCTGCAGAAGGTCTCCACGGTGTCGAAATCGCCGATGACGGTCAGACCAGCCTCGTATTCGTCTGACTCTGGGGCAAGGAAGTGGGCGGAGGGTAGGCTCTCCGGGACGTTGACCGGGGGAGCGGGAAGCTTGTTGCTCTTGGTGTCATAGAACAAGGTCCTGAGAGTAGTAATAGATGAATACTAGAGGGGTCTTATTATGTACTTCGGAGGCTGACCAGGAATACTCCAGAGGATGTTCCGGAGCTATCACCCGAAGACCCGGAGTTTTTGGATCTTCGATAGTTTCGGGTTCAGGTGGCTTGGCGCTGCCGTCGACGCTCAATTGACGAGAGAGTGCGAGCCTGGCGGCAATAGCCTCCAGGTTTGGGATATTCTTGTATCCCACCCTCGTCTTCTTCACGGTGGCAGCGGGCGCAGGGTCTTGCGTAGCTTGATCAAGTTTCTCGAGCTTCTCGGCAGTAAGCTGATCGTCTCCGGGTTCGATGGAGTCGTCCGTCACGGACTCCGGGTTCGATCCTGTCGCGGAAATGGTTGAACCTGGAGAAGCAGGCCGGGTGGACGATACATTGACCGCGGTAGAGTCGTTAGTTGCGACGGTAGATAGAGAGGTTGTTGACCCTGTGCGTAGCACGGATGCCGCGAGTCGTGGACGATTCGAGGCGCTGAGGTTGGAGGCGGAGGCACCATTGTTGAGGTTTATCCTGGCCGCGAGTTGGTTGAGGGAGGGTAAACGGCCTGAGCCGGCTGGCCTCTGTTTGGACTGTTCTTGAGCGTCCGTCATCGATATCGTCAGGGTCGGGACGAAAGATGGCTCGAGGGACTACAACGATCAAACGCGCACCGCATTCCGTTGTATAGTCATCAGAGACAAAAATAATGCACACGGCTATGAATTTGACCCAGTCCGCCTCGGGTCCCTTTGAAAGACAACCTTGGATCGCTCCCAGCAGACGTGCAAAGTTATTGCTACCGAGCCCTCCAAAGATAATGCGGATCGGGGTCAGTCTACCACGGTCGCCGACGGCCGACTTTTATCCCTGGAATATCTCAGACCTCGTCATCTCTGTCTTGTTCTGCTGTGCTGCTCATCGTTGGGACCTGTCGCGTCGCCCAACCCTTTTGCCTCCCGGTCCAAAGGGATTACCGGTGTTGGGAAACACCTATCAGATCCCGACACACAAACAGTGGCTCAAGTTCGATGAGTGGATCAAAGAATATGGTACACTGTGCGCTCGTCCGTTAGGCTCGTCTTACTGGAGACTGTTCGAAGGGGACCTCGTTTATATCAATACCCGAGGCCAACCAACGCTGATCGTTGGTTCGATCGCAGCAGCCAACGACCTGCTCGATGACCGAGGCACGCCTCTGCGGCCACCACCCCTCCACGCCAGGAGGATCGACGAGATATGCAGGTAATATCTATTCCGATCGTCCCGTCTCCGTCATGGCGGGTGAAATGTATAGTTTTCATTTTCGTGACCCATCAAGCAAGCCTAATTCCAGACAGTGTGGGCTGGGGTCGTGGGCTAGGCTACGCCCCGGGTCCACCCAACCCCCGTTTCAGGGAGCTTCGGAAGCTTCTTACTCAATACATAAACCCGAAGGTGTGTAATGATCCGCAAGTTCTGAAATCGCAAGAGAAAGAGTCCAGGCGACTTGCCTGCATGTTGCTGCATACCCCGGAGGGATTCATGAAGCATTTCAAAAGGCCAGACCTCCGTTTCGGACCCACGGGCATTTCGTAAGTATTTAAAACACGTCTGGGGTCGCAGGTTCTTCTATACTTCTGTTGGCCTATGGTTATGAAGTCACAACAGACGACGACCCGATGGTGAAGGTACCGGAGCGGATCATGGAAGGGCTCGCGTTGGCATCCGAACCGAACGTTTTCATGGTGGACAACTTGCCATTTCGTAACCCGGTTCCCCCCCCCGGCGTTATCAGGCAAATTAACCGATGATCAGTGAAGCGCATTCCCCCATGGCTCCCAGGAGGCGGATTCAAGAAAAAGCAAGATAGATGTTGAAGACCGGGAAAAACTGTACGGGGTTCCGCTTGATTTCGTGAGGGAACAGATGGAAAGTCAAGTTTTTCGCGCCCACTTTCTGCTTCTGACCTAACTTATAGGACAAGGGGCAAGCCGTGCGATCCTTTGTCTCCGAGTCTCTCGAAACTAGAGGGGAATGGGGGGTGGGGAGCTCGTCAAAGCTGCTGCAGCCTCTCTATACTCGAGTGGGTCCTTTATACTCTCCATCAAGGTTTGCGGGCCTCTGAAGGACCAATAGGTGGCATAGACACTGTACGGCTCTCAATATCACATCAAGACCTCCGTGGTTGATGTGAGGTGTTTCAGCCCCCTTCCTCCCTCTCTGCTTTCGTTTTGGCGATGGTCCTGCACGTGAGGGTGCAGGCACGAGCCCAAGTTGAGCTCTATGACGTATTCGGATCGAGCTTCGAACGGCTGCCCTTTTTCGCCGACCGGTCAAAAAAGCCTTACATTAATGCGATGGTCAAAGAAGTTTTGGGGTGGAATCCTGCGGTTCCGCTCGGTCAGCTGACCCCCCATTATGTTGTTCTCAAAATGGAGTTCCGAGGTGAACCGCTGGCAGGGCTTCCCCATCGCCTGACAAGAGATGATAGCTCCCGAGGGTATCTCCTGCCAAAAGGGCTCGTTGTATGGGCAAATATCTGGTTAGTCCACCTCTCAGCTGATACCACGAAATGAAATCTCTGATGTAGGTCCACGCAAGGACAATGAGGAGAGACCCAACAAACCCTTCCCCTTCTCCCGACACATTTAACCCTGGAAGGTTCCTCGATGGTGAAGGAAACCCTAGGACCTCCGGTGCCGATAACATTCCGTTTGTATTTGGCAGAAGGTCCGCACAAACACCGTTGTGTTCTCCAAAATACTTAGATCCTCCTATTCTCCGCCCATACCCACTGAATGTTTTGACACTTATTGTGTGCAGGGTCTGCCTGGGCCTCTACTAGTTCACCGACAACTCCATATGGACATTGCCACAATCCTTTATTGTTTTGAGATAAGAAGACGGGGACGGTGTGGAGGTCGAACCTGTCTTCGACTTCGATGGTTTTATTAGGTCGGTATTGGTTCAGAAGGTCTTGCACTCATCTGACCCCCATACTCAGCTACCCAAAGCTATTCAAATGCGCCATTGAGCCGAGGTCCGAGGCGGTCAGGAGGTTGTTGTCCGAGAGGATGGCTCACGACGAACGAACCGGGTCAACCGAAAGCCATTCAGTTCACTCAGAGAATGCTTTGAAGCGTGTCTTTTTCTCATTATTGTGATATCGTGGCGGAACTATAAAAACAACGAGTGTGGATACATGTGCGGGCGATCATTATCTAACTAGTATGGAGGGTAGGGAATGCTCAAGGCAACGGGAACATCGGCCAAGGGATTATGAAATCAAAGGAGATAAAAATGCGCCTTTTGAAGGGATAGTAACCCACAAAGCGGGCGACGGTAGCGTAGAAGAAAAATATGCAAGAATGTGTCGAAGGGATAAATATGATGAAGATCCTAAGAGGATCGGTAAACGGAGATGATGATGGTAGAGATACAGCAGGCGTGAAGGAAGCAGCAAAACATTAATGGAATTAGAGGCCGCGAGTCAACGCGAAAGAAGTGTGTAAGCGGATTTTCACTGCTTCATGAAGATCTCGACAGGGATAGGCTTCCTCCTCAATCCAGGAGAAGGGCTGCTCTCGACGCTCTCTGAGCTGGTCCTAGAGCTCTTGCTATCCCGTCTTCCGACCTGAACGACATCCGATTCGTAGCTATGACGAACGACAATATCAGCTCCAGTGAACTTTCGACGCTTCTCCTTCTTTGCGGACTTGGCAGGCGAAGGAAGAGTAGGAGTAGGAGGCACGGCCTTCTCCCTACTGGTGCCCTTCTTGAATGAGAACTTGGACATCCAGGAAGAGGATTGAGATTCGTTGTTATAGACAGATCCAAGAGTAGACGTAGACCATTTGGAGCGTAGCCGCCTGGTGGCAGAAGATGAAGTTGAGACTGACGAACTGCTGCGACGTAATGGGGATCGAGGTAGGTCGTAGTGGTACGAGTCGTCGGAGAATGCCAAGCTGGAAGGGGTGGCTGGCAGATCATCCAGGCTGAAGCCGATGGAAGTGTTGGGCGAGTGCCGGTACGCATTGAAGATAGAGTTGAAAGGTGAATCAGAATAACAGTCGCGGGCCTCAGTCAGTTCATCCTCAAGAAGGTCGAAGTCCTCTACATCCATCTGCATTAGCTCATCCACATCGCAAGGGATGGAAGAGCGAGGAGGTGGTCGACTTGAGATCGGTGTGGGTGGAATGGCAGTGGTGGAGGGGCAGGGAGATGAGACCGCAAAGGTGTTGTTGAGAGGAGATGCAGGACAGATTTGAATCGGAGGAGGGGGTGGAGGGCGCGATGGGATGACGAAAGAACGGGTCTTCTTTTGACAGAAGTGGAAGGTTGGGTCAAGCTGAGCGCTGGGACCAATAACTGGGGAAGAGAGTTCCTTGAAGGAATTGGACGTTCGAAGGGACGGCAAGAACGACTCTGGTCGGGAGGACAGGTTCTCGTCGGAAGTGGGGGGAGGGGAAGAGAGGGTAATAAGGTCCTGCATTTCCTGGGTAAGCCATTCAACTTCCTCTCCATCCTCTTCTGACACTTCCTCCACGGTAGCAATCTTAGGGCCTGGAGATCGCAAGTCTGGCATCGACTTGGGGAACAAGACAGACAGCCTCTTCGAATTTGGGGCGGTGACGGAGAGTGATGGAGGGATATACTCATCGTCGGAGGTACTTGGAGTGAGTGGTGGTTGGCCAAAGGTATCGTCACTGGAGGACGAGGAGGCGACACTTGAGATGGACGAAGCAGGGGAATGCGTTCGTTTACGGAAGCGCATGGGAATGACTCTCGTAGCTGGGGTGCGTGTCAATGAGACCGCAGACTCCTTCTCGAGAGGAGGGCAGGGGAAGTCGAAAGACCTCCCTGCGAGGCTCAGTTTGATATCCACTGACGCGGAGCATTGAGGAGGTTGAGGTGCACGGCGGGGTGGGGATGAGAAGAAAGACTCGTCGAACGAAGCGTCGGAGCAGAAGTCTCTGCTTCTTCGTTCGCATCCTTCGTCCTCTTCTGGGAGCGAGGGTAGGACCTTTGAATTGCACTGGGCGGTGACTTGAGGATCGTCCCTCTCTGGTCGACGGAAATTGTCTGGAGGTAGAATGTGAGCTGGAGAAGGCCATACAGAGACCCCGGAAGAGACCTACTCATGGTACGAAGTAGGGACGCGAAAGTACGAGACGACCTGGGAGAGAAGAACGAAGGGAGACAGGGAAACAAAGAGGACACGCACCATTGCTTTTCATACTCCCGGACAATGGTGATCGACCGACGCAAGGACCCATTGTGCGGGCGGCACGTGATGACATCCTTGTCCCAAAATGGAAATTGTCTATTGTCCTCCGCTGAGTAGGACAATGGCTGCCTGCGCGTTATGGGAACCTATTGTGAGCATTGAGGAAACTTTGAACGTTAGAATCGCATCATATGGTCGGACGTTTTAGCCTCGGTGCTAAGACCTTTCATCACCGGGAGAGACTCTACTGAATTCAGAATCCACTTCACTTGGACCAGCACCCCTCGAAACATGAGCGAACTTATCCCCACCCAGCTTTGTATTCACTCTACCGCTACCCTACCACTGTTTTGACGTCATTTCGCACCTGTAATCTCCGCAGGGGGCTCCCGGAAGGGCCGATCCGGGCGGATGAGTGGTCGTGGGAAACGCGCGGCCATTGTCAGCCACGATCGGATGAATGGCAGGAAGTTTGTAAAAAGTCTGCACCATCATCAAAATGGTTTCTTCCCTCAAACGCAAGAGTCGTTCCGAGTTCAAGCACGGGACCAAGGCTCGTAAAAGGGCGAAGACTGGCTCGGGATCCTCGGCGACCGTTGACGCCCTACCGTGGAAAACGCTCTCGCATGCAGGCGTCTCCGGGAATCCAGGTGACGATGGGGTACTCGAATTAGAGGAGGTCGATAACGTTCAAGTCATCTATGAAGAAACACCCGAAGGGAGAGTTGCTACGTTCAGGGTGCGTCGCCCTTTGCTGTCATTCTGGCGCTCGCCTTAAGTGATGTCCAGATATTAGACGCACCTCAGATAGCCACGTCCTCCCGTCTGCCGGAACATGAGACCGCAGACGTGCCTGACGTTCCTGATGTGTCTGACGAGGGCGCGGAAGAAGACACTCCCCCGGATTGTTCTGCCCGCGGACTGTTGCCCGAATGGGACACTTTCGACCTTCACGACCAACTCCTACGCTCCCTACACCATCAATCTTTCACGAAACCTACGCCTATTCAGTTGAAAGCTCTTCCTCTTGCTTTGCGAGGGAGAGATGTCGTGGGTGTGGCAGAAACGGTTCGTCCTCGCCTTCGTCTACTTACCTCAAACACTCACGTTGGCCCAGGGATCGGGAAAGACTCTGGCGTATGGATTACCAGTCCTACATAAACTTCTCTCACGGAGGAAGCATCCAGCCTCAAAAACCCGTAGACCGGTACGCGCATTGATCCTAGCCCCCACTCGCGAACTTGCGCTCCAAATATCATCCCACTTGAACGCCTGTTTGAATGATGTTAACGTGCCCGGGGGGCGAGTCACCTCAAATGACCCAAAAGTGCCAAAGCCACCTCCTCTCGTGAGCGTCGCGACCATCGTTGGTGGAATGTCGTCCCATAAACAGAAGCGGATACTGTCGCGCGGAGTGGACGTGTTGGTTGCCACACCTGGTCGACTCTGGGACATGATGCAGGAAGTACGCGACATTCAGCATTCGATGAACCGTTCTGATTCGGGATAGGAGGTCGAGTTAGCAAACGATATAAAACATCTCGATTTCCTTGTTCTGGATGAGGCAGACAGGATGATCGAGATTGGACACTTCGCCGAGCTTGACAGCATTCTACGGCTCACATTACGACAATATCAGTCAGTAATTTTGGCTCTGTATCTTAATCGCACTCAGTTGTAACGACACAGTGAGGACCAGCACGACCCCGCATTAGAGGATGAACCCGCAGCCGATTCTACGAGGGACACCCTGCAGACCTTTGTCTTCTCCGCAACCCTCAGTAAAGACCTTCAGCGGAACCTCAAAAAGCGTGCAAAACCCCATAAACCCAGGAAAAACTCAAAGCCGCTGACAACTCTGGGTTAGTTCGGCCCCAACGAGACATTTTCGATGGCTGAAGTTTGGACAGAGGACCTCTTGGAGCGTCTCGACTTCCGAGATTCGGAACCAGAGGTAATAGACCTTAGCCCTGAGGGCGGTGTCGTGTCTTCATTGCAGGAGAGCCAGATAGAGTGCCTCTCCGCAGATAAGGTGGGTCGCCCATGTCCCCCGTTTCAACACCGCCCATAACCCACGCCACAGGACACGTACTTGTACTACTTCCTCCTACGGTACCCCGGACGATCTCTGGTTTTCCTTTCATCCGTCGACGGTATCCGACGACTGGTACCCCTTCTGGAGCTTCTGGAACTCAAGACATACCCTCTTCATTCGCAACTCGAGCAAAAACAACGGTTGAAAAACCTCGAGCGTTTTAAATCCACGCCGAACTCGGTCCTGCTTGCCACAGACATAGCGGCGAGGGGCCTCGATATTCCGTCTGTCGACCACGTTATACATTATCAAATTCCGAGGTCTGCCGATACGTATGTGCATAGGAATGGAAGGACTGCGCGTGCGATGAGGCAAGGGTTCAGTTTAATCATGTGCGCGCCGGACGAACGCAAGGTATTAAGAACCCTCCTAGCCAGTCTTGGGCGTGGTGCGTTGCAGAAAACCCGTTTGTGCATGTTGGAATTGACCTCGTGGCCTGTATATAGGGGAAGGAGAGATACCGCATATGGACGTTGAACTATACATGCTCGACAAACTGAAGGCTCGTGTCCACCTCGCGAGGCAGATAGACGTCGCCCAACACAAGGCCAATAAAGAGAAACATGAAAAGAATTGGTTCAAGGAAACCGCCGACGCGATGGAAATCGAGCTCGATTCGGATTTCGCCGACAGGTATGTTGGCCTTCGCCTTGTTTGTCTGCCGATGTTTGAACTGCGCCTGGCGCCTAGTGATACGGAGGCTAACCTGAACGGCCTGACAAAACGTCAGCAAAAGACCACCAACGCGAAGGTTATGGATCAGAAACTGCAGATGAAACGGCTTTTGGCACAGCCGCTACTCGCGCAAGGAATTTCAAAACGGTACATCACCTCCGGAAGCAATCTGATCGTACACGAGTTGCTGGCTGGTGAGAGTGAGTCAACCCATTTGCCGTAGCGGATACCAAACCTGTGCTTACGGAAACCTCCGTTGTCCGGGGGCAGGCCATGAAACCATGCTCGGTGTCAAGAAAACTTCCGCTGGATCCGACCTGTCGAAGAAAAAGGTCAAGAGGCGCAGCAAAAAAGAATATGAGGAGTGGAGCGGGTTCGGTTCGGCCTCATAGACTACGGAATCACGGCATTATCCTCTTTTCATCTAATACGCCGACACACATACTTAAGATAAGGGCCATTATGGACAACTATGGTTACAGGGTTTACACGTATGCAAATAAGATATTAGTGGGAAGAGAGAGATATAAGGAGATATGAGTCCATGAATAATGGGAAAACGACGGTGACGGATAAACATTTTAACGACATAAGATGCGTGTCAAGTCATGGAAGTCTAATGCAAGTCTAAGCTCGAATGGAAGAAGAAGACGTGAAAAAGGAGAACACATGGGGGGTGCGTGGGGGCCTAAGCCGCACGGGGGTACAACGTGACCTTCCTCGTGGCCTTTACCAGAAGGCCGAGGTTCCCAAAGTATCGTTCCGAGTCAAATGACCAGTGCAGACTCCCAACGATCCAATCAGCAAGTCCATCAACGTAGATCTTAACCTGCTCATCTATCTCCGGACCCCAAGTAGGGAGACGTTCTCGCTCAGCAATGAATCGATCGATCGAGCTCTTGCACATGTTGCCGACACAGTCCACAGAAGGCTGGAGATCCAGACCGCGGTGTTTCATGAGGATTACAATCATGTTGTGCGTATCCCCCTTCGCTTGTTCGCGATTGTAGGAGAAGATGTCCTGTCATTGGCTCGACATGAGCGGGAGTTAAAGGTGATGATCTAGCGAGACGGGCTTACGTTGGACCACGTTACAAGGTCGTTGGCAGCTTCCCCGAGGGCTTCCACAACGGGATGCTCCATTACCTCGTCTGGGATATCGAGACCGTTCGCGTACTCGATAAGAGCCCAGCACGGTTTGCATCCGCTGGTGTCCCGGCGGACGGCGATGTAGGGATCGAGGTCGGGGATGACACCGTCCCTTCGATCTTTTGCCTGGATTGTGATCGCTTGGAAGAAGAGGTCCATCGTAGACATGAAACGTTGCTGGGCACCGGGGCTACCGGTCTTGATTAGACGTTTCCAGTAGCTATGTCATATCGCAGTTAGATGGGTGTACAAGGCACCGAAGACAATGGGGAAGTGACTCACTCTCGGGTAAGGGTGGCAACGCGGGTGTTGCTCTCGTAAGTTTCTGGACAGTACAGGGAGTTCATGACATCGTTCGCAACGCTGCGGGTTCCTAGGTGGGTCATATCGTCTGAAAGGTCGTCCAGGTGGAATAAATAGTTCATAAAGTCGCAGCAGACCCTGAGTTGATCAAATTCTGCATAGGGGTAACACATTGACGTGAGCTCTGAGAAACGTGGGTTAGCAAGTGATCGCGACAGGACCTTGGGAGCGGACGTCGTACCTCCTGCTTTGAGCCCTCGGAAGGCGTTCTTGCGTTTCTCTCCGAGTTGGCCGTGCTCAAAGAGCCATGCCTTGGACTCTTCGACAGCGGTCTCAACCTTGGGATTGCAGTGGATGCTGAAATCACAGTGAGAGACGAGATCCGGAATAATGATAACATCAGGTGCGGGGGAAGTCTCGACGGCGACCTCTGTTGGAGTAGAGACAGGAGCGGGTTCGGGTTCGAGGATCTGGACGTTGACAGGTTCGTCAACCGGATGGCGGGTGCAAGACGATGTCCCAAGTCGGTGGAAGATTCGAGAGAGGCGGTTCTTGAATCGCCGGGCCATAGCTCGTACCCCGGAGGATCTGGTAGAGGGGAATTTCTCAGCCGCCATCTCAGACGGAACGGTGAGGAGCCAAGATATAGGGAAAATAGGCTATCGTAGGCGGAGAGTGGTCCCAAGGCCTGGGTTCATATAGTCCCTCGGCCATGAAAACCGTAAGGACGCAGCCTGTGTACTTCGTGGCGGCGTCACTTCTTTGTGTACCCCGCCCAATGTTTCACAGAACGGAATACAACGGCCGGGAGCGTCAGAAAAAATGTGGCCGAAAAGGTGTGTCAATTACCATCTCGGCGGCAATTCGAACCCTAGAGATGAAATGCGTGAGTTATACAACCTAAGGTGAGATGAATCGCGTGCACGATGCGCAACCGAACACGCATTCGCCGCGTTTGAGCGCAAATCCGGCGTGACAACGCGTCAGGGTGACGGTAGGGATTGAACTGTGGAGAAATTATCAAAGCAACTTGTTCCAAAGGAAGGCAGTTCAACTCGTGGGAAATACATCATGAACCCTATCAGTCTCGGCTAAACTGTAAACATTCGCGCTGATCGTTGTAGATCATACTAGGCCTAGAATTGGCACCCATAGGGCTTGAACCGGAAGGAGAGTGTCTAACGCAAGGAGGTAAACCAAACGACTGCGGAGCGCTTGGAGGAGCACGGGACAAATGTGTATTCACAACTTAACGATCACTGGAGCAGCCCGGAAGCAGACTCCATGAGGTGCGGAAGGGGAATGAGTATTATGTACAAAATGCCTGTGAATGAGAATTGCAGAGAGGAAAGGGTGAGGAATGCAGCAGCCTATGCAAAAATACGCAATAGATCGAGCCAAAGATCAGTGAAGGGGTATGGGAATTGGAGCCGAGAGTGAAAATAAATGTGCATGTAAATGATAAATCGTTCTTGTGGTCCAACTGGTAACGACAATATTGTTACATGGACCCGTGGAAAAAACGTGAGTTGATGGGTGAGCCTTGGCCGCAACATCGACGGCATGAGGCACCAGCGAGGGTGACGCAGTTCATTTGAAGGGCCGACGGTACGGAGGAGGCCTTGTTCGGGAGGGCGGGTCTACGAAGAATGAATCTGAGATTAGAAGGCCGCCGGCAAGTCTCCGAGCGCGGGGGCAGCAAGTCGTTTGCGTTTGCGTTCTGGAGATCCCCGGATCGGTGATGAAAACGTGAAGGAAGCATAAATTCGCTTCCTCTCTGGGGTGGACAGGGTTGGAGGAGGGAGGGAGGTTCCGCGGGTCGAACGGCGGGCAGGGGTAGAGGGGGTGACGGTAGCGACTGCATCTGCAGGGGAACGGACATAATCCCGGAGTTCCGGTTCGACGGAACTAGTCTGTGAAGCGGTCATGAGGGGATGCTTTGGGTAAAATGTCAGAGAAACACCAACACACCCTCTTGGCGGTGGCCTCCGTCTTGCCGTCCGTAGAAGCGGACGGAGAGAATTGCGCGAAGGCGTCTGACACATTAGCCAACGGGCTAACGGTCAAATCATAGCAGCGCGAGTCGACATCGGACTGTGACAATCTGCGAGCGAGGCGCTCGTCCTTCTCTTCAGTAATGCTCGCAAGTTCCGGAGAACGTCTCCTGCGGGTGATAGCTTTCGGCCTACGCGTCTTTGGGCGCGATCGTTCGGACTCTCCGTCGTCGGACGAAGACACTCTGCGTTTTTTGGATGGCACAAGTGACGGCACCTGTTTGGCGCCTGTGTCGGGTGGATTGTGGAGTTTGGTGACGAGGACAGAGGACTTGCGTTTCAGCCCGACAGTGCTGGAAGAGCGGAGGCGACCACCAGTCAACGGATGAAGGTTCTCCTTTTCGGTTGCGGAGAGTGAAGAAGGACCAGCCTCCTCTTCCGGCGCCTTGGCCGATGGTGGCTTGGGTGGCGGCTGAGGCTTTACGGTCGAGGTGTCGTCGATAAAAACTGTGAATTTACGCGAAGCCATCGAAGGGAGGCAAAAGGACAGGCAGTGTGAGCGAGCGTGTGGCTGTAGACTGTGTATGAACAGAACTTGGGTCAGTAGGCGAATAATGGTTCAACTCAACGCAGGCAGACATTCACCTGTCTGACTTCGGCATCGACCGACCCGCGTTAGCTCACGTGATAGGCCACCTCTGCTTCCCACGGACCCACGGGCCAAGGCAGGGGGCTGGCCCCCTTTCATTTTTCATTTCGCACTGGCCGCTGGGCGGTCGAGAGCACCACAGAAATTCATACGCCTTTGCCTACATTTCCAATTGGTTCCCCTTTTTTTTTCGCGATTGGCCGGCCATTGACTGCGTCAACTGTATGCTCGGCAAACCCCGACGATCGCCTCCCCTTCTCCCCTCGTCACTCCGTCCACCAAACAAAGAGCCTCCACAATGGCACCATTCGACAAGTCAAAGAAACCATACTCAGTACGCTACAAACCCAATACCTATCCTGGCGGCTTCGATTGATTGTTTGCTCAGCGACCTGCGTCGCGACCTGTAGATGGCGCGTGGCAACACGACTTGCATGAAAAGGCCGCACCTGCTCCTCACAAACCCTCAGTTTCGAACCAGATTCAAGATGAAAACAACCGCATCATGGTCACAAACCTTCATTACGAACTGACACCGAAGGACTTGATGGTTTGCGGTGGTCTCTTCTTCTTTACTGGACGTTGCTCACTTTGCGTTCCAGTCTGTGTTTGGTAACGTCGGCACGCTTGTACGCGAGCCTCAGATCAGGGTACGAAGCCATCCGAATGAACAAGTCCCATGAAAGACCCTGCCGACCTCGATTCGCATTTCGTTCCCCTTTAAAGTACGACCGTAGTGGACGCTCCTCCGGAGTCGCGATCATCACGTACGAGACCCCAGAAGAGGCCTCTCGGGCAATTTCTCGCTTTAATGGCGCAACCGCAAATGGTTCATACGCTGCTTCATTCCTGTTTGTGCTACTGTCTAACACTCGACAGGTCAAATGATGACGGTAGAATATGCCCCGGTTCCCACAAAGCCAAAGCGTCGTGCCGTGAGCGCACCAACGTCACTGATTGACAGGATTTCAAAGCCTCCCTTGTTGGAGAGGCTCGGAGAGTCGAAGAAAACTCCCGAGTCTACCGCCCCGTGAGCAATACAGTCGTCAAATTCACAAATTTATCCCCTTACGCTCATTTTTCAGGCGTAAACCGCGAGGTGGAGGACCAATCCGCACCAAAGGCACGAGGCCACCCCGTCCGGGCCCAAAAAAGCCGAAGACGGCGGAAGAATTGGACAAAGAATTGGATTCATTTATGGACGATTCAAAGCCGAAGTCGGCTGGAAAGGAGGGTGAAGCTGCCGTCACGTCCTCATCTCAGACAGGGGCCGACGGCGATGTTGAAATGGCGACTTGAAAAACTTCCCCACCGTGTGGAGAGTGTGCTGTTTTTACGTTTTGCTATAGCATAAATCTGCTGTCCTACTGTAATCTATCGCAGACCCGTACAGACTTGATGTTTCTTCCTTCTTACCACCATGCTCTGAACCGATCGCGTGCTTCGACGACCTTTCGTCTTCGTGCATTCCACGCGAACGCTCCCCGGTTGTCGCTTCCTATCCCCCCTGCCTTGTCCAGCCTGGAGACCAAAGCGGATACGGCCGGTGCGCGCGGGTGGCTGAATGCGTTCAGGGATGCGCCCGTCCCCCGGGACCTGGTGGAGTTGAGCTTTGCTCGGAGTTCTGGACCCGGCGGTCAGGTGCGTGTGCCCCCCTGAGACACCGTAATATCCCATGCGTTGATCCTTCACGCTCCACAGAACGTTAACAAGGTCAACACGAAAGCGATCGCACGATGTCAAGTTAGCGCGAAATGGATCCCTTCATGGGCTCGTGCCGAGTTGCGTAAGTCTGTAAGCAGTTTTGTCCGTCGAACCTGTCCCTATCTCGGTGTCTCTGAGATACATATCTAGCCCTACTTCGTCGCGTCAACCAATTCACTCCTGGTCACGTCGACCGTCCATCGGTCACAAGCCCAAAATGTGGAGGAATGTTTGCGCAAGGTCTGTCAATGTCTGTATAGCACCATTCAACGCCCTCAACCCATTGCCATATAGTTGCACCACTGTGTGTTCTCGGCTTCATCTGTTGCTATAAAGAACGACCCTTCCGCAGAGCAGGCGAAGAGAGTCCAGGATCTCCAACGGGTAGAGAAGGTGAGGCGCAGGGCGGAGAAAGATAGACGGAGTCAAGTCAAAAAATCACGAAAGGCTGGGTCGGTCGGTGGCGCGTGGGACTGACTGCCGTTGTGGGATACCAGCCCCAGCGGCGGTTCACCCTGCATAGTCCGTCTTCATGCAAACCTCTTGAACCATGATGGTGAGAAAAAACTTTGTATTGCGCATGGTGAGAATGAAGAGTGAGGACAAGGGATGTTGAGACACTGGAACACACAACTTGGGAAGCGAAATGCTGCATATGTCCAGGCCGAGGAAAAATCAATACACATCACAAGCGGGAAAGAACGAACGGTGCATACCACAATCACACATACATCAGTATAGCACCTTCAGACTGATCCGTCTTCCAAGCACCAGAAATAAGATTAGACTTGTGGGTCCTCCCGCACCCGGACACAGGGCATAGCCACTCGTGTATCCGTTCGACCTTGGGTTCCTGGGCCTGCTGTTTCTGTTTTCCCTTGGATCTGGAGGCGGTGGTCGATACTACCCTACCGGATCGTAACCGCCGAGAGGTGCTGCCAGCCCAAGACCCTCCAATCTCAGGCGCCGCAGGTTCACGCTGCTCTGGCTCCCCGGCTCCCCTTTCCCTCCCTTTGCCAATGCTCTCCGACGAGGGTTTGGTATCATCCCCTTCTTGAGCGTCAGCTGGTCTCATCAGTTCCCTCACGCATTTCCCGTCAAGGATGTGGCCGCATCGGAGCCCCCAAAGTCGTCTATCGTCCGTCACGTTTCCCATGACCAAAGGATCTAGGCACTTAGCACAAACCAAGACTGTGTCCACTGTCGATGAAGATGGACCAGAACTTGCGCCGGCTACAGTCAAATCCTCCACATCACCAAATGATGATAGATCGTGTGTGAACCCTGGAGCAACCTTTGGTGGGTGAGTGAACGTGCGTTTGTACTCTGGTGCATTCTTTGGCACAGACGGTGTTGATTCGGAGAATCGCCCGAGTCGGTTGTAAGTGGTGAAAAATGGTGGGAAGAAATCTGGAAAGGCTGGAATGCTCGCACCAAGCCCATCGTCAAGAAAATGATCTTGGGCATCCTCGGGGAACCCTGAACCTGGACCAAAAAGCGAGTTGGAAAATAGGCGCACGGCCCTAGAGCTGCGACGTGAGTGGCGGTGTGGATGGTGACTGGCTTGGTGCTCGTTGTTGGCAGTGATGAGGGCACCACCAAAACCCATGACGGGAACATGATGTGAGGGTGCAGACGATTCGGGGGCATCTTCGTTTATTGGTGCTTGGTGCCCCAGCCGGCCGAGGAGTCTCTCTTCGAATGCGAAAGGCTGGGGATTGGCGAGAACCACGCCAGATGGGAGCGTGGGAATATGGTGGGGAGGATGGCGGAAGGTGGATCGATGTCGTCTAACCCGTGGAGGCAGCGGTGGTACGGGTGGAATGGGAGATGGTCTCGACCGTTGTCGTGGAGGAGGAGATCTATAGCGGGAAAGATCTGGACAAAATACCGAGTCAAAAGGTGGAACCTAACATCGGAGGGGAAAAGGACGCACTTGAAGGACCAGCAATGGCTTCGGGGAGGCTGTCGACGTCGATAACATTGTTTGACCGTGAGCGGGGGTGCCGCGTCGAGGACGAAACAAACTGGATTTCGTCGTCCTCGAGGAGGTCGACATCAATAACGTCTGTTCGGTGAACACGTGTTTCGGTGGCCGGCGTTGGCAAAACCGTCGCAGACATTGTGCAAGGCACGGTGAAGACAAGAGGAGACGGGCGTGGTTGCGGCCAGAGGGGAAAGAGAAAGTTGGCCTTGGTCTGGGACGGTGGGCTGAGGGTGGTCGACCGCTGCTTAGTCAGCCGTCGGGCGATGGCCAGGTCTCACACCGATCACCTAGTCAGTGACCCACCAGTTCCTGCTCGGATACACGTCCATTTTGTCTGACTAGGCCTCACTGAGTGATTACATTTAACACACGCTCAGGCGTGGAACACCACATCCCATACTCTCACACAGGCATCTGCCCCCGAGCTCACGAGCTTGCCTTTCTTTCCGTCTTCCTCCAACCAGAACACAGCGTTGACCCCTCCGAGACCAGCATTCTTGATTGCGATCTTCTTCATCGGCTTTTCGACGCTCCAGACATACACGTCGGTATCGAGCGATCCGGTGGCACAGTGTCTGCTGTCGGATGTCCATTTGATCGAGTTAACTCTCGCAGAATGGAAAGCCCATCTTGAGGTGATCAACTATCGAAAGTCAAGCACATTCAGTGGACGCTCCCTCGGTCCTGTAGGGCATGCCTCACCTTTCTCTCTTTCACTTCGAATAGGAAGAGTTTTCCGCTCGACTTGATGAGGTCAACCTCTCATAATGGAAGGGAATTCGGGTGACTCACATCGCCTGAGACCAACTTTGTACCGTCAGGCGAGAACTGAATCGCAGTTATCGAGCCCTTGTTGCCTTCTAGCAGCCCAGTCTCTCGTAGCGACCTACCGTCCCAGTCGTATAACCTGACTTTTGCATCCTGTGTGTTATTGTCAATCGCCAGTCGGGCACACGTGTGATACAAGTAACAAACCTCTCCTCCGACGGCCACCAGAGAACCGTGGGCGTGAACTGCACTTGGGGTGAAAGAGGTTGAGAGTTCAAAGGTCTTCTGATTATCCCGAACCACTTCCAGTCCATTGATCTCGGCCAAAAACACTGATCCGTCCCCTCCGACTGCAATGGATTTCGGTTGGGACTTAGTGGAGAGCGAAGCTGGCCTATAGAAGAGTGAGATCATAAAATCTACTCTATCACACCCACTAACGTGAAAGTTGGGCCATCTATCTCCCTCAAACGATCGTCGAATCCCGCAGAGAAGACCTTCCCATCAGTGCCGGAGGAGAGGGACGTCACAAGACTCAAGTGGCCATCACCGCCGACGTAGGATGCCGCGCCAGCAGCAGAGAATGACAGCATCCTTCCGTTAGCGGTACCAGTCAAGAAGGTTCCCGATCCAGTTGGAAGGGCTGCGGTCACCGCTTTTTGAGGGGCCTGAGATGTAGCGTTACGGCGGAACAATGAAGCCTAATGGATTTACCCTACCTGAACAACACGAGATGGTTTATCCGATACTCGTTTGTCGAAGACGTTGAGATCGCTGGACATGGACAAGGAGACGATCTCGTCACCCTCAGTCCATGTGCCCCCAACCTGTTGGTTACCAACACCTGGGCCGAGGGACCAAGAAGTTACCAGCTTGCTCGCTTCCACGTCCCCTAAATTCGCTATCTTAGGAGTCGATCTTTCGAGAGCTTATGCAGAACCGCTTACAGAGCTTGACAGTGGAATCAGCGGAGACGGTCATCAGTGTCTTACTGTCAGGACTCCACCCGCATGCTGTCTAATTGCCAATGCCGTCGGCGTCGTATCTCTGCGAATGGCACTGCTAGTACTTACAATTGATCCTGTATGGCTGTCACTGGCGATTTCTCTAATGGTCTCCCCAGATGCGCCGTCGTAGACGAAGATTTTGGCATCGGAGCCGACACTAGCGAAGTGGTCTCCGGAAAGCGAAAACCTTACATCCTGCACAAACTTTGTGTGCGTTCTGATGGTCTAGAGGGCTCGGTCATGAAAATCTGGCCCTGAAAGCTCCAAATATTATGATAGGACTGACTGAAGCATACTTGAATGGTATACCTGGATCACTAAATCTTAGACCGAAGTCTGGGGTTGAAGGGATAATTACTCTTACCGTGGTGAAAGGCAATCGTAACATCATCCGAAGCGGTTACAGCCCTGAACGGACGTTGACGACGAATCGAAACGGCATTCACGGTCTTTGAGTGTCCAATAATATCTCCCGTGGAAGAACCGGTATCGAACATGAACGCATGGCCGAACCTGGCTTAGACTGCACGTCAGCAGAGCACACGGCGAGCCTCGCTAGACTACTGACTTATCACGACCCTCGCCGACGGCGATAATTCTCCTGCTCTCTCCATCCCAGTCGAGATCGTTACTACGATCAACGACAGTCGGTTATCTCATTCACGCAGTAAAACGCAAACGCAAACAACGTACATCTGCCCAGCGAGAACTTTGTACTCCCCCTTCAGGGTCTTATCCTCTCCAATCGTGTCCCATACTTTCACTAGGTCAATATAAGTCAGCGCTTCCAGTCCAAACCCTTAGTCCGGGCACCCATGCTCACTAGTTCCGGAGACATCCGCGGAGGCGCAGTAAAACCCTGTCGGCGAGATCCTGGCGACAGTGGTGTTGTGTACATGCCCGGCGTACACATATGTTGCCCCAGGATCCTAAATCCGATTGTTTGAATCAATTCCCAGAAGAG
>Ga0307517_10001264_pt1 | contig 42524 bp, 49 predicted proteins | sample 23_EM_MG_FD_194515 | JGI IMG/M metagenome (GOLD analysis project Ga0307517, IMG submission 194515) | Populus trichocarpa ectomycorrhiza microbial communities from riparian zone in the Pacific Northwest, United States - 23_EM | ecosystem: Host-associated > Plants > Roots > Unclassified | place...
GCACCGATTTGTCATCCGAGCCAGAGACGATACGGCTGTCATCGCTTGAAAATGCGACTGACCTGACGTAGTCAGTGTGGCCCTTCAGTACCTTCAGCGTCTTGCCCGTCGAGGCATCCCACACCCGCACCGATTTGTCATCCGAGCCAGAGACGATACGGCTGTCATCGCTTGAAAATGCGACTGAGATGACATCGTCAGTGTGGCCCTCCAGCGCCTCCAGCATCTTGCCCACCGAGGCATCCCACACCCGCACCGATTTGTCATCCGAGCCAGAGACGATACGGCTGTCATCGCTCGAAAATGCGACTGAGCAGACGTAGCCAGTGTGGCCCTTCAGTACCTTCAGCGTCTCGCCCGTCGAGGCATCCCACACCCGCACCGATTTGTTGAACAAGCCAGAGACGATACGACTGTCATCGCTTGAAAATGCGACTGACCAGACATAGCCATCGTGGCCCTCCAGCACCTTCAGCGTCTCGCCCGTCGAGGCATCCCACACCCGCACCGATTTGTCGAACGAGCCAGAGACGATACGGCTGTCATCGCTTGAAAATGCGACTGAGCTGACATGGTCAGTGTGGCCCTCCAGCACCTTCAGCATCTCGCCCGTCGAGGCATCCCACACCCGCACCGATTTGTCTAATGAGCCAGAGATGATACGGCTGTCATCGCTTGAAAATGCGACTGACCAGACATGACGAGTGTGGCCCTCCAGCACCTTCAGCGCCTCGCCCGTCGAGGCATCCCACACCCGCACCGATGTGTCTGCCGAGCCAGAGACGATACGGCTGTCATTGCTCGAAAATGCGACTGACAAGACATATTCAGTGTGGCCCTTCAGCACCTTCAGTGTCTCGCCCGTCGAGGCATCCCACACCCGCACCGATTTGTCATCCGAGCCAGAGACAATAAGCCTGTTATCGCTCGAAAATGCGACAGCCTTCACTGAACTTCCCACCCCAACAGTCATTAATGGCCTGTCACCTAGTGACGCATTGGCGAACCCTGGGATCCTACGGAAGTGCCTCCTCCACCCCCGACACGGCCCCAAATCCCGCGGCCATGTTGCAAGGGCAGAGATGTAGAGGTGTGGCGTTGACAATGCTGCCTCACTTCCGCTGAAATACAATGCGAAAGATGCAGCCTCAGCGAAGTCCTCCCTTAATGTCAAGTCGTCCTAAACATTAGGGTCAGTTAATTACGAAGGATTCAGCTAAGATCTCACTCACATTTGGAACCCACTTACGTGCCCTTTGCAGCATTCGGTCACACTGGCCGCGCGAATCCAGGAGGTTCATGGCTTCAATCCAAAAAAGTACACGAAGCTGAAGGAATTTCGACAGGGTATCACAGAGGGCACCTGAATCGGTTGATGCAGCAGCTGAGAGATGGTGATCCCAGTTTCGGCAGGAGTAACTCAAGACAGGGGTGATGCTCTGCTTGACTGCATTCGGAAGTGCGAAATTGTCACGATCGAATAAGAACGATGATTCGATGTTCGCGATGTTGAATTTCAATCCATCCATGACACGGAAGCAGGAGTTGGTGAGGAGGCGATGGTGTTTCGCTTGATCACACCAAAATTTCTTTGCCCGATTCTGGTCAAACACGAAGTCGGTAAAGGATTTGTGGTATGTGAGGACTTTATCGTTCTCAGTATAGAGCACAGCGTGAAGGCTCTTGAGAACACCATCAGCGATTTCGGTGTGGGAAAGGGAGTTGGTCTTGTTGGGAGGAAATAGAAGTTCGGCGACAACGGATGTTGATGTACGCTCCGCACTGCAGAGAAAGGTGTGCAGGAGGCTGAGGTAATGCCGACTCTTGAAATGGTGCTGAGCATCCAAAAGGACTTGATGATATAAGCTGTCAAGCAATGTCTCCTCCGGATTTTCGACAAAAAGTGTGCTCAGGCGCTCCTCATGCTCCACTGATGCATACCCTTCTACATACTTCACAACCGTTGCGGCATAGATGAACAACCCAGCTGCCTGCGCTGCAATTTTCTCCAATTCTGGACGACCCACGGAGTGCCCGAGGTTAGCGTTCAAGTAGGTTGTGATATCGGTCTGGGCTTCCTCGATCGGCACTTGTCCAAGACGATACAACTGCTTGTCCTTGAAGGACTCCAGATGGGTGACGAGATCCGGGTCTGGTCGACTAGTAGCAAAGAACTTAAGACCCTTTAAACGGTGTTTGTTGATGCTGTCAAGCAAGTCGCGCAGAAACCCTGATCCATCCCGTCCGTCTAACTCGTCGAGGGCATCGATGACCACGAGGAAATGCAGTGACTTTGATGGGTCGGCGGATTGAGCCTGCTTCCAAGGTTCAATAAGGAGACTCTGGAGTTGAGAACGAACGCCGTGATGGATGGTGTCAAAATTTCCAGAAGCATGCAAAGCATTTGCAAATGCTTTGGATTTGAGGGCGAGGTGATAAACAATGGTTCGAACGATGCGGGTCGCTGATCTCGTTTCCTTGATTTGGCGTGAGCAGAAAAAGTTGCCTCCTAAAACGATCGTGTCGTCTGCGTCGCCAGCAAACTCGAAACGGCGGGCGATAGTGTAGGCGATGGTGCTCTTCCCAGATCCAGCCTGACCGGAGAGCCAGTAGACACTCTGGCTTTCCGATGATGTATCGTTCGCCCATCTCGCAATGTCGCCTAATATACGGACGCGGGTTCCTGGCATGCAGACTGCACGACGCAGCAGCTGTCGTTGTTCACCCTCCAGTTCGCACTTATGGTCGGCAGCATGTGAAGCTTCGAGCCGTTCCAGCAGTAATTTCTGTTGAAAGAATGAGCTTGGAACGGAATTGGAAATAGCGGATTTACACACCGCAACATCCTCCTGAATTGCAAGTACTGTCTTGTGGACTCTGAGACCAGTCACCACCTAAACAGATGGCATGAACAATGGAATAGAAAAATGACAACAATCACACAAATACGCACCACAAGTTGCTCCCGAGCTCGATTGATGCGCTCGAAAATATCCGCGATCTTCCCTTTATCCTCCTCATGAACTGCAATCTTTCGGATAAGCGACTGCTTTTTGAGCTCGATTAAGTTCGTCCACTCTTTTACTAGAGTCCTACACAGTCGTCTACTTGTCAATTTCAGCCCAGAGGAAATGGCATGCTTACGTTTTATATAATTCAGTTCCTTCCTTTTCCTCCGCGTTATCCGGTTGCCAGCCAGCCAGTGCTTCCTCCACAACGCGAAGTTGATCCACTGTCGATAGGATCCGTTGCTCGACTGCGTCTATATTCCCTTTCACTTCCTGGTACCTATAGTTAGTCAGACAATGGTGTGAAGAATGGCGACCCACATATTTTATCTGGAGGACAATCTTTACAATACCGAACGCTATCTTGGCTGGATTTGCATCCACGGCATCCGGTAGCCTCTTGAGAAGCATCTCCGTGAAATTCCATATATCCTTCGCAGTGGATAGAGCGCGACTGGACGATTTTTCTGGATGCATTTCTGTCTCGGAAAGATCACCGACGGTTCCTTGAGAAGCGTTTTAGGCGGTGAGTATGTTACCCCGATTGGGCGATGAATGTCGAGTACTCGTACCATGAGGTTGAGGAGGACTGACCGAGGCAGCGACATCCTCAGTCAGGGTGATGTCTTGATCTATGAACGCCCATCAATTTAACGAGTTTAACGACGCCATACGCCTTCAAAGTCTCGAACCGTGAGTCACTGCAGATCCAGTAAGGCCTAAACTTGAAGAGGATGGCTGCGACCTTGATAACTGGGCCGGGGTGCGATGATCTGCGTGCTGGGCTGAGCGCTTTATCAAAGTGAACAACGACGTATGGAAAATACCTTGCTGGCTTAGAGCAGGTGAAGCGCCAAGGACGGGGTCTATCCATTGACGGCCCGACGATACGATAGCGTGTTGAACTGAAGATAATTCTCCAGCTCGATTCTCTTGTCCAAAGGCCAAAGGCTGAGGGGAAGTGGACCGGCTAAGAGTCTTCTTTAACCAATTTTTAGGGGCCTTGAGAAATCTCTTTGAGGGCTCTTTGGGGGTTTGCGATTGTCCGTCAGTCATGTCGGTGAGAGCATAGTCCTGTTTTTACCACGCCCCCAAACTCTTGCGCAGGCCAAAGGACATGATGTTTGTTCGACAACTCAAGGCAAATTTATAAATTCATCGCTGACTACTTGATATTGAAAGACGACACATTCGAATTGAAAAAAAAAAAAATCCTGTCTACAATCCATTAAGCAGACAATAGGAACGAGTAGAGCATCCAGCAGAATTCATAGAATCTTCAAAAGATTAATATACCGCAATGGGGTAATCAGTGTAACCTTTCGCCCAGTCTTCGTCGCCCGCCTTGGTCTGCAGATGTTTGATATCGGGAATATTGTCCAGAGGCTTCCCGTGCTCAACACGTTTAGCCAAGTCTGGGTGCGTGATCCAGTTGAACCCGATACAAATCGCGTCGACCTTGCCAGATGCTACGAGCTGCTCGCCCTCTTCGGGGAGGATACCAGCGTTGAGAATCAATTTCGCGTTCTTGATATATGGACGGTAAGACGCGAGGATGTCGTGCTGTGTCGCACGTTTCACACCTGATAATTTTGGTTAAGAATTAAATCGGGAGGATTCTTGCGTCGTAAGTACGTACCATCGTATTCACCATCCTGAGAAGGGTGGTAGCGAACGAGAGTGAAGTACGCGAGGTTTAACTTGTCGGCTTCGGTGATGAAGTAAGAGTAGGTATCTAGAGTCTCCTGCAGCGGCATTCTATAAAAAGGGAAGCTCAGCCTGCAGACCAGGGATAAGGAAATGTCCGAAAACTTACCCAACGTCGTTGTAGCCTCCTGCGGGGCTGAGTTTGACGCCAACGTCTGGGCCAAAGACTTCTTTCAATACCTTCAACACTTCCAGTCCGAATCGAGAGCGGTTCTCAAAACTTCCTCCCCATTTATCGGTGCGCTGGTTGGCGGTACTATCGAGGAACTGGGTGATGAGATACCCATTGGCACCATGGACTAGACGAGAAAAATATAAATGTCATCAGTCAAACTAGACAAGATAAGAAGGTCCCGTACGTTCAACACCGTCAAACCCGGCCTCCTTGGCGTTGATTGCAGCTTTCTTGAACTGCTGGACGATGATAGATGGGTCTTCGACAGCGGTTGGCTATTGATCATTTAGTATTAACACTTTCATGGAGCAGAAAGAGACCAAACTTACTGTAACATATCCAGGCTGGCCGGGCAGATGACGGAATTTACCACCTCTGGCACTGATCGCGGATGGCGCGTAAACAGGCTACAAAGATAGAATCATCAGCACTGGAATGACCGTGAATATTTGGAACCTACCTCTCCTGCGAGGATTTGCTCGGGGGCCTCTGGGTGAGCAACCCGACCCACTAACGAGATGGCGTGGTCAGACAGATATAATATAACCTTTCAATAAGTCTTCCTTACCATGCCACAACTGCAAAGAAGAATCTTGTCAGCTTCTATGAACAATTTTAATACACGATTAACTTACTTGAGCGTAAATCTTTCCTCCGGCGTTGTGGACTGCGTCGGTAATATTCTTCCAGCCAGAGACATGTTTTTCATCCCAAATTCCGGGAGCATATGGCCATTCGGTGCTAAATAAGAATAAGGAATGTAAGCCTGTATTCTGAGCAAATGAACGCGAAGACATATTCACCCTTGACGCGTTATCAAAATGCCCTCGGTGACGATCAAACCAACGCCACCCTGGACGCGTTGCACATAATACTCCTTCATGATCTCGCTTGGGTAGGTGTTTGGGGCACGATTCCTGGTGAGCGCGGACATCACGAATCGATTCTTCAGGGTGAGACTCCCAACCTGGAGAGGTGCGAAGAGAGCTTTTGCGGACATTTCGAGTGTACAAGAAAACAGGTGTTGACTGAGAGAGAAAGTAGGACTTGGTTGGCCTCCATCGCGATAATCCCTTGCTTTTATATCGGTCCAGCAGTTATTGAATTCGAGTTATCCGGATAACTTCGTTAGTGTTTGTAAGCCGTGGTCGCTGTTAGTAGCGAACCCAAGGACGCCGTCTAATGCCGCTTCTTACAACATTTGATCGCGTAAACACGATGACATGACTCAGTGTCATCACAGCCCTAGGCTTAGGCAGCAACAAACCCTCAACCTGATAGAACCCGAGCTTGGATTATCGCTGGGGTAAGTGGCGAGGCAACTTGGGCAATTAGTGCCAACAAGAGCCTCCTACGCCAGGGTGTCTAGGAAGATTCGTGTTTCAACCAGGGAGAATTATGTTTCTCAGCGAAGCGGCTGCCCATCTCTTTCCCATGTCATTTTGATATCGAGGCCTTCGTACCGGTTATTTTTCCTTAGTTTTCCTTGTATGGGAAAATTAGACGATGCCCTTCAAACCCGCAAATTCCAAACTCGGAACAAGTGTTTTGCCCGCTCGACACCTCTGACAGATCAGATGCCAGGGACTAACTAGTTTTACAGATGTTGGTGAGTAAGAACTTGGTGCGTAGAAGCAGGGTGATAGATCTAAAGTTACATACATAAATTCCTTGTAAATAAAAATTTACATCCCTAAACCGGACAACTGATCGCGTGCCGTTAAATATTGGTTAAATAACAATTACGGGCGCCAATTATATATTGTTGCCGAACCGTGCTATAAATCGTTACCCTATTCGAGCCAAATGTTGGCCAGGATAAAGAATAAAAGCGTTCGACTGAGCTCACAAAATTTGTCTTAGGAACTTCCATCGGTGTCGGGATAGCCAGTGCTTACTACTTTACTACTTAGTGCGTGGATCTGCTGCCAGTCGGAGCCTTTTCCACTCTGCAGTTAACTCTTGCAGTTGATTGATTGCACTTAGGGCTACTCTTCCCATCAATGGTTGCATTTGCCCTCAAACCCTTCTGGTTCGAGTTTTTGTTGTTCTTTCCTGATCGTTTGGCAATTCGGCGTGCTCGAAACTTCAACCTTGTGTAAAAAGTATCTCATCGGTTTCGCCGGGCTTCGACCGCTTATTTAATTGTACACCAGATACTGATTTTTGAGTGAAGATGGGGAACAGACATGCTGTAACGTATGCAGGTACGCAGCGGTCTGGGATGGTTTGAAAATTCCACCACGGTCATTTACGGTACATAGATGGCCCGTAAACCGGCTAAGAGAAAGAATAGTTATCCCCATACTTTATAAACAAGAAGGATTCATAAAAGATACAGGAAATGAGCTCACCAATTCAGAAAGCTTTTGCTCAAGGGGCACCCGCATTAAGCATCGTTCTCTAGAGACGATTTACCATGTTATAACTGAGGTAAAAGAATATCAATTACATAAATGGCGAGAGCAGCCATTACCATCCGGTTTTCCAAAGTGACATCGCCAACTTGAATAGGCTTAAAAAGACGTTCCGGTGCCATTGTCGTAATTTAAAGGGTATTAATGAATCGCCATGGGACATTTCGCAAGACTTTATAATAGAAAGCGGCCGGCCGCAGTGCGAGGATCTCGAGTTCGAAGTTTTGCATTACCTTTTGAAACAAAATCATCTACGCTTCTGGTCAGACGTAACAACCACATACATATTCTTGTACTTCATCTCTACATAGGAAAAGGAGCAGTCGTTTTGGAAAAGGAGACCTACGTCGGCCGTCTCCTTCTCAAGCCAGTGCCCCGAAAATGATCACACCTTTTCACACACGTTCAATATTTACCCAATCTCGACCAGGAGGCCTAGAAAGGCCTTTGAAAGCAGGGACCAGCGGCCTACATAGGAGCTTGCAAAGCAGGCGGAGGCTTTTCGGTGGCGATTTGGTGGTCCCATTTTCCCTTCTCGCTAGGGCGAGAACGGCGTCATATGCATATTATATGAACTGATCAGTAAAGTCAAGGAGTTTCTCCACCTCACATCTCGCCGACCTGAAAGAAATTGTTCGAGGCTACACCACTCACACATAGTTTTCAACATATTTGTGGCGTTGAATCCAACAGCTGAGTACAGCAACACAAAAAAGGTATAACGTGAGGGGGTATGTAAATCATTACAAAGAAAATTGAATTGCCCTATTTCATCGTGGCAGCGATTTGATCCAACTCTCTTGCGATCATCGAATTCGGAGCTCTCTTTCTCAGTTCACTGTTTGAAGATACGAAATGAGCAGAAGTGACAGGATGAAAGGCATTATAAACGTACTCCAACTTGGCCTTATCATTCCGCTCCTTGCACTCATTCCCAGCCAGGCGCCACTCACCACATTTCGCAAACAAGTCGGCCCGCTTTGGTGAATCGCACTTCGAAACATAAGGGACAGCCTCCTTGGGATATCCTTTTTCAACCAGGTGGTGAACAAATGCCTCGTACCCGATAGGGCTTCTCTTCGATTTCGCGAAGCCTTCCAGACCTTCAAAGTCTCGAGATTCAGTGAGTGCATATAGTTTGATGTACCAAAACCTGTTTATGGAAAACGCGTCGGCAGTTGTCAAGAAGGTTAGTTTTCATCAACTTCTTTCATGAAGGGTTGATTGCGAACCGCTTGTCTGGGACCTTGAAATCTGACTTGATCTTATCGGCTCTCTTAGAAAATCCGTTCAAGAGGCAAGTCCTTATAGTCTCGTTCACGGTCAGACCGAAGAACTTGACTTTACCATTAGCTTCGTTTTCGAGTTGCTGTTGGAAAACGAGCAGTCTCGCGCTCTCGTCAGTCATCTGGGATAGGGTTCCATCAGAAAGTATTCAGGGGTGGAATAGATGGCGTACTTTGGCTTCGAAAGAACGATCTTTATCTTCAGAAAAGAATTTCTGGGCGGTCTTCACTGCAGTTATCTTGGACCCTTGATCCTGTCCGAAGGAGAAGTGAGGATAAGAGATAAACCGAATATATCCAAGACGTACGAGCATTCGCGAGGCTTCATCCAGAGACAAAACGGCACTTTCCACTCGCCGGTCATCAGAGTAGTAAAAGTCCCGTAACATCTCCCTATTTTGCTCTCTTGCATAAACTTCAAGGAGTCTACTTGCCGGTGTCAAAACCTTGCCACCATCTTCAAGGAGGCGGAAGAATGAACCCAGGGGTAACCTCTTGTGCAGGTGTAATAGGACATGATAGACTGGGAATAACAATAAGATAAGGGGCGTTTTTCTGGAGGGTGTAGTTACCGAGATCTGTGTCACCACTGTCAACTGCCTTGATCAGAGCCAGCTTATCCTCTTTCATGGAGAGCAAGAGAGGGACTTGGTCGGAACCTTTAGGTTCATGGTCCAGGAGCTACACGAATATGATTCAGCAAAATAAAAATAAAACGTTTTCGGATCGCAGATCCCATACCTTGGTCGCCAAACTGCCTCGCCCAACTTCCCATGCCTTCTTTGCAATATCCGCATAACTGACTTCCACACCACCCACTTCTTCGAATTTCTCGACAATTAGCCGACAAACTTCTTCATCGCCGCCTAGTTCGGCGTCTTTCCCTATTCCAGTGGTGGTCGGCCTCGATCGCATTATTTTGGCACAAGCCCAATGCTTCAACACCGTGTCGGGTTTGAGACCTAGGAATCCCGATATCCGAAGGGCGAGGAGGTGCATATTCCGGGCCGTTAGTCGGGTAATCAAGCGCGAAGGAGAAGCATAATTATATCTGATAGGAGATTGGCATAAACCCGAGATGAAGGAGAGGTATGCTTACTGTGAGTATGTCAAGGGAATCCCAACTTCATAGTATCGGACTGCGTTTAGAACTTTCAAGGTCTGCCCCATGTGGACAAAATCTGTAGGATTATGGAAATCTAGGAAGCCACGTCCAAACTTCGCTGCCTAAATAGAATTGTGTAAAATTTGGAGGGGTTTGCGACTGAAAAAAATATGACCAACGTTGAGAAGTCGACGTTGCCAATGAGGTTCCCATTCCTGACCAGCGGCATCAATGCACTCGTCAACAGCTTTGGCGAGTTCGGGCCTGATGCTGCGGATGCTCTCATCTGCTTTCGGAGACTTTTTCGTGAAGCTCTCCCAGGCATCGTATAGAATGGCCGAAGGTGATGTTGACCCAGGTTTGAATATCGATAATGTGGAAGCTATAAAAAAAATGCTCAGAAAATGAATCCAAGAAAGCCAGCAGAAAATGGCACAGAAAATCGGAGGCATACCAGGAACCTTTTGTATCAAGTCACAAACGTCTTCACCAAGTACGCGGACGCCATCCATTTCAGTAATCGCAACAGTTGAACCCGAATAGGCGTAGCTAAACAAAAATATGTAAGCGCTCGCCTCAATGGAAATTAATAACTTACTGCAACGTATCTCCGAAAGGACCGACGAGAACAACCAGCGAGGTCCAGGTAACTAGGATTGCATCGTTTCCACACCACTCAACCTGCCTTACCGCCCCCTCTGCCCCCGCAACAGCCAAGGTGTCGAATTCAGCCAAACTGCGCTGGAAATCGCTGGAGACAACGAGGAGTGTCCCATTAAACGCCAGAAGGGCAAGAGATTTGCCATTGGGCGACGGAGATATATGAGTGAAAGGTCCCCGAGAGAGACGCTGGTCAACACTTTCCAAATTGTCGACAGTATGGACAGTAGCATCTACCGATAGAAGGACTTCAACATGCCGGGATATATTCAAATCTGGTGGAATGACAGCCCAAGAATGAGGCGGTTCGCTAAGACCTTTCATGCATTGCTTAGGCGAATTTCAAACAAAAAAATTATTCAAATCACTGACCTGGACTTGCCAGCGTAAGCGGCCGACTTCCCTCCCATCCTTTTACTTCCAATAGTGTCAATGAGGTTGTTAAGGCTACGAAACCATTGTCGTGTATTCGCGCATCGATAATCCCCAGTTCAGCAGCCTCAGTTCCAAGAGAATATTGTTGGTAATCGCCTTGCAGATCGTACAGACGATAAACACCCTCCTCATTTAACACAGCGAGTTGCTCGTCAATTGTCCATCCAAACCGAATGATTTTGCTTTGGTCCCACTGCCAAAAGTAACATAAGTCAAGGTGGGCACGTTGGAATGTCGAAGAAAGTATCCACACTGAAAACAAGGAGTCCCTCCCCAGCTGGTGAGTAAACTTGTATCTGAGCCTTAGTGACAGCAGGGGTCGAACGACCCAATGCCAGAAGTTTCGTATGATCCCGCATAATTGCTAAACATTTCCTAAGTTTCAAAACCCAGTGTTTTAGCGAAACTGGCGCACCTATGGGACCCCCATACCGACAACCTGCAATGATGTAGTCCTCAATTTCAGGTAGCTTTCCTGGTGTTGAATAGCATTGCTGTCGCCGATAGAAGACGTTTCCTTCCTGCATCGCCTGCCATGACACGGTTGGGTGATCCATTATGAAGAGTGGTAAGTAGAGATAGAACGCGCTCGGAATTACGCGCCCCTTCTAAGTACGCGGTTCAGATTATTTAAGCGCAATGCATGACCTGCTCGGTTTTTGCCGTGTTAGGACTCTGGAGTACTACTTATGTAGTTGCTCCATATGTAGTACGAATGTGATGGAGGGTATGTATATACATAAGGCAAAATGACATGTGTACAGGCAATGATGATAAAATACTTAGAGATACATAGCATTACGAGAATAAAAATAGATGCAAGTGATCAATATGATGGTGGTGTCCAAGAAGCCAACGAAATGAAACGACGGAGCAGCTAGCTAGAATATCCGTATTGGAATTCGGGCTCGGAGTTCGTCTGGTCCAAATAGTACAGAAACATCCAAATAATACTGGGAAAAAGTAAAGAAATCCAGATTAGTACGAATGGTGAAAGGACAGAAAACAAACCCACCTTCACGCTAACCCCTGCCCAATCTATACAGGGAAGCATATCCTTTTGCAGCCGAATACTAGCTTTGTGTAAACCGTCTGGAAGTGTAGCGATCGTTTCCAGAGACGGATGACTTTGTTTGTTTGATTGTTGTCGAGGTCGCTTCGGAAAGCCAATGCACATATCGTTCATTATGGTCCGCCTGTCCGAGTATGACTTTATATTGACAGGTATATGGGGTAAAGGTTTGTCGCGCGTGATGGAGATGGCTCCTTCAGACGTCCTTCGAGGTCGCGAATGTCGTGTGTGGGATTTTGCTACTCGGCGTAGGAGCCGTGTTCGGGTAGAGAATTCTGACTCGTCGCTCGAAGGAGTCAATGGCGGTGTTGGAGGGAGGGATGTTTGATCAGTAATGGTTATCTGGCGCACGAGCGACACAGATATGGTGGCATCAGCGGCAATCTCTTTAGCAAGCTCTGGTGAACGTGGCGTGGTAGTAAAGACAACAAAGTAGGGTATTGATGATGCTCGAGCGAATGTTACGGAGGTTGGTAGAGTGATCTATAACCCCAGGTTAGTTTAAAACCTTCACGACCAACCAGAAAAGAACACGGACTGCACATCGGACCAATATTGGTCTTTCAGCTTTAAGAGGTAACTCTAACCACGAGTCAGGCGTTGCTGGTGGGGCATCTATGCATTGGAATTCGGCATCTGGCTGTATCAGGAAAGGCACTTCCAGACTATTCAAGGTCAGCGGAAAAAGTCATCGAGATAGGAATTTTTCGTACCGAGAGGGCACCTCTGTAGGGTCGTTGGGTTCCCAATCGACAACGATCTTGTAGGTAACGTCAAAGTAGTCTGGAGACGAAGGATCATTCGTTGAGACAAAGGTAGGTGGTAGCTCCTCGCCAGCCCTTATACTTCGCGGGAGTTGGAATGTAAAAGGATGTGATTTTTCAGTGCTTGATGAGATATAGGTGACGCCCTGCATGCTCGGTCGTCTTCTAACAAAAGCATCACGGAACACCGATTTCGATGAGGAAGACTCGGCGCCTGTCACGCCAATTATTGTCCTCGACAATAGGAAGACATGCCTTTGAGGTTCGGGCAAATTTGGGTCCAGTGCTGGTTCATCCCAATTCCTCGGTGGCTGGTACGAAAAGGACCCTTCGATCTGACGTCAGTGAGTATATTAATCGTCTGAGTGAAAGGGACAGAGGTTACACACAACGACGTTCAGGCGACCCGAAAGACGGCAACTGGGATCCAGGATGACTTTCCCGTCGATTTGATCATGCTGACTGAAGACTGCCATAGGCCCTCGGTTATCTGAGTTATGAATCTTGAGCGATGGACTGTACAACTGAAGTTCGAGTCTCGAAGAGCTATACGAAACAAGTGAGACCATAAACAAGGTATATAGGTGAAGGTATGCCCTACCGATATGTAGAGACATGAGAATAAACGGAGACTGGTATAAACCTCAAGTTGGGGTGAGAAGAGTCCACGATCGCACTGATGTGGGCTCGGCGTCGCATTGGGAGAGACGGAAACGGTGCTTGAAAGGATGTGGTTAACGAGACGGGGGCGTCAGACGGTAAAGCCTGGCCTTGAAGATATGACATCTTGCAGGTTGGGGTACATATACCCAGTTCCACACGAAAGTATTTTAAGCGAAGGCTAGAAGCTCAGCAGGTACAAGGAGGCAATTGCTTAAAACAGCACGAGCTTAAAAGGAATATAAGCTGTGATCTGAAAAAATCCCAATGCGGAGGAGGGTGACCCCGGATGTTTGGGTCAGTCATTCCCAAACCCTGAAACAGATTCAAGATTAGGAAACAACACCAATCTGGGGATTCGTGAAATCTCGCACCTTTATAGATTCCCTTCCTAATGGGACATCCTGGGTATTCCACGCAACCATCTTTGCGATGATATGGTACTCGGAAAAAGGTTGAATCAACGTCAACTTGGCGGCCGGCAGTACACAACATCCAAGCGGTGGCATATTTCCAGAAAATCTTCTCCAGGCCAGGAATCGAAAATCCCAGCATCGGAGTATCCAAGTCCAGATATCTCATATGCATATGATTTGCATGGTTCCCCTTTTGCGTTGGGATTTGAATCAGATCATGGTTGTCGAGGACAGAGTTGGCGTTGCGTTCTAATTTTGGACACGTGCCCAATTTGATGTTGGCCAACTCAGGCCCGGCCGGTGCCAGTGCATTGCCATCCATCTAACTTAGAACCCACCTTGACGACAATGCCATCCAGTCTAAATGATTAGTGCTGGGTATGATTGACCAACAATTGCCTCGGGTCGAAACTAGCGTCAAACATTCAACTATTTTTACATGCAAGAATGGTAATTCGACGCTGCTTGAGAGGCTAAGCATGGAACATCGCCCTTTCTGTGGCTGGTAAGCAAGAGAAATTCTGATAACAATCATTGAATCCATCAGGTGCAATCGTGATTTAAAAATACTGCTTGAGTCTTGAAGATTTCGAAAACACCTGGCTGGCACTGAACATGTCTACCCCTTTGGTCCGAGGAGTTGCCAATGGATGCTCCAAGAGTATCCAAGCGAGACATTATCCTCTTCTAACTTCTTTGACAACATGGCTGGTTGGTCGATCACATCATCGGACCAGGAATATCCACGCTTTCCGGACCCTTTCCCGATCGACATAAGTGGATTTTGATGCGTAAATTTATCCTGCATGCACTCTCCGTTTACTCTGGTAATATTCTGCTAGGAACATCCAAAGATGGCCTACTCAAGCTTCTGCATTCGCCCCCGATGACATAAAGAGCCTGACTAAGAGTTAGCCTATTTTAGTGGCCAACATGGCATACTTACTGAATCGTCAGAGCGCATAAGCGGAAACTGCAGGGAGTCAAAAACAATGTCTGCATACTCAGGCCTCAGGAAGGGTACCCGGTGGACCAATATTAGATCATCTGAGTGAAAAATTACTCTTCCGCGAGTTACATCCCCTCCAGAGCAACAACTCTTAGACGACACAAGCCTGCGCGTCTGTACTTCATTATTTGTTCATCATGACATGCAGCCAAGGCGTAGTCGGTCAGAGTCGGTCTCACAACTATTCCGGTTGGTGAGTATGGTGTTTTAAGCGGAACGGAATAAGGCACCTGGACTTAAAACTGGGGAATTGGAAGTTGCAGAACCTTGTGAAATAATTCGCACATGGATTGAATAAATTGACGGGACCTATAAGGGTGGCGCTCGCATATATGTCCTCTGCTGGAGTAACAATTTAAGAGGCAGCTCATCACCACAATTGTCCGTGTTTTGGGAATATGGCGGGCGTTTCTCTGATATTTTACTCCACCGGGAAGGCTCGGTGCTTCGTCGATACGGTATATGGATGGTCAATGATAGCATGTGTATCTGAAAAAGCGAGACCACAATATTGAGAACCATGGGGCTTTAAAAGATACTGGAACAGATCCTTGAGGTTCGACACACACCTTGGACACCTGCGATGAACTGACCCCGTTAGGGGGCGAGATAAATGCCTCAATGCATCGACCCCCACATGCCTTCATATCCCACGAAATTGTTAGCGATGATGTCCAGGATATTCCCATGCGAAGGTTTATAAGGACTCAATAATTTATTTCAAATAATTTGATCACCAGGTGGATCAGGTTTTGGGAGTTTTCAAGATCCAGCCATAGATCCCCTCGATGAATACCTATGAACACTATTGCCTTTTGTAAACCTGGCGCTTAAAATTCCTTGAGCGACGACGAGGTGAGGGAAAAAATGCCCTTTTTCGAATTGTACAAGTTGATAGAACTCAAGGTTCAACGTTCACTGCCTACTGGATACCAAGTGATGTGCCCGGTGCCGTGTAAGCAATTATAACCGCCGGACGAACGGAGTTTGAACGGAGTCTTTTGAGGATAAGTATCGTGTGGGACCCATCTAAATTCAGAAGGTGAAGTCATCACACAGGAATCAGGTACTTGGGCCTCCATTTCACAATGGATGAGTTTGAAGCAGAGTTTGACAAGGTGAGACGAAACAGGAGTTCCGGGCAATCCCGAACCTCCAATGAGATTAGATCTACTTGATCACGGTTCATTTTCCCACATATTACGCATCTCTCAACTTACACCATCGACAGAGCTATGAAAGTCATCGTCACTGGTTCGTATAATCACAATCGCGTACACGAAAAGAGTTGATAACGGCGTACACAGGGGCCTCTGGAGTTCTAGGGTCAGCAGTCCTCAAAGCTTTCGAAACTGCGGGTCACGATGTCGTTGGCCTGGGTAATTCACGAGCCACAGGAAAAATCCAAAAAGTCGACCTAACGAAATTGGATGAGACGGACGCTTTCTTTAACAAGTTCAAACCCAATTGTAAATTCTTTCCTCGGTCATCGAATCTGCCAATCGTTAACGATTCTAACCCCAGGGGTTATTCACTGTGCTGCTGAACGGAGACCGGACGTTGCGGAGAAGGTACGTCGTCACAAAAGATGAACGATGATAACCCTCCTGAATAAAAATATGATAAGGATCCTGAGGCGGCACAGCGAGTGAGACCGTTAAGCTTCAACACGCTTTAAGAGGACATCTGGTGCTGACCGACGTACTGTAACTTCAGTTGAATGCCGAAGTCCCAGGTCATTTAGCAGGTCTTTCGAAGAAACTCAAGTTTACATTGGTGTACATTTCTACTGGTATGTGATACCTATATCCCGTACTGTTCAACACATGAAGAATATTCGGCAGATTATGTTTTTGATGGAACATCGCCGCCATATACCCCATCGTCTGCAACAAATCCCCTACAGCTGTACGGAAAATCCAAAAGGGACGGAGAAATCGCTGTATTGGGTGTTGATGGTGCTAAAGTCGTCATCCTCAGAGTTCCGATCTTGTTAGTGTGCAATCTTACCATCGGAGTCTGTGTTTCATCATTGACACCTCCATTCTACGAAGATATGGACCCGCTCCTAAAAACTCTGACTCGGCTATCAACATCATGCTTGATGTCGTCCAAGATCAATCTGGAAAGACATATAAAATGGATCACTATGCCACACGATACCCGACCAATGTCATTGACATTGCAAGCTTCCTCGTCCGACTCACATGTAAGCAAAATGGGTAATGTTACCATCCATTCCTGCTAATTGCATATCTACAGCGATCAAGGATCCTATTCCCCCCATCCTGCACTATGCTGGAGGCGAACCGTTCACAAAGTATGAAATTTGTCTGACATTTGCGAAGATCCTTGGTCTCCCCCACAAACATATCATTCCGGATGCGGAGCCGCCTACTGGTGAGGGTGCTACCACACGCCCGCGCCATTGTCAATTATATACAAAAGAGACGGAGGACCTCGGTGTTGAGGGTGGCCTTGGCCTATCATTGTTCGAGGAATGGTGGACCGAAAAGTTGAAGAACTAATTCAAGTTGTTGCAGACGAAACGAAAGAAGCTAGAAGTTGTATGTAACATTATCAGTGTTTCTAATATGCAATCTTATTGTTCGCATAACACAACTCCCGATGCAGTACACCAATACGTCCCGCACGAGCATATGCATCTACGAGCATAAAAAATTCATCAACAACCTGTTTCCATACCCGTCCTACATAGATCCTGATGATCATCTTCATTAAGGCCCAGTCAGCGGAGATAGTCATATCCATTTATTGCAGTAGATCTTTACTCTGTTCTTTTTTACCATCCATCCTCTCCGGAGTGCACGAAGGAAGATCTCAGCAATGTTCAATCCACCTGATTTGGTATGAAGCTAGCCTGGTGACCATGCGGCATAAGAGGATGAGGGGGGACCGATCCTCGCGAGGTCCCGTCCCTCCCTTGACCTCATATTCCGAACGGTTACCGGTCTAGTATGAAGCAACTAACCACCACATCACACATCTCGGAACCTTTGCACTTGTGGGTGAGTCTTCGTAGTGTGTCAGCTCGGGAACATTTCATTATGGAGGGAGTAGGGCGTCTATACGTTCGAATCTAGGGGCTATGCTAGTCTCATAGACATAGGGCTATGCATGTTGCTCCTGCCATTGGGGGCCCCAAAATAAAGATGCTTGATTGAAATCGGGTCGCCTCTCAACAGTAGTTACATTTGTTGAATTGAATATTGGTCTACAATTTATTCACCCTTCTAGTTGGAAAGAACCAAGTCGTTCGTCCCCGTGTCTTTCATGCTGTGGCAAATTCTTGAATGAGCGCTCATTGATCAATGCTTCAGGACTTTTCGTATCGGCAAACACTTCCATCTGCTCATGTCCAACTCGTCTTCCAGATTTTTTACTAATAGCCCCACCTCGGCTCCGGACTTTTTCACCCTCAACAACTGTTGCGGTAACGCGACATGCACGTTCCCTCTTCCTGGCACAGTGACCACCATGCGATGCGGTTGCAATATGTTCAGTAGCTCGAAATCCTTGTGTAGCAGTGTATCATGCTTGGGCGAATCTCATGAATCCCGAGGTGGCCTTGAGGTGGCCCAGGTTACTAAGAGACCCGGACGCCACAAGATCTACTGATACAGTTGTCAATGGCAATTTCGTCCGCCTCGGATTCACTTCGTTGAAAGAGGTTACGGGTTTTTTCTGGATGGTCCTATTCGATTTTTATGTAAGAAATGGATTGAGGAAATCAATGACGATCAATGACGAAACAGGGAGTGATGTCATGTCTTTGTACGGCCAGAACTATACTAACCATAACACATTCTACAATCTACCATAATGATGCGAAGCGACGCTACCAAACCACAGACGCATTTCAAACGAACGGTCTCTGGGACGAACTCGCCCCCACTCGAGGCTACAGGTGAGGAGAAGCCGATGGGCCGAGCATCGGTCGACCGTGAATATAATGCGGGGCATATTTCCGACTGGGAGCAGCGGAAAGGTGCGTCAGAGGGTTCTCATTTCTAATTCCTAGCAATGTTCATTGTTTCGCAGAATACTTCCAAGAAGCGGCGAGTTTGTCAATGCGGTTTTAACACACGCGTGCTGATGTCTGCGAATAGGAACAACCAGAGAGGGATGTCAGTAAAGCGCACAAGGCAGGGTCGATGGATATGAAGATGGGACAGAGCATGGCAGATAAGATGTCCGAAAGGACTTGAAAGACGGCAGTGCGGGATTGAAGCGCAGATACTCGATAGGGGATCCTGATCACCAATTTGTACTTGTATTCTTTATATGAATTCATCTAAAGCTATGAAAAATGTGAAAAATGTTAGGTCAAGGTATCATGCAAATCCTTGACGAAAGTTCGGAGAGAGGTTCTGAATTTTCAGAAAGAGACGGAAAAAAAGAAGGGACATGTTCCCAGGGAAATCTCACGTCATAACAACCTCGAGTATAAATATGAGATGGAGAACGTGCACACCATACAAGACAACGGCACAAGAACTGCGAAAGCAGGAGTATGGGGGTAGGCGGCTCTTTGAAAGGTCTTTTTGGCTGATGGGCTGCGATTTCTTGAGAAAAGCGTCAGAGATTCGGAGATATCGATTTATTCGAGACATATTGACTCGAAACCTAGTTGATTAGAAGGATGGTTGGTACTTTCCCCTCGTATTCAGATATGTACATCAGGACCTCTCCATGCATAAAATTTGTCGACCCTTCCAAAAAGCAGGCAACGCCGGAGATGTATCACCACTGAGCTATAATCAAGTTGCCATCTCGGAGAGATGACGAAAGAAGATTGGAAAGGGCGAAGCGGTCCAGGCTGGTCTACGATAATGCAAACACGCCAGAGAGACTGTTGCTGGTATTATGGGGTTTGGGTCATCCGTAGCGGATGGGTGGGATTGGCTCTGCGCGTATAGTCGCAAGATCGACTGATTTATCGACCTCTTCGTCGATTTCGCCTACGAGGCATCTGAGATGGAAAAGGTTGAATCATGTCAGTTCGACGCGAATTCTGAGATCAAACAGTGTTGGGACGAACATCATCTCTCCTTTGACGAGATAAAGACCAAGGGGAATCTCTTCGACGCCCTCATCGATGCTATAGACGCGTTCCTTCGAGTCAGCGAGGACGATATTTGATTTTTGATCAAAGCCTGCCAGCACTCCCTGAATACGATTGAGACTCCATAATTTTCAAATGGAAAGGATGATAGAAATGCACCACGATTGCGCGCCCATCTTGGAGGACAAGAAGGACCCGACGGTCGACGTAGCCCTGTAGGCTGGACATTATGGAGGACGACGAAGGGGGTGGCTAAAATTGCCAAGGACAATGCGCACGTGGCCAACTTCTGTATATGAAATTGGACGCCGTCAATGACTCTGCAGCTTTCTATCTTCCACCACCCTTCAAACTCGCAAGCTCGTTGTGTTCGCCGGCTTCAAAGCACATTGTACGCCATATATTCTGGTACAAGCTCTTGGGTTGACTTGCAGAATAGCCTTCAATGTCTTCGACAACTCATGACCACGAAAAACAGGCCGCAGAGCACGAGCTGCTCGAAGTTAAACTCCCCTCTTCGACCGCATCCATGGAGCTGCCTTCTCCAATATCCTCCCAACCGCCCAAGGTGACGCACACCGCCGCAAAATACAAAATTTCGGCTGCAGCCATCATTCCTATCTGGATTGCTCTCAGCTCAGCAGTCATCATTTACAACAACTACCTGTACAACACCCTCAACTTCAAGTACCCGGTATTCCTAGTTACATGGCATCTTGGCTTTGCTGCCATCGGCACCCGCGTTTTACACCGCACGACACATCTTGTGGACGGTGTCAAGGATATCAGCATGACCAAGGACATGTTCGTCAGGTCGATATTACCGATTGGCCTCCTGTTTTCGGGCAGCTTGATTCTCAGTAATACGGCATATCTCTATCTGAGCGTTTCGTATATCCAAATGCTCAAGGTATGCATTTTATTTTTCTCGAACGATTTTGGTAACCGGAGGAGCTAACCTCGCCTAAATCATTCATAGGCATTTACACCAGTGGCCATCCTCCTCATCTCTTGGACATTCCGCCTTCAGGATCCGAGTAAGAAACTCGCCGTAATTATTCTCATGATCTCGTCTGGTGTTGCCCTTGCGTCACATGGGGAATTGCGTTTCAACCTCATCGGATTCCTTACACAGGCAGCCGCTGTCGCAGTAAGTCCCTTTTCACTATGCAATCCCCATTCCGACTATCGTCGATGCATATCACCTTTTGTCTCCTCCAATATCACCTCAGACTAATTGCGTCAACATATTTTAGTTCGAAGCCTCGCGTCTTGTCATGATCCAAATTCTGCTGCATAACCTCAAGATGGACCCACTTGTGTCATTGCATTACTACGCTCCAGTCTGCGCCCTTATCAATCTTTTCTTCCTGCCCTTTACAGAAGGTCTCGCACCATTTTACGAGCTCCAGAAGGTCGGCATTTTGGTTCTCGTTTCCAATGCCGCTGTCGCGTTCCTCCTCAACGTCGCCGCCGTCTTCCTGGTTGGTGTCGGCAGCGGTCTTGTATTGACCCTTGCTGGCGTGTTCAAGGTGAGCCTCGCTCTCTCTTTTCACGTTTTCCGTTTTTCGCTCCCCTTGTCTGGGAATATTTTATCTCTTCCATATTATGGACCACATCGGGTCCAAGTTAATTTTATTTCTGTTATTGGATTTCACTATTTTTTTGCTGAGTCCACGTTGGGTTGTGATGGTTCCATTTGCTACTTTATGCCTTCTTTGAATAGGAGGTCAACCTGTCCCTCCTCGTCATGCGCATTTTTAAAAGGAGTTCAATTATGACTGTTCTCGAAAATGCCGATCTTCCACTTCAAGCACATTTTCAAAAACCTTAATCTCGCACGTTGGCTACCGCCTGACGATCTGCGGGAATCTATCTTTTTCCTGGCCTCGTGGATCGGATACATGTCGGCCCCTTTGCTCCCTTTATACCTCCACATATTCAAGACTTATTTAATTCTGGATATCTGGATTGTTTTTTTTTTTTTTTGGTTTGGTCTTCCTTTTTATCGAAATGCTTTTTCATTCTGCTGCCTACATCGAACCCTGCAGTTACCCTGCTTCGCTTTTTTTTTTCTACGAAAAATTTCTTTGATCGAGTTTGTTCGAAGATCGCTCCTTCTGATGTGCCCTTGGCGGCCCCCATGGGTGTCGGCCCTTTTATTCTTTTGCTATTCATTTTTTCGATCTTATTCTTGATGCCCAACGAAGTGTGTACTTTGGGCCTATATCGGCTCATGAAGCTGCTGGGGACTTCAAACCACCATTTACTATTTGGCGCATATGCATTTTTTCTTTTCTTTCCTTGGCACTGACGTCGAGGTCTTGACTTGACCCTGTCTGCTCTGGTCCATTTACTTTTTGCATCCTCCGGGTTTGGGTGTCCCTTTGCTCCTTTTTACATTCCAATTGTTGATCCTTTCGTTTGCTACGTTTTTTATATTTTCTCGCATCCATGCTGGTTGAACATGATTACTAATCATTTCCCATTCTCTTCCTTACCCCGTCCTTCCTGCTATCCTCGTTTAATTCACAATCAACCTCGATTCGCAACATCGAACTCGGTAATATTTACCCTGTGACTATCCAAATCGATATGCACCACACGATACTATCCCGGCGGCTGCCTCACTACACCTTTCCAAAAATGCTTTTAACTCCGGTGGTTTTCTGATTCCCCAACAACGACGATCTTATTAATGACCGATAACCCATTTTGACTTACGGACGCTGCATATTTTCGTCGTGGATTGGGGCATCTTACAGGATATCCTCCTCATCACAGGATCAGTTCTCATTTTTGGGTCTCAGGTTACGCCACTTCAAATCTTCGGTGCGTCCACGTTCCTTTCTCGACCGTCATTCTTTATACCTTTCGCTCTCTTTTATTTGACCTCGTTCGCGTTCTGCGAGCCCTAGATATGCCGTTTGAATTTGCAGGGTCATATTCATCAATGCACTTCGGCATCTCTGCATCATATCTACTTTACTTGACCGTTTTTCTCCTTCTCCCACTGACCTCCACGGGTCGCGCCGGCTGGAGTTTCGCTCTAGCCGTTGTGCATCGTCGTCATGTTGATGTTGTAATGTTTTTTTAGTTCGTTTCGATTTGAGCTTACCGTGATTCCGTCGCAAGGCGTTGCCTTTGCGGCCTCCGCGGGATTCCTGGCTTCATGCGCATCTTTTGATCATTTATTCTTGCTCACTCTCCGTGCCCTTGTTGAGTCATTTATCTTGTTCCCCTGTTACTGTTTTGATTTCATACTGTCCCTTCTCTTTTTTTTTCTTTCCTTTTTTTGTTTTGTCGAACTGCGCTTTATTTGGATTGCTTTTCTAATCTTGGATCCTCCTCAGGTTACTCCATCGCACTTGGTGGGCTCATTCTCTACAAAACCGCTTCAGGAAAGTAGATGTCATCATGCCTACGTTTTCGCCACACTGGGAACACTTCATTCTATCCCATTATTGGTTCCTCTCCACAACCCCCCGCATACACTCGAAGGCCATCCTATGGCCATACGCCCCACGATCCCAATAAATTCTCATAATATTCACACCATGGACCTTTAGATTAATACCAGTACTGTCGCTTCTCCATCTTCCTTTTCGTCCAAGACATATCTGGTCTTTTGGTGGTGCAGCTGTACCCCGTCCTCTCCTTTAGAATACATCCCGCTGCTTTCCTCCCCCGCAACGCACCAGCCCTTGTACAATTATAGACCGCGTTCGGCCAACCATTTCTCATCGTCACTCGCCTGCTCCTGTAACATTCATATTTTTTGTGCCATGTACGCTTGAACGCTTCTTCTTTCTTCCTCTTTTGAATGCCCCCCTTTTCCTGGAACCTTATAATTCTGTCTGTTCGGTACTCGATCTATACTTGGGAGACTCTTTTGATTAGTATGTGTGCCATTTCCACTCGAAGATAGGAGCTCTCAGCGTATCGTCTCAATCACATTTCGTATATGACATCTAGATCTAGAACTAAAGAAAGTTTGATACAAGGTATATTTTACCAGAGATAAGTATGTCTCGAAAGCGAAGGGAAGCAAAACGAAAGCAAACAAAACATTTATGTTACAAATTAGACGACCTGCTACACCATAGTTATTGACAGAATAACATCTGAATCTTGTCCAAACATAAATGAATCGGGGAAATAACTTTATACAGGAGGATAGTAGGGCGTATTTCCTTGCGTCGCAAGGTAGCCGGCCCGCTCATTCCACCTGCGAATGAAAAGGCGGTGTAGAATAAGCGATCGAGGTTGACAACGAAAAATAACAACAACGTACTCAAAGGTCTGATTATTTGACGATATTGGTACCTCATCATTACCAACCGTGAAAGGATACGCAAATGCCTGCTGCTGTTGTTGCGGCGGAACTCCCTGGTGCTGATGTTGGTGCTGGTGATAAAAATTCCCACCAGAACGACCAGACGCTGATATCCCGTATATGTTCTCCCTCGACATACTCGAATTCGATGGCAAATTCGATCCCCTACCCGCGCCCGACGAATCCATCGCCCGCAACCCATACCCCGCGTTTTGCGGCTGGGTGAACGCATCGTGCGTATCGAACACCATTCCAGTCGCCATGTGCATTCCGTACGCGTCCTGCGACGAGTTCATCTCTGATATAGGGAAAATCCCGCTCCCTGGAATGCTCCGCGGAGCGTGATGGCTGTGTAGGTGCTGCTGCTGCTGAGGGGTTGGTAGCGGAGTATGGGGGAACCAGTAGGAATTCGCTCCGCCGGGAACTGGATGAGATTTGGGCTCGGATCGCTCGGGATGCCAGTAGTTTATCTGAGAATGCAACTGGGGTGACTGCGTTTGTGGCTGAGAAATTTGGGCTTGGGCACTAAAGGTTACTTGTTCGTTTAGTGGAACCCTCCCGAATTCGTTGCTATAGGCCGGGCGCAAATACACAGGAAGCTCGGCGTCGATCGAGGATGATATCGAGAAAGTAGGTTGCTGAGATTCCAGGCCTTGTCGGTCCGATTGCCTTCGCGAAGGCCCTTGGTGAATATGTGGAATGGCAGGATGAGGTATGCGTGCAGATGGTGGCAGAGGTGCTGGGTCAGCGAACGGAAGATCTCTTCGTGAACCTGCGGTGGTCCTCGGTATTTCGTTCTGAGAGATTGGATAGAAAGGCGGCTCAGTGGCACTGCTTGACAGCAGAGAGTCCGATTCGTGTGCTCCTTTCGTTCCCAAAGGCGGACTCAGCTGGGGTAACGGCAATTCTACCATAGCCGCGAATTCGTATAGAGTATTACTGGAAAGAGATGAATAAGGACGATCACAACAAACGGTTGAAATTGGACTACGTGCCAAAGGAGTCCTGAGCAATGCCACCGTGCTCCCAATGACCTCAACACCGTCATGCATGTCTGCACGGCAGCCACCTTGTCAGGGTCCATCGACAAACGCAAGCGTTTACTACCCAATATGCTGAGAAGTAGGACGATTCCTGCCGTGAAAACAGGCGTCTAAGGAGAGGGTGGTGTTAATACATGAGGGTGGTCAGAAGCCAAGTAGAGCGGACAGGCACCTGAATCAGAGGTGGGGGGTTGTTGTTCCTCTTTCTCTGAATATAAATGACATGACTGCAGAGACGTGCCGCGTTGGTACATATGGCGAGTGACGGGAAGGGCAGAGGCGAGGGTTTGGTTGGAGATGGGATGAATGTGCGGTGGATGCTAATCTGAACGTTGTAGTACGCAGCGTAAAGAGATACAGATTGGTTAAAGAAGTTATCGTCTTCGCGGTTCGGGTCCCAGCGTACTGAAAAAAAGGTGTAAATAACAATTGTAGAAGGTGAAGGGGAAGTACGAGATGCACAGTGGTCCGGTAGTGAATCTACCCATTTATTCAATGCTGAATCTAACTCTGCGACAATGTACTTTTCCCACTCCTGCCCGACAAAACCAAGCAAGATCTTGGACTTGTCGACTGAGTACTATAGGAATCAATTTCTATCAGCTAGCAGGGAATGCTCAAGAGATTGCTTACAATGGTCTGTTGCGAAAAGGCGAGGATCTGGTGGAGCTTTAAGTATAAAATAAAAAATGTGATCAAAGACGGCTTGTTGGGAGGCTGTTTAAAACATTTCTCTGGGTCTGGGTTGTCCCAATATTCGTCATCACAATCTACCGGCAAGTCTAAGTCCAGGCTAATGAATTATGTCAACATCGATTTGAAAGAACGTAGAAGGTTCGCACTGCTCATCTTGAACGGCGCAAGGTCGACCCAGGGAGGAACTGATCATTCTGTCCATGCATACGAGTACCCTGTACACTTCGGTGACTCAAAATCTCAACAAAGGGTAGGTACGACGTACCAGAATGCTCGTTTCAACAGTTCGTCATTAGGTGTAAGTTTATGATTATGTTCCTTTCGTCTATGAGCACCAACATCCTGTGCTAAACGAATACCAATCCCCGCCAGGGTCCAGCACGACTTTGCGGTAGAGGAACCTTGGAGGTATAGGATGCACAACTATCACAATGATCTTCAGCAGGGCACCGAGCCAAAAGAGCAGGACATACACAATAGAGTTGGACGTCGAACAGGGTTGCCGGACTGAGTAGTGATCGCTTCGTGATTTGCACCTGCTCGAACCATTTCCACCCTGCCGAATAATGGCTATCGACACCATCCAACCGGACCAGGGGATTATCGGAATATCGCGCTCCAACAGCACATACGAGCAAGAATACCGGTGCGAAGCCCCCGTCCGTCAGGTGGAGACCTTCCTTCACGTATGTATCAAATGTTGGGCGGTGTAAAAGTGGTAGATAAAGGTTGCTGTATTTGAAGTAAAGATCGATACAATGGAGGGCGAGGTCGAGGTCTGGAAAGGTATATTGCATTGGGACGGCTTCATTCGACTCTCGTTCCCACTAAAAGAATATAAGATAAGTGAAATACCAAGAGGCCAACTCACCCAGTTGATACCCGTAAACTCTTGTCGTCGGTTCGTCATCATTGGTTTTCTAACCTCACCTTCCTTGCCCGCGTACTCATTCTTCATCTCAATGGCCACCTGTATAAGCGATGCCTGGCTCGACTTTCCCAAGAATCGATTGTGCTCCACAATTGACAGACGCTTCAGTGTGTCGGTCAGAGTTAAGGTTGGATCATCCCCATCTGCTGATAATTTGGTGGTGTCAACACCGCCCTCGATAGAACCACGAATGACGGAGGTGACACTTTCGAGATTGACCGTATTAGGAAGATCCTTAATCGCAGGGTCGCAGAAGAGTGTACTGGGGTCGACGGGTGGGAGCTCGATGGTCCATTTGCCGTCGAGAGACGAGGTGAGTTCCTTGTAATGCATTTCATCTGCACATAACTAACGTAGGGAGTTAGTTAGGGAGAGTCACGGGCCAGAGAAATGGAGACAAACCTGCCGCAACAACTTGTCAATATTATTCACTCTGTTTTCCAAGCGTTCCACATATCTACCAATATCCTTGAGTACAGCGACATGGATTTAGAGATATATCGCTCACGCCCTTAGTGGGCCACGTTTCTAAAGGGCAGTCAATTTCGAGACTTCAAAAGAATGCAAAAATTGTACCTTCGCCGCCTCGAAATACGTGCAATCGACACTGAAAGATATACAGTTCGAGCAGCGATTCCCCGGCGTTGGGACTCCGTCGCCTGTAAATTCAATGAGTATCACCCCTACCCTAGGGATTGTTCACTGACATCGAACTGGATACAGGTCAGAGCATGGAGATTATTTGAGATAGTTGTTGACGTACTCTTCTTTCTCCTACAGACATCACATGCCCGCTGGGTCTTGCGTTTCTTCATTGCCCGCAAGATGGTCGAAGAGGTGCCTCCATCGTTGAATTCGTCTTCGTCAGACGACATGCTCAATGATTTGGAGCGGAACAAGCTGAATAAGGATCTACTGTTTCATCTTGTAATATATTAGCAATCTGACATGTCCCTGTCGGATGTACCCCTTACACACCCGTGGAAAATTTAACAATGGTACGGTAAAAGGCTAGAAGCTTTTCAACAAGTTTTGTACACCATAACATCGCCGACACTTCGACCAGCAGGGGATTCTATCCATCAGGGTGGACGAAGGGTGAGTCCAAATAAGGGGTAATGTGGGAAAGTACCTCAACCAATCCCATTTTGCACTTCCACGTGGCAGTCGGGGTTCTCGCAGCGGGTATAAAACAATATGATTGATACTTTATCCGGAATGTTGGACGTCTAAGGACCCCTGAAATTCCTCCAAAATGGTAGATACCGATCCGGACAGAAATCTTTGAAATGAGGGTGTTAGGCTAGATACAAAACGGACAGATTTTCGACGAAAGTTCGAGGAGTGTGAGCCCAAAAACTTCGCCAAGAGCCCCCGGCAGGGCCGGCCCGCAGCGTTCACTAGGGAAAATGGCGATTTTGAGGCAAACGGCTAGATACTTTCCGGAGTTTTGGCTGAGTCCATTGGAATCTGCCGCCGTCCGATGAAGCTCGGCCCAGAGTAATTCATTCAGTGTGCCCAATCTCGGTGTGAGGGAACGCGGCCTCAAGGACATACTGATGTCAGTGTTTTTTTTTGTCACATCAGAATCGAGGGATGAGTCCACCCCCCACAGGCCCATTTAAATTCCACAATGAAATAATTCTTTTGAAGGGCCCTCTCAGTCCACAGCATGTCAAACGAATCTTGCTTGCAATAAAAGACTTGAAGCCTGAAACTAACTTTCGACGTTCAAATAGGAAATATAACATACTGGATTATAATGGATTAAAGGTTCCCAATTGTGAGGGTAAGATTGAGAGCTTCTCCGTGAAGAAACCTTCAGTCACTCTGGGAAGCTCTTCATTTATCGCCATTTAAGCGCCCGTAGCTTGAACGGAAAATACTCATTATTTAACACTTCTTCCCATCGTACGTATGTATATTGATAATATTATTTCACAACTTGTCAATTAGATGAATAAATTTCTTGGCACTGTTGGAGGTGGGAAAATTTTTTTTTCCCCAGAAACTATAGCGCCTAGAAACACTACAAAACACGCTGTGGGCCTAAATGGAGCTCCCAGGGGTAAAACCGAGTATGGTTCTTTCAACACCACGAAACTTAAAGCCAAGCGGCAGGAAAAGCACTTCTGGACGCTTGGAGGCCAGGAAGCTGCATATCGGAACATCGGAACATCGGAACGGCCATGGTACTTAACGACCACGCACCGATTGAAAGTCCAGCAGGTTCGGTCCGTAATTATACTCGCCCATCGGCAAGTATGACAGCCGACTGTTTTTTTTTGTTCATTCATAGAGACGGTACTAATACCAAGTGATCGGCCATGTCTCGGTCACAGGCTTTGGCAAGGAATTGGGTAAATGTGATCATTATTTTTTCTTCAAATTTTTTTGACAGAACGGACAAAGGGTGGGTCTGAACATGTGTTGGTGGTGTTAGTATAGTTCAACGGAGAAAAGGCTAAACGCCATAGATACAAGTCCTAGAATACCCATGTTAAATTCTAAGCTTGTCCGGTCGGTGAGGGAACCGTGAGTCCTGTAACTCTCTCCATTACATAGGTAAAACTCACGAAGAAATCCCAGCGGTTCATGCTATAAAGACTCTTCGCCACATCCACTCTATAGGGCTAAAAGTAGGTACCGAATCTGTAAACCCATATCTATACAGTGGATCAATCCACACTGGCAAAGAAAACGCCAGCCATACTACCACCCACAAATACCCCAACAATCTGAAAACCATCAAGAATGCGGAGTTAGAGTCAGAGGGAATGAGGCCTGCCCTGCGCACAAAGGAAAACACCACGGTCTCGAATATGATGGCGGTAGCTTGAAGGAGGAAGAATCGGATGGCACCTGTCGTGGTGGGGTTTTGTAGCAATAGCGCGTCTCCGCCGGAGTGCAGGATCCCTGAGACGAGAAACGCGGTGTACAGCTTGAAGACTTTTGTATATTTAGAGTGGGGTGGGAGGGAGAGCTTTTCGGCGAAGAAGTCTGCATGAACGAGGATCATCTAGGAGCATAGAACAAGTTATTGGTGGCGTTAGTAAAATTGAAGATCTACACACCCTTCTAAACGTCTGATGCCATACTTTTCTAGAAATTCGGTTTAATAAAAGGCTCTCTACAAACAAGTAAAACGTACCCCCACACACGGCGAACGGTATAAGCATCGAACAAAGAGCCGAAGAAATCCGGCCATTCTCGAGGATCGGAAAAGCCGGCTAGGACCGAGATAACGCTCACGATTTTGTGTCCTATAGCCATCCCCGCATACAATATTAGGGCATATCCAAAAGAAGCCAACCGCCAGAGCCTCTGGTTCCCTGAAACCACCGGGACATCTTTTGTCCAATACGGATTCGCGCGGTTCATTATCCCGGTTAAATCGAAAAGGATAAGGTACACCGCAATGGAACGGAACTGGGAGAGGATAAATGCCCGATGGGTCCGTTTCTTTGGTCGTGGTGGGAGATGAGCTGTTGGCTCGTGTGTGAAGCCCACCCCCCTCGGAGATACCCATAACCTAACTCCCCAGCGAAAACGCGAGCTGAAGGAGACTTTCGACATCTCCAAATCCTTTTGGCCGACATAACGAAGCTCGTGTTGTGGTTCTGTGAGGAGGATGTTGGTAGACGCGTCAAACAGCCTAATCATGGGGTAATTCGCTTGACCCATTTCCCATGCCTCGTTGCCAAGGGATATACGGGTAAATAACACGCAATAAATGACGATGGAGGCAATGAGGGTGAAGAATATCCATCGGTGTGAGGAGGGTTTGACGGTGTATGAGAGAATGCACAGCGCATCAAGGAGGAGTCCCACGAGTGGGGAGAGCACCGGTTTGGATTCAACTGGGCCCATCCACACTAAAGGTCGCTCTAGTCCAAACGCGACTGAGGAGAGAAACAGGTGGTAGCACAACGCGTATGGTACTTGGCCAAGGTCGACTTTCCCGATTGTTCGGGTGGTGTCCCCTTGACGGTAGCAGGGCCGCATATGAAAACTAAATGAAAACAGTATTTAAGAATTCGGCAGCGACCAGGGAGCACTACGTAAGTCCACGTTATCAGACGTTATCTAGTGTCATCTGTCAACTCAGGCCTCAGGTCTAGCCCTTTGAAGCCCTTCGACCACCTGGGAGAGTTCAATCGAATGTCGGAGTTTTCATACGTCTTGCTGTGCATAAAGGAAATATTAGTCAACCGTTAAACCATCAATTCCTCTCGTATAAGGATCCGTTCGCCCAATGATATTGGTAATAAAATGGAAGGAGATCGACCGAAAATTTGGGGTAAGCATGCCTGGGACGCCTCCCGAAAAGCTATCTGAAGCTCGGCGTTCTATCGTCGGAGGCCCTGTTACTTTCTGTACTCGGGTAATCGGCGGAACACGGTCAACCACGCGTATCCGCGTTTGGTGTGATGTTGGACGGCGTCTGGTGTGGTGCTGAGGACGGGTTTGGAAGTTCCAATTTTAACCAAGAGAACTAGGGTTAGCGTCGACCAGTCGGGTCCCCGCCGAGGGGAGCATCCATGATTCCTTGGTGATTCGACTTGCACAATGCAAACCGTGACGCAGGGACGTATCCGCCAATATCCGCAGCCTCGAGAACGCCGATTCGAGGGTGACAAGCGCGTGAACGGTTTCTGCTTGGTCATCTTTCTCTTGGAATCCATAACCCGTACATTCAGGTATATAAAACTGGGTGCGATGCCGGGGGAGCTGTAAAGGTGGCGATGAGGGTCGGAACACAGTAGCACCTCAGGTCAGCCCAAAGGTGAGCTTTTCGAGGCGTTGGAAAAAGTGGAGGCTCTCTAACACGTCGACGTCCATAAGACCCCGTTGTAGAATATGATATGGAGCTCGCGCAAGTGCGGAACCAGAGTAAACTATCTGTGGAGAAAGGAAGTTCTTTAATATTTCTATCAGTCGTCCCAGGACGGATATGAGGCACTCGAGATTTGATTCTTTCAAGATGGGTGCTGGCGAGGATTGTCCATGTCCACCACGAGTCGGGATAGCGAAGGAGATTCGGTCCAACTTGCAATGGCTTTACGCCATGGTTTGGGAGCCCGAGGCGTAGCATGCCAATGGAGCATGTGAGAAGTGTCTGGATTGAATGGTGCGACTTGAGCGTCGCTCATAGATGCAGCGATAAAACCTTCCATGTGCGGAGAGAGAAATGTGCAATACTACGAAGGAAGACGGTCAGATTATTAGCTATTCGTCATACGGCTTAGGTTCCTCGATAAACTTGGGATCGCGCTTGGCCAGTCGTTACGGCCTGCGATTGTCATCCATGATGCGGATGGGTCAGTTGATCCTGACCCTCGAAAAGTCGAGAGTAAGCCCAGAGGGTCTGTCGCAGAGTGGTCAATCCTTCTGGGTCAGGTAAACCCATTCGTTCGACAAAGAGAGATTGCAACATGATTCAGTTGTTGTGGTAGGTTCAGAATTATGTGAACTTGAAGTCCAGAATCATGTGAAGGAGGTACATCAGCGCAAAGGAAAGATGCTGACTGAGAAGAGGGCCATTGCTAAGAAGCGTATGTGTACTCTCTACATGTCCAAGAAGGAAGACTCAAAATTCCCAGGCATGATGGATCAATTTATTTATTACTGTTTCCTACCGGCGTCGTCATCGTTCAGGAAGGTTTGCTCGCCGTCTTGAGAGCCATGCACCCCTTCTGATCGTTTTTACTAAGACTCGTACGACAGGACCCCAACCCGCTTCAATGGTGTCATCCAACGGCTATGAACGCCTTCCAATGTACGCGCCTCTTACCACACACCGCAGACGCTTCCTTTTCCTTCCCTTGCCAACCACATTCTCTAAACCACGACTAACCAGCACACATAGGTCCCGGTCTCGGAGCCCCACTAGGCCAAAATCGCGATTTCACCTTAGACCAAGATCGTTGTTCACCATCCTAAAATATCTAATACCGACAATTGTGTCCATCATCCTCCTTGGCTTTTACTTCTACGAACCACACATCGAAATCGCATTTTACGACCGAACATGGGTGTCTAAAGAAATCGAACCCGTCTCACCGCTCTCCGGTTGCTTCCACGAAAGTCGCGTCAGCAGAAATTACAACGTATCTCGACATGTTTATGGGCCTAAACGGACGGAAGTGCAGGCAGGAATGTCGATGAGGATGGGCCTTGACTGTTACGACTTTGCTGGAACCATCACAGCAGACTCGAGTCGACGAACCATCGACGTCGCGTTGGAAGACCGTACCCATTTCCACACGTATTGGCGGAGCGACCTGGCGCCATTTGGTCCGAGACAGGAATGGATGCTCAAATCATTCTTTGCGACCCAACATTTGCCTACATCACGCCTTATTCTGTGGTCGAATGGCGATCTCAGCTCGAATGAAATCCTACAGAGCTACCTACGGCGGTATCCCAACGAATTCGCCCTCAAAATCGTGAAAATTCCAACTCTGGCGAGAGGAACTTCGATGGAGGGCAGTCCTTTGTTGTCGAGGAAGGATGCGAAGGCGTGGGTTGACGGCGACCTCATCCGACTGCTCCTCCTATGGAATTTTGGAGGTGTCTGGGTGGATATGGACTCGCTATTGACCCGCGATTTGGAACCTCTTCTCGAGCATGAGTTCGTATCGCAATGGGACTGCTATGGTGTGTCCTTTTACTTGCTTCTCGTACGAAAACTAACGAAAGTTTCAGACAAAATCTATCGCCCACTTAACGGTGCTCTTATGCGCTTTCGAAAGCACTCGCCCTACCTATGCGAAGCATTCCATATAATGGCCACCTCACAACCCCCACGCTCCGACTCGACCGACTGGGGTGCTCTCTTATACCTCAAGCTATGGCGACGACTAATCGCTGCATCTATTCCTCCTTTCAAAATTCTTCCATTCTGCTTTAGCGACGGACGGTCATGTAGACTAGACAACAGGCTACCAGACCCTTTCCTCCCAGACCACAAAACCGGTAAATGGACGATGGGTCTCGGTCTGGAGGAGGGTGGCGGTCTGGACGATGCACTACACAAGGTGTTTGGCGTACATCTCCATAACCAGTGGGAGAAGCCGTACCCTGCTGGTGGGTGGGTGGAGAGGCTGCTGTTGAAGCGATACGACGCGAAGCTGGGATCTACATAAACAGCGCAGGATTCTATTATGTTGGTGGAACGTGCTATTTATTGTCAGTACTTCTATAATGCCTAATTCACGTGATCCATCAAGGCGGGGCGGGATGCTTGACTTTTCTCTGGATTCTTCCACCTTCGTGAATGGGAAATGACAACATCTCAGACTCGGGCGAACGTCGGTGTGCTTTTATTTCCGTCCAAAATCCCCTTATCCTTGTCAAAATTACTGAACTCCCTCACCCAGACTGATACCTCGGGCGGCAAGCCCTTTCCGACTAACTCCGATCATCCTCTGGCCTAACCACGTCCTGGCTTAACCCACTCAGGTTCTTTAACTAGGTACCAAGCTCCACCGAGGACGGATTCAAGAAGTGACAATCATCTGAGTCTCCAGACTGTGCATGATTGGCAATTACTGCGCATGCAATGAATGTGTAGTGTTCGATTCCCCACCCCGACATTGCCATTATGAAGGAATTTGTCCTTCAACGACTTTGGCCTGCGATTTGCTGCGCATGCAGTGAATGCGTGGTTTTTCGATTCCCCCCCCTCCGACGTTGCCCTTACGAGGAAATGTGTCCTTCAACGGCTGTAGCCCGCGATTTGCTGCGCATGCAGTGAATGCGTGGTTTTCGATTCCCCAACCCCCCGACATTGCCATTCTAAGGAAATTTGTCCTTCCACAGCTGTAGTTCGCGCAGTAACTGTACTGCCTGGCCCCTGTCATAATAGCATTTTGCCAACTAACGACGCGTGATGGATGGATCTTCTTTGATTTTCTTTTTTCATTAACAGCTGCGTTTATTCCCCATTGGCTTATTTCTATTCCCCTAGCCTTGTATAAATTGGCGAGGTTTTTCGACAGTGGTATTTCATTTCAAAGCCCCATCATGAGGCATTTCATAATTCTCTTCGCAGGGCTTCTAGTACCACTTGTGCAACATACAACCGCCTCGCCTGCCCCGCACCTCCAACGACGATATGGAGACTTTATTGTTCACGAAAAACGCGCGTTCAACGACGAGTTGGATGCTCGTGGTGAATCTAGTCTTCATCGTCGTCTAGAAAACCATGTCACCATCCCGCTTCGCATCGCACTCAAACAAGGAAACCTCGATACCCTCCCTGGGCATCTCCTCTCCGTCTCTGACCCTTCCTCCTCCTCTTATGGCCAGCATTGGACACACGAGCGTATCGTGGAGGCATTTGCACCCTCTTCTGAAGCGCATGAGACGGTACGGAGCTGGCTTGTGGATGTCGGCGGGTTCGAGAAGAGTAGGGTAAGTGTCAGCAAGAACGGTGGATGGGTCGAAGTTGTTGGGGGTGCAACGGTCGCAGAGGCTGAGGAGTTGTTGAAGGCTGAGTATCATATTTTTGCGAGGGAGGATGGTGAGGATGTTGTCGGTGAGTATATGCTCTTCTTTTCTTTCCATTTTCCATCGTTGAGAATAAATATGCTGAGTATATGCTTTCCAGGATGTCAAAACTACTCCTTGCCTGCCCAAGTTGCAGAACACGTCGATTTCGTTTTGCCGACCGTACAGCAGAACATCAAACTTGCTAAATCCTTGAACAAGCAACGTTCGCTCTCTCGCCGTAATCCTCCTCTCCAAGCACGGGTTGGCAGCGCGATTCCTTCAGGCTCGCTTGCCGGATGTGACACCGCCGTCGTGCCTTCCTGCCTCAAGACGCTGTATAATATAAGTTACACACCAAAGGCCACAGATCGGAACACATTTGCAATAGGTTCGCTTCTCTCCCTTCGCGGGAATTTTTTTCTGATCCTGATCCATTTTATGTATGGTTGTAGCGAGCCACTACCCCCTGACCTACCTCCAATCTGACCTCGACACTTTTTTCCGCAACTTTTCGCCTTCACTTGTTGGTAAATCGCCGACTTTGGTGTCGATCAATGGAGGTTAGTCACGCTTTTGAGGCTTATATTTTACACTGGGTTAGGACTGATTTATTTTCTGCGTGTGGTTTAGGAGGCATCGAAGTTGGGCCGGCCTCTGATGTAGGAGAAGTCGGGTGGATTTTGCAATATGCAATGACACTCGTCGAACCCCAGCCTGTTCAACTCCTCCAATCCGGGAATGCGCAAACTAGTACTGGTAAGCGAAGACTTTCCGCTTTTAACTACCGTTCCTAATTACTTTGTGTATCTTTCACGTCACCTAGGCGGCATCGAAGACGTCTCCTTCAACGAATGGCTCGATGCTATCGACGGGTCGTACTGTACCTCGCAAGGCGGGGATGACTTTACTTACGACCCACAGCTCCCCAGCCCCTTCCCTGGTGGCTTTGCGGACCACTCCTGCGGCACTATACCCAACGCCACGCGCCCACTCGTCGTCTCCAACTCGCAGGCGGCGCATGAATATCTCTTTTCCGGATTCTACTTGGAGAGGCAATGCAACGAATTTGCAAAATTAGGATTGATGGGTGTGAGCGTGCTGTATTCTGCGGGAAACACGGGCGTGGCGGGAATGAGAGGATATTGTTTGGATGATAACGGTGTGTCTTTTTTTTTATCTCGTTTCTTAAGCATACATTTCAAGTTTCGTAATTCTATTAAAATTTTTCTTCGTAGGTTCGTTAAACCTCAACGGGACAAATTTCACACCCAACTGGCCTGCTTCGTGCCCCTGGGTTACGGTGGTTGGAGGCACACAAGTCAAGCCCAGCACCGCCGCTTCGAATTCCTCTTCCACTCTGTCCGGATCGAGCAAAACCACCACCTCCGCCGGCTCGCAGGCTGAAGAGGTCTGGAACCAAGATCTTACGAGCGGGTTCTTCGTGTCGTCTGGGGGCGGGTTCAGTAATCGCTTCTCTACCCCTGCGTACCAGCGCTCGGCTGTGCAAGCGTACCTGAAGGCCTTGGGCAATGATGGGAAGGGCAAGTTTAACGTGAAAGGGGTAGGTTTCTTATTTTTGTCCAATCGCCCTTAGGACAAGGGGGAATTCAGGCTAATTTGGTCTTTGTCTGCTCTAGAGAGCCTACCCGGATTTGAGCGCTAACGCGTGAGTTGGCATTTTCTTCTTCTTTGGTGGTTCCTTACCCCCAATGCGACACACACGGAGGGCGTTACTGATTCTGATTCATGACGATAATAGAAACATGTTTGTGAATATCGATAATGGCTCCATCTCCATCGACAGCGGGACGTCCGGGGCGACACCCACAGTCGCTTCGATTATCGCATTGGTCAATGACGCTCGGATTTCGGCGGGGAAGAAACCTGTTGGTACGTCAACACTTCATGGCTGTTCTTCCAGCTGTGTTTTCCTCTAACAAGATGGAGGCATTATCTGACGCCTTCCTCAAATGAACAGGGTTCATCAACCCGACGGTATGTTCCGTTTTTTAAATGTAACACCAATGACTCCTAAACATCTTTGACGTGTTTTCATTCAGATTTATTCGCCTGGATTTGCGGGTGCATTTAATGATATCGTTGACGGGACGAGTCAGGGGTGTAAAGGGTGTACGCATGGCCTTTTTCATCTGTTCTCGTCTGATTATTACTTACCACTCCGTTTTTTTTTATCCCGGTAGTGCAAGGCAACAGAGGAGGAGGGTTCAAAGCGTAACCTTTCCCACAATCCCCACTGCGGCGAGGTTTTCTCTGCGACGAATTTTAAGCCTGACCTCTTTCTTTTGTGTCTATGCAGAGCTAAAGGATGGGATGCGGCAACCGGTGTGTACTCGTGCTTCTGAATTAAAGAGGCGTGTTGCGTATTGAACGAGATTCTGTTATCGCAGGTCTAGGGACGCCCAACCTCGGAGTATTGATTGAGAAATGGTTGGAATTGCCTTGAAGTGGGGTGTTTGGGAAGATGGACCTTTTGGCTTTTCTGTGAGGAGCAGTAACCGATCAACTTGGCGTGGGTGGAATAAACGTGTTACAACGTGAGTATGTATTCTGGTGTCGTGGATATTACGGCTGGACCGGGCTGGTATCTTTCTGTATCACTTTTTAGGGAATTCAGAAGGATACTTTATGCCGCCCCAGTCGTCCTCCCACGACGGTTAGAACTCCTTCCAAACCGCCCTGATTCGCTGTCTATGCGGGTTATATGCAGATACCTTCCTGAATCCTGACAACCTTCACTTCCGCGCACCCACTCTGGATGGATCCTCCGTGCCACGACGCTCCTCGAACTCGGTGAGTCGCGCAGACGTCACGAATATTGGACTGGGTCCAAACTCAGGCTGAATCTCGTTTCTGGGACCTTGGACTCATCCAACAATAATTTGATGCAACTTCCACTTCACAACTAGGAGAATCCTAAGCAGTCGTAACAGGATCTGAGCAGTTGGCAAGCTCGACTTTACAAACTCGGATGCAAGACTCCGTTGATCGCTGCATCACAGCCACGAGTTTAACTCCCGGATCCCAGCAGGAACGGATAGGCCAAGCCAATGCCAAGCTGATCTCCAGCATTTGGATATTACGACATGATGAAGGGTCCTACCTCCGCAAGAGACTGCAAGAGTGCTATTAATATGTCGTGGTTCGTACTTTTTGTTGGACTGCCCCCCAAGTTGTCTCTGCTGTGGTGAGTCAAATCTTCATTGAATTTCAAGCAGTTGTGCTCATTGAATTAGGAAGAAATTGTATTCGTCATGCTTCACATTTACTTGCTTCTCCCAGTCGTTTTCTCGTTTGTTACGCTTTCCACGGTAGCGCTGCCATTTACAAGTGATGGAGTGGCAAAATTGCCTGGTTATCATACCCACTCCTTATACACGGCGTATCATTATCGACCCCTCTGTGGTAGCCTTGATCCAGGTGTTGGGGATAAATCCTACAGCGGGACATATTGCGCTCCGGCGATGCTTCCTTACCGCCAGACATCTGATACGTTTGCGATCTACGACATTGTTGGTGTTCGACAGTCCGACACCTTTGCGATAGCCAGTGGGACCGACGTTTGCATGTGCTTCTCCCTCAGCGAGACGACTGGGAAACAAAGCGACTATTGTGTCCTCGTGGATGCCAATGGACAAGGCAATGTTGATTATGGCCAGTATATGCGGGGAAGCAAAGCGCTTCCACAATGCTCTGCGATCGATGTGTCGTCCATAACAGCGTCATTGGGCAACCTGGGGACGCAGACTCGTGCACAGATTATTGGGGCTACAGTGAGCCATTCGATATCTCTGATGCCTCTTCCACTAATTTCTATTCGCAGTCTGTAAATGGTCCCGCAGCCACGGGTGGAAATGACCCTGCAACCACGGGTACTGGTAGTACGAATTCGGCGAGCGCCTCACCGTCGGTCTGTCCGATGGTCAGAATGTGGTTGTCTGTTCTAGTGATTGCCGGGGTCATCCACTGGGCAGCTCCGTTGATTGTATAACAGGGCATACTTAGGGAAGGGTTCTTGATCCAGCACATGCTATTGTCTTCACATAGTCACAAATACAGGCAATCTTCCATGCTTCAATGATCAATACTTAGATAAGTCTATTCATGTTACATACACAAGTCAAGCCGCTTCGAATTGCTCCTTCGTCTGGATTCAGCGATACCTCCGTCGCCGGCTTGCAGCCTAAAAATATCTGGAATCAAGACTTTATTAGTGGATTCATGATCGGCAGTGGGTAGTACCCTAGGCCTCCTCTAAAGAGCTTACCCGGATTTAAGCGCTAATGCATTAGTTGGCCTTTGTCTTCAGTTTTCTGGATTCGTTCTTTCCTCACCTCCAACACGATACACACACCGAGTGCATACTGATTCGGATTCATGACGATAATAGAAACATGTTCGTGAACGTCGATAACGGCTCCATCCCGATCGACAGTGGGATGAGTCGCTTGATTATCACCTTGGTCAATGTCGTTCAGATTTTGGCGAGGAAGAAACCTGTTGGAAACACTTCATGTTGTTTTTCCAGCTGTGTCTTCTTCGAACAAGATGGAGGTGTTATCTGACACCTTTCCAAATGAACAGCGGTTCATCAACCCAATACTTGATACTATGGCTGGTAAAAATCTTTGACGTCTTTACATTCAAATTTATTCGCTTGCATTTATCAGGGATGTAAGGTCGCAATCGAATGAATTATGGGAGTATCGGTTACGTTACGGTATCCGGTGACTTAAATTTCGAGTTAGTTTACAAGTTTTCCGATCGATGTACTGGTCTCCACGTGTTCCTGTTGCTGTAGACCGCCATGCCACGTCGTTGCTCGGTCTGCAAAATCGAATGTGAAAAAGCGTTGCAATGCTCGAAATGCCATGGAACGATGTGAGTCATATTTGAAAGCCCGGCTGTCCAGTATCTCATTATTTTGATAGTTATTGCTCGTATGTGGACTTTTGCATGAAATGCGGAGAATCGTGACCCATCTAACTTATATCAGCGTAGCGTGCCAGAAAGCAGACTGGAAGAAGCACAAGCGCAGTGCTTGCGTGAAATCGCCTATGCTCCACAAGCTGGACAGAATGATGAAGAAATACAGTGGTCCAAATTACCCATTGGGTCGTATTGCTGAGCTCGAAAAGGCTGCTTGGGAGGAACGCAGGCGCAACCCGACCCCACCAGCGAAGTGTGATGGCTGTTTTCGTCGATTCCAAGGCGCTCCAATCGAGGAAGATGACTATGATTTCGACTCGGGCGAACTCCTAGAGGACGCTGGAGACGTTTCCAAGAGGTGCACTGAGTGCGACTATACGATATGTGAGGACTGTTCCAAGCCAGAGAACCAAGGTGAGTTTTAAATAGTATCTTTGGGCGGTTTCTCCTCTTTCGTCCTAACAGTGTTTTAAGGAATCGCATTCTTTGATCGCCCACCGGGCACTTGTCGCTGCCATACATCCAATTTCGGTGTAAGCTATTGCCTTTCAGGGCCGTCCTACCTTGATGGTGATGGCGTGAAGCCGTATCACGGTGACAGGCACCCCCCAATAGTAGGCAGTGGATATGATGAAGATGCATACGAGTCGAAGGAACGCCGATGCAAGACATGCGCTGTAATTGCACGATGCTTGAAAAAGGAGCATTTGAAGGATGTTATGCCAGGTATGCAATAAATGTTCACCCATCTTCAGATGTATCGGGTGTGTTTGAATTCCAAGTCCTTGTCGTAGGGTGCATTATATCATATATCACAGCCTGTAACATCGATTAGTGAAATTGTTTCTTGGTGTCCTACTTATATTCATGAAAGGTTATAAGTTGTAACAGCACTCCATCTCCAGTCAATGATTGCTGTTGCGCGATAGATTTGAGTAGATTAGCTCTTGTTGTCCCATGGGGTGGGGTGGAGTCGCAGAATGGAGGGACATTCAAAGGAGTGGGTATAGACCGAGCCCCTGTAGCGCATGTGGAATAATCATGTTACATTAGGAAGAATTTGGTATCGCTGTGGCATCCCTACATGAAGATAATTCAGAAAGACACCTGTAGCCTTGAATCGGGCCTGACTGCTGCCTCAGTAGGGCAGCGTCGACTCGAACCTGGAGAACAGGTCCTTCGGAAGACGTGCTTTTAAGTTGTGCTGGTACCCAGTCTAACATGGATTATAGCGCAGGCATCTTCCTGACGACCTTCCCTTCGTTCCGTGCGTGCACTCTGAGCTTCTCCAAGAGGGGAGAGTTCGCCCATCGTTCAGGTGGCGCACGCTTATTCGTTGCCCAGTAGTAAATATCCCAATCCGGTTCGTCCAGGAGCTAATGAAAGCCGTGGTTAGCCATGGAAGTTTTTTAAAAAAAGAAAGGAGAAAACCAGAAAGTGGAATAGGAAGGCAGAGACTGAAAACAACATATCACACACCTTATCATACTCCCTCATCTCCTCGACACCCATACCCGCCAACTGATCCCTCGCGAATGTGCTCAGCAGCAAATCACTCTCTAGCGTCCCACGCTTCCTCGACTGATACACCAATCGCGCTCTCAGCGTGTCCTGCGACTCGTTTGGCCTCGGAAGGGGCGGAAGCGGGGTGACGTCGTTGGGTGTGGTTGTGGATGCGAGATGTTCGGGTGTGTGTGGAAGGGGCCATGGGTCGGTGCGGAGGTGGCGGGTGGTGGATAGCCAGGTGCGGTGATGCTTGGGACAAAAGGCGTTGTTTGTGAGCGTTCGAGAGAGCTTTCGTAGCATTTTTTATTTCAGCAAGAAAAAAGTTTCGTTTGTTCAAGTTGTGCAATGTGGAAGACTGAAGTGTGCATCTGACATCACCTTTACCAGTCACGTGAATTGCCTTATAAGAATACATAGCACGTGACTGAAAAAAAGTGATGGCACGACTTGCCCGAACCCCGGCAAAATAGTCCGACCACGGCTTCAAGCGTTGACAAGGCGTGGAACTTTTTTTCTTTTTGGAAAAAGGTCTTGCGGTGATGTGTTGGCTATGGTGCCATGTCTGGAGCAACCTTATGCCGGATTTAGACATAAGTTATGCCAAATGGAGACGCCTTCCCAAACAGACATAAGGTCATCCTAATGCGGCATAAGCCATCAATTAGCGCTCCCACAGTGTTCTTCTGTTATCATCTTCGCATCTCCACACGATCTACTGCCATCCAGCCTTCCTCTACTGTGTTTAATACTACAAATAGTTGATATGTCT
>Ga0307517_10001265_pt1 | contig 42504 bp, 45 predicted proteins | sample 23_EM_MG_FD_194515 | JGI IMG/M metagenome (GOLD analysis project Ga0307517, IMG submission 194515) | Populus trichocarpa ectomycorrhiza microbial communities from riparian zone in the Pacific Northwest, United States - 23_EM | ecosystem: Host-associated > Plants > Roots > Unclassified | place...
TGCGTATGGACATGATTCACGGCGAATCACATTTCAACTTCATTAAGATGCATCTACTAAGCCACTTTTGTGACCATATACGCCAGTTTGGCAATATTCCGATGTATTCCACGGAGATCGGAGAGCTTGCTCACAAGACGCAAATCAAGGAAGGATGGCGCCAGTCAAATAAAAATGATGCCGCGCGCCAGATCGTGCATAGCTACGGTCGTCAACATGCAATCCGGATGAGACTATTGAACTTGCAATCACTGAAAAATCGCGGCGCAGATCTCTCCCCCGACGTCCTGAAGCATTTAGATAGGACAACCAGTACGGTATCGCCGCCAGTCATTTGTAGGAGGATCTTGAAGGGACGCCGGGGCGATGTGTCCAATATCGTTGATTTTAGCAGGATCTCGGGAGTCTCACTCGAGATTATATATCGTGAATTGATACGATATAGCAGGCATAACCTGCCGATAGACCACGGTCTCCCGGAAGACCATGCGACACTTCGATCACTTCCCATTGAACTACTGACACAACTCGAAGTCCCAGTTCTTACATTCCAAGAAGCCGATGTTTACGAGATCCACCGTGCACGATCCACGGGCACCCTACACTTTAGAAACCAGGGCAGTCACAATGATTGGGTTTGGGTACAAGCGGGCACAGAAGAAATGTATGGTGCGCTGAGGGGTCGTCTCCCGGCAAAGCTAGTAGCCCTCTTGAAGATCAGGGACCCCAGATCCGAGGATACAGTGCGTGGAGTCGCCGGTGTTCCGTTGCTGATAGAGTTCGTTACGGGGCGGACGGGGCCCCGAAAAACGCGGGCCCCCGGCCCTTTTCCCCGCCCCGCCCCACTCAACGGCCTGGGGCGGGGTGTCTTTTTCGGCATTCCCTGCCCCAGTCCCCGCTCAGGCCCCCGCCCCACCCATACCCCAGACGGGTCCCCGTTAAAAATAGGTGGTAACAAACGGGGCCCCGTCCAGGGAATGGGTGCGGGTGGGCCCCTGATGGGGGCAGGGCGGGGATTACCTGAAACATACCCCCCCCGGCCCCGTGTAAGGGCGGGGTCTGGCGAGTGAAAACCCGCCCCACCCCGCCCCGTAACGAACACTAGTTGCTGATCCCAGTGCACTCAGGGCGTCTATCGGATCTGCATGGCTTGGTTACAGTGCAGAAAAGGGAAGACACGCGAGGGTTTACAATAGTTGATATAGGAACAATTCTTGGTCTGGCACACCTGATCCCGGAGGAGGACCTGCGATGGCTTGTAAATAGCTGGATTGATTTGAGAACATTTAATGAGGTTTATTATGGAATCCGGATGAGAGAATCAGGATTTGGCGATGCGTGAGAATCAGGATTTGGCGATGCGTGAGAATCAGGATTCGGCTATGCGTGAGAATCCTACATATTGATACTGTATATAGTAGAAGATATATAAGCGACTTTCTTGAAACCTAGATCATTAGTTCGCCAGACCAGTGAGGCGTGAGACGTGAGACCCGGGAGGGACCAAAAAAGGTGCTGCCGCCCCAGACACCAGGCGACGTCGGAGCAAGCAGCAAATTAGTTGTGATTACACGAGCGGGGATGAGGGGTGGGTCAGGACGCGGAGAAGAGGTGATGAGAAGCTATCGCCGCATCAGGAGAAAGAAGAGATGAGAGAAAGAGTCTGGGGTAGTCCAGACATAGGGAGGGTGCCAGGTTGCGTCAGGACGCAAGGAACCTTGCCAGGTAGCATCTGGAAGCGTTGGATGTGGCGGGGCGTTGCAACGCAAGTCAGGACGCACAGGACGCATGGGACCCAGGAGATGCGTCGCTTGCGTCAGGACGCAACTCCGACGGATCAGACGCAGGGTCCGTTTTTGCTGATGTAGCATATATGGTACATCTTTATTGCGGACGCTTGGGGATAACTTACAATCATTTCTGGCGGGAGTGGGGTCCACAACCGGAACAGCGGCAATGGGTGCTCTCAACATGTCTCTTAACATACCCTGATGTTTTTTTGCTATGTGCTTTAGCAAAAGGTCGAGGCATTCGGTAAAACGTTCGCCACGGGGGTTATTAGCCTGCCAGAGTCGCGACCTCTACCTAACAGGCTGGAGGGTAAGAGCATGTGCCTGGATGGCCCCCCATTGTCCGGCAGTACTCTGCTTCAAGCCTGGGATCCTGTCTTGCTCCATCTTACGTTTCATCGCATTTCGCTAGGCTTTATACTTCGTACTATAGGTTCGTGGGTGGGGCAAGCCGCAAACGTACTTACACCAGGTAACATCACCGTCGTTTTCAAAGGACGCTGACTTTTTCGAAACTCGGACCAACCTTTGAGGCTGCCATTGTAATAGTGATCGGGGTGGGGGGTGGTTGATGGATCAGAAAGAGGCGGCGTTTTGGGGGGGTTTAAATGGTCCCTCACCCGATGGAGGATGGCTGCTAGTAGATGCTCGTACTTTTGAGGATGAAGGATTGGGGAAGATCTGAAAATAATAGAGCGGGCCTGGCAGACGGTAAAGGGAGTTCTGTGGATGGTAATGGCTGTGAAAAGGTTATTGGCTAGGGAAACGTAGATAGGTAATCTGAAATGAGCTGAATATATACTGGTGATACTGTGGACGAGTGAGAGGTTGTGCTGAGCTTTATGGGTCGTGTTAGGATGGGCTGGCGGATCGAGGATGTGATTGTGAATGGGGAAAGGATTATGGAGAGAAGATGGAAGGGGGGGAAGAGAGAGCTTAAATAGGCCGCACGAGGACGGTTTTAGTGGGGTTCGCAGGATTGTACCCTGTACAAACTTGAATATCTTGAAAAGTTACCTGACCCACCTACAATAACAATAGGTTTCAGATAAGGTTTTAAGCAGCAACGGAGCCGCATGGGAGCCTCGACCCATGAGCCAAGGCCCTCCCATACTCTCAATAAAGAACAGGTTTCACAAGTTAAACGGTGCATAACGGTTGGCAGCTTGAATGTCTGGACCCGTTCGTCATCCAACTAAACAAACTTGAAATTTTCCCGATTTATTCCTTGAAAGAAACCTACCCTTCACTTTGAAAGACTGAGTCCGCTGCAGCCGCTTAGCCCATTCGCTTACGCATCCGCCAGACTAGTTGAAAGAGAAACACCACACACGATAACCTCAAAGACAACAAAGTGTCCTTATTGCAGGCGAAGTTATCAACAAGCCGCTGCATACGAAAAACACCTTCAGACAATGCATCTTGATATTGTTCTTTCCCTCAGCGCAATTGCGGACGCGGCTTCCATGGGATCTACTTTTGTTCGTGATAAACTTGAAAACCTGACCAACCCAGACTACGAATCTGATTGCAGGCTCGAGATCCCAGGTTTCCATACAGCAAGTGGTGAGATAGATGATATGCAGAACGATTCAGACAGGGCAGCCGTTTCCCACCCACTGGTCCGCTTGCGCCCTTTGGGTCAAGAAACTATTCCTGGTGCCGGCAGACCACTCGGCGAAGTTGCTGGCTATACAGAGCTCAACAAGGCCATGACCGATGACCCTTGAACCCGTTTCTCATCTGAAAACGACTTTAATTTGGTGAGCTGGGTTGTCCGGAGCAAGGTAGCCAAGTCGCAGATCGACGGGTAGTTTGTGGAAGATTTAGCCGGTACGGATAGCAGATCATTCTGGTCCGCCTATACCTTGCGACAATACCTCGACATACTGGACCCATTTTGTGAATACTTGGTGTGGGCGGAAGCCAGTATTGATGATGGTCGACATGCAACAACTTTCTATTATCGAAATAGTATTGACTGTGTCCGCTACCTGATCCATCAGGTTGCGTATAGCTCAGATATGGTTGACGCACCAATTCGAGAATATGATTCAAGTGGGGAGTGATTAGATTCAGAGATGCATACGGCGGACTGGTGGTGGGATATGCAGGTATGAGATAGCTCCTGACAAGTTCTTGGAGTGGTGTTTCCAGTGCTAACAGCCCATTCCGTTCCTTGGTAGGAAGCTTTGCCCGCCCGGTCTACAGTGGTGCCCATTATTGGATTGTCTGAGCAGAGGCACCTTACCAATTTCTCCGGAGATAAGAAAGCCTGGCAAGTATACATGACGATTGGCAATATCCTTTCAAGGGCAAGAAGCAGCCCTGCCAAGATGACAATCCTGCTTCTGGCATTGCTTACAGTACCGCCAAAGTTAACTGGCGTATCAGCTCGTGCCAACGATGCCCAGCGGCAGACCAACGCGGATGTCCTGCGGGCTGTCTTCGATCTTGCCCTGGCACCATTACAGCAGGTTGCCCAAGAAAGAACGGTAATGGATTGTGCAGACGGCAAAACACGCCTTTGTTTTCCTATTTTGTCGGCCTGGATCGTGGATCATGCTGAACATGCAGCCTTGCAAGGAATAGGCAGCAAGTCATGCCCAAAGTGTGTGGTTCGGTGCGAGGAGCTCAGTGGGGATTTGCGGCGATGTATGAGACCTGCGACGACATGCTATATAGAGAGAAAGCCTTGAGGCATCAGCCGGCAGAAGTGGCCGGTATTGCAGAATACTTTCAGCGGTTGGGCGTGAAAATAGGAAACAATGTATTCACCGGGCTCGAGCGAGTAAGCCCCGCGGACCTACACAAGCCAGACCTCTTGCACAACATCTACCTTAGCTTATTCAAACATATGATGGAATGGGTGGAAGGTTTCCTGAAACGGAATAAACGGCAGCAGGCGTTCGACGATGCTGGGAAAGAAATTCCTCCTTACCCCGGATTCAGCGTACCAAAACAGGCCTATCGCGAAATCACACAATGGCAAGGAAAGGAGATGCGCAATCTCGGCCGTTGTATTTCAGCGGTATTGGCGTCCGCATTGCGAAATCCTGACAGTTCTCAGTATCAGAATTTCAAGAGCGCTTTGAAGTGTGTTAGCGCGCTGGTGGACTTCACTATCATGGCTCAATATCGAAGTCATACATCAGACACACTTTCCTACATGGAAAGCTACCTGCACACATTCCACCAGACAAAGGACATTTTTCTTGAGTTCTGTACCTCGAACGCTACCCGCGCTCCAGCAAATCGCCAGGATTGGGAGCTAAGGGAACTAATGGCAGATCAGTGTGCTAAAGAAGTCTGCCATGGAACTGTCGCTAATTGCCATCGGCTGGCTGATCAAGAGAGGGTTGAAAGGTCTGATCGACGGACAGATTTGATACAGCGTGAGAACCACTTCAACTTCATCAAGATGCACTACCTGACTCACTTTGCCTCCCACGCACGGCGTTTTGGATCCATATTGATGTATTCAACCGAGATCGGCGAACTAGCACATAAGGATCAGATTAAAGATGGCTACCGCAGGTCAAACAAGAATGAAGCCGCCCGACAGATCTGGTCGCACTATGGCCGCCAGCACGCCCTGGGAATAAGGTTGCAGACAATAGAAGCACTTTCGAAAGTTGAAGGTGTGATCGTATTAGAAGATAGTGGAATGGAAATGCCGACGGTTCCAAGTCGCAGCACACCTCGCTGAGAGCTTAAAGGCTGTATGAAGAATACCAGCACGCTGACCGAATTATGCACAGCCCTCGATATCCATTATTCCAATATGATGGAGGAGATACTGTGTTTTATCAAGCAGACTGCTGCGGATGACCTGCGGTTGCCGGCGGACCCTGCCGAACTCCGGTTACTTCCTGCACAAGGATTTGCTCAGCTTGAAATCCCATTGCCCGACTTTCAGGAAACTGACAGGTTCCAGATCCACTGGGCCCGCTGCACTGGAACAAAGGCATTCCGTAACGGTGGCTCTAGAAACGATAGAGTGTGGGTCCAGACTGGTGGGGAAGCGAACTATGGAGATTTACGGGGACGCGTGGTGGCTTGGTTGCTAGCACTTTTCAAGATACGAAATATTCTAAGTGAGGCCGCAGCTGTCCATCGCCTGGCATTAGTTCGCATACTCGATCCGATCAATGGTGGCAGATTTTACGTTCCGAGCGGATATATTCGAGTCGGCAACCGGATCAATAGTCGAGACATGCGAATAGTCAGTAAAGGGCCAGTGATTGGACAGGCGCAGGTAATTCCTAGCGGTGAGAAGCAATGGATAGTAAATCACAGGATTGATCTGAGCACGTTTAATGAAATATATTAAATTAGTCTATCCAATTATGTACAGTATTTATTCGGCTGAGTTGAAACTGGGCACTTAAGGTGGCAGTTCGCGTATTGAGTGTCCGGCTTCAACTTGGCCGGGGGAGTACTACACAATCCATGGGCGTTTAAGGCAATGTTTTAAATGGGTTGAATTGTTCCACACAAATATCCGGCCGGGTTGAAGCTGGACACTTAAGGTGGCACAACCCAGATTGAGTGTCCGGCTTCAACTTGGCCGCGGGAGTCATACATGCTTCACCGGTATTGAAGGGAATGTTTTAAATGGGATGAATTGTTCTGTATGAATATACGGCCAAGTTGAAGCCGTACACTTATGGTGGCAGTGCCCATATTGAGTGTCCGGCTTGCACGTGGCCGCAGGAGTACTACATGATCCGTGGGCGTTTAAGGGTATCTTTTAAATAATTGAATTAAATAGGCGGCCAAGTTGAAGCCAGCGACTTAAGGGAGAGATTCCCGTAGAAACTGTAAGGATCCAACTCGGTTGCCGGAGTTCTGCTGATGATTATTGCGAAACTATGCTCTCCTGTGGGAAGGGAAGCCATCCAAAGTAGGGGGTTTGCATGGCGGCCGTGCCGGGCCTCTTGTGAACAGTAAGGGAATTATGGAAGGGACAGTAGGGTGCAGACTAAGAAAAAGGTGATGTAGGATGGCAGCAGACGGAAGCGGATGGAAGCGGACAGATCTAGGTCACCAGAGGTGTGAGGGTAGCAGAGATGGTCGCCGGACGCGTGCAAACGCAAGGAGTAGGCAGGAGGTCAGTAGCCGAGACGATAAGGGGGCGAATACAAGGGCGAGGCACGAGGAGGGGATGGGGCCACAACAAGTGCGTCGGATGCTGTGGAGGGAAAGTAGGGCGTCAGGGTGCACCAGACGCAAGAAATGAAAGTCAAAGAAGGCATGGGAGATCTGGGAGGAGCGGACGCAAAGAGCAGACGCTATTCGTCCGGAAGCGGGCTCTGTCCGTCCGGAGAAAAATGCTTTTTTGCTGATGCTAATTATTAAGCCCAAGGTATATGGCTTTATAGGATGACTATATGTCCAAACCCATGCTCCCTGAGTTATCAGCTTCCTAGAGGGATCTGAAAGACGACTCAGACTACTAGATGGGAGCACGTTTCAAGATATATTTAACTAATTGGAACGAGGTTAGAGAACAGTAATCCTCTCATTTTCTAGTTGCATATGTGTATTGCTGCATAATGCTTTAATAGCTGGATGTTGGAACTGATTACTCTATATTCCAGATTACTATTGGTATGTAGGCATTTGGACCATATATTTATATATAGACTATCATGACGAAGAGATCGAAGACTGTCTACTGGTAGAGTGGGGACACTCTCAAATGAACTCGCAGTTCGCGAGATTCTTTGAGTTGAGCTGGGCAAGTTTTCAGGGTCAAGTGGTGTTCGCACTTTGTTCTGAAGAACTGAATTGTTATAAAGATACTTCTTAACTAAAGAAGTCGAAGTAGCATGAACATTAGTATAAAAAGTAAAAAAAATAGTATGGCTTAATTGGTATACTCTGTGACTGTAGATATGAGATTCTGAGTTCAACTCCCACTGTGATCAAGGTTATTATACTAATTCTAGGCTGGTTGAGTACTGTTCCTGTACTGATTGGGTATCAAGCAACGAAGAGGGGACCTTAACAATATAACAAGTTAGCGAGTTATATTTTAACTCTTTGATATTTGACTATACTTTATTATTTTACCTTTAGCAAACAATTACCTATGAGCCTTCCGGACCATTAATCCGTTGTCTCAAGGATCCTTGGCCTAGTTAGCTTGGAATCCTACTGTGTTAGCTACCCCGTAGCAAATATTGTCAAGGATGAAGGAAAAATATCTGAATTCTCGCCTGAGGCCAGCATCCCAGACAGAATACTAAAGTAGGAAAAGCGAAGAATGTTCAATTTCTAATCACAGAAACACGTGATAATAGATACAGAGGAGACAGCAAGAATAAAATTCGAATAGCAGAGATCAGAAAGATTATTGAGATGTATTTTGCTGCAATTGACTGATATTTTGTCTCAATTGCCAAATATTTTGATTTATATTGTCAAATATTTTGAAATGATCGACCAACATATCGACAGTATTGAACATGACTTAGGTATATTATTAAATTTAGAGTTAGTCTAGTTAGATTGAATATCCTGGACATATAATTACAAGTTCCAACGAATCTGTTTTTTCTGAGATACTAAGGTGTTCCGTAGATTATGATAAAGACCATGTATTATAATTGGAGGACTAAAACTTCCCTGCTTGTAGTAGTATGACAACAGGCTGAGTCTTTAGTAGTAGTGGAAGAAAATTATCTACTATGTTACATCAAAAATGTCTGGGGACTCAATGTGTACTACAGAAGTAAATACTAGTCGCAAGTGCCAAGAGAGATGTTTTTGTATAAGCTAATGTTCTTAGATGAAAACATCTCTCTGGTTATATTGTAATTAGTTTTAAAAATGAATTGTTTTTTTGATTTACCATCATTGAATAACAGGATTTTTTGGTAATAAGTGCAATGCCGAACTAAAACAGTATTATACAACTCTGAATTCTCAGGTTCGTGTTATGAATCTTGTTTGAAAAACTTATTGCAAACTAATAGTAATTCAAATTCTATAAAAGCTCATTTCTTTCATTCAAATTATTTCTATTAAAGCACCTTCCCAAAAGTCTTGGTGAAATGGCCTTTTTGTACCAAAACTCGCCATGTTTAACCAACCCCTGCACCTGGAATTGCTTCAAATAATGTTCATGACTTACCTAGCTATTTTCACCTTCATTACAGCTTTCATCTGAGGCCACTTGTCAGGTCGATTTACACTATGGGTTTAATCTACAAACCTTCAAAGTGGATCATACCTGTTGCAATGCCAATTTTGTATGTAAAATGGCACTTCTTCACAGAATCAAAACTTCAGAACTCCATAACTTTTCCAATTTTTCACCAAATTCATTAATAGTTGGTTAGAAGTAGGAGAAAGGTATTGTAACTATATATGAGAAATTAGGTTGGAAAATGCTTTGTGGTTTGCGAGCTACAAGTAGCTAAAAATCGCTGTTTTTGGTGTAAAAAGCTCATTTTACCAACACTTTTGCGGAGGTACTGTATCTGAGAATAGTTTTAAAATATCAAGTCAATCCAAATAACTTGTATCAGTTAATGAGATACAATATACCAGATAGTTGATAATATCTATTAGGCTTTTCAAGATATTTTAGCTGTTAATTCCAAGATAGAGCCTTTTATCAAGATAGTCAATGATAGAGTTTTTATAGTGTACAAAGTTCTTTCCAGGATAGTGTTGGCTGTATTTTTATGCTCTGTTCCAGGCTTTTATATAGGGAAGGAAGTATATTTTTGAAATAGTTCCCATCCTGCTGCTGTTCAGAACATGTTACTTCTTATTCCTAAACTAGTAGTCACTTTCTTTCTACCCATTTTGATAAGAACAATTTGAGGGATATGTGTTGTAGGAGGGAGGAATAGAAAGACATCTTCAAAAAAGCCTAGCGTGTAGCTATTTAGCAGAGGTAAGTATGGAATGTTGTTGGGAGCCCAAAGTGTTTTGTACCCTGAAAGCTCTTTAACTAAGATAGTATATAGGTTATGAATGTAAGAAGAATAGTAAAGAGATATTAGTATAAGATATTCTATGTGCTACCTGTTGATATGTTATCATGTAATGCCTATTAAATTACTGATCACAAAAGAGGGAATTCCCATACTGATAGAATATGAGAAGTATAATAATTGTATTTAACATGTTTCGGTTATGGGAGATAGTTTAATAAATGTCTGCTATCAATTTAGAGGTTTATTCAAGTTTGACAAAGTGTTTATATTTATAACATGAAGTTATTATAGTCTTTTGTGTAACTAGTATAGGGTAAATATTGACTATAATAGTTTGCTAAGCTGAGCTACCGGTTTGGGAGCAAGTAACTTGAACAACTTGAACAATACATTAGTAAAAAAGGTTTTATCTTATGTATATCATACTTTGATTCATATAGCAGGTGTTATTACCAGGCAGGCTTATACTTCTCATATCTCATAAGACATTACATATTGATTGGGACTCTACAGGGTGCCATGAGACAACTATAGTTTACTTATAATTCAGGGTCTTACCACTGGGGTTAAGATATGCATAGCAAATGCATGGAGTATTGCACGGACACCATATTTCAGGGGTAACAGCTAGATAGTCTGGTGCTGTCTGGAGCCCCACACTTCCTCCTGTAAGACTAGTGTTTCCTATGAATTTTCCATTATCGACTAGCTACTTCTAAGTTTGTCTATTGTGGACAGTAGTTACCTGGAAGTCCCTGGAGTACTTTGTTTGTATTAAAGTTCTTGTGTATGGAAGTACCATAGTGCCAAGATTTTTAGCTCTTACATTAATTACATTTTACTGTTGCACTTAGTCGTTTTCACAAGCTAGGTGGCACACAAGTTCAAAAAAGACTCAGAAAAGACCCACTGAGACTGTTGGAGGCTCAAATGAGAGTCTAGAAACCTCACTTAAATTGTAAGTAAGGCTGAGATTTTGAATCACATCTCCCATTCCCTAGTGCATTTGTGCCTCTGAAACGTCTCTTCCATTCTTTCTTCCCATCTATATTTCTTCTTTACAGGTAGATTCTTGTATTCTACTAGATATCTTAGGCTATATACCTTCAATTGAGATGGGACACTGCCGTTAGATTCCTGTAATTGAGAGGATTCATTTGAGCCATTAAATGTTCCTTTTATATTGTTTCAAAGATCACTTCTTTACACTGTGACACTTGGGCGAAATTTTGAACGTCTGACTCTCTCATATGTTTACTTAGACTACAAGTATGTCATTGCCAAGTGGATATATGGGTTGGATTCCCATTATTGAGAGTGATCATCTAAGCTGTTAAACATACTATTTGCACTATTTTCAAGGTTTCTTTTTTATACTTTTACAATTAGGTGAAATTTTGAACCTTTCTCTATCTCTTATACTTACTCTGGCTACAGACATGCAATTGCCAAGTAATTACCGAAGTTGGATTCCCCTTAGTGAGAGTCATTATTTGAGCGATTAAACGTTCTATTTGCACTATTTTCAAGATCTTTTCTTTACACTTTTAGCCTTAGGCATAATTTTGAATTACTTACTATTTGACATGACAGCTTTAGCTACAGTGATGCCATTATCAAGCAAATATTTGGCCTAGATTCCCCTTATCAAGAGCGTCATTTTGAGTCCTTAAATGTCATATATGCACCATTTCCAAGATCTCTTCTTCACTCTTTTACACCTGCGTGAATTTTCAAACAACTGACTATCTCAGATGACTATGCAGGCTACAGGAATGCTATTATGAAGGGATACCTAGGTTGTATTCCCCCATATTGAGATTGTGCTGTTGAGCCTATAAACCTATTATTTGTAATATTTTCAAGGTCACTTCTTCATACTTATACACCTAAGAGGACTTTTGAACCTCTTACTATCTCATAGGTTTACTTGGATTACAAGTATGTGATAGCCAAGTAGATACCTGGGTTAGATTCCCCTCCTCATCGAGTGCATTCCTCTTAGCCTTTGTGTAACCTGTGTAGGTATAATGGTTACTGATGGATTTCCTTTAGAATTAGTTGGGTTTTATGCTACAAGCCTTGGGGCTGTAGCCTTGTTATGCAGGACGTATTGTTTGATACCTAGTTTGTTTTATGTTTGGTTTCGGGATACGAGGTTGTGCCTCTCCCTGATTGTGTTTCGGAATTATCATTTGATACTCCAGTTGTTTGAAGTTTTGTTTCAAGGGAACGTTTGATATCTTGAATGTTTTATTTATAGTTTTATGGTATCGATTTGATACCATAGTTGTGGTAGGATACGAGCTGTGCTCGTAGCAGGAAGGCTTTAGGAAAAGCCGGCCATGTATTTAAAGGCTGCATCTTTTGGACATAGAAAGGTCAGACTTTGACAGACAGAGTTTTCAATATACTTGGTTGAATAGTTACCTCTTCAGTTTGCTATGATAGTGAGAAGCCGCCAAATACTTCAAGATCTTAGCGATATAGTAAAAGGTTTTTTCTAACAACCTTTCAGAGCCTCCGCTTGATCAATCTACCTAGGCCACTCTTTGGCTAGGATTTAAAGTGCACAACCCGGGACGGTTTCTCAGAGGTGCTCAGTGTACTGAGAACCGATAAGGAAACGGTACATTTTTTTAACTTCAACAAGTCATTTGGAAGTTATATCGGTTAAGGAGTGATCAACCTTAAGGAATACTGACGACAGCTATCAGCAGGCTATATACAAGATAGTCAGCAGCAGAGTGCTCTGGTAGTACTACGATCATCACCAGAAACCCGATAGCAACAGTTGCCCACTATTGGCGATGAACTCAACATGAGATCAGGCAGATCGCTTGACAGAAGCGAGCTTGCGAAACCGTCCACAAGGTCGATATCCAGGAAGGCTAAGGCGCAAGCAAAGAAGGCTTCAACCTTTAGTATCGTCAAGGCTAGCAGATAACTGGCAAGGGACGAAGCTTCTCAGACACTCAAGGAATCTGAAAGTGAAATAGCCAAGGAATGAACGGCCACACCAGGTGCGTTTCCTAAATTACGAGCCAAGAGAGGGAAACCTTTACAGTCAACCTCATCCAAGGATGATCCTAGCAGCTCTAGTAGCAGTGAGTCAAGTGACGATGAGGACGACAAGATGTCTGTATCAGGAACCACTGAGGTACCTGATCGATCCAATGCACCAAGGTTGACCATGAAGACCCCCGAACCAAGGCGGTTCTCACGCTCAGGAAAAGATATGGACCCTAGTGCATTCGCTAGATGGTATGAAGATGTTCGAAAATACCTACTGCTAAATGGTATTACCTCAACTATGGGAGGAAACGCGCGATACTATGGCTTCTACACAGAAGGTAGAGGCAAAGACACATACCGACAAGCCCTGGAAGAGTTTGGAGAAAACGACATCACAAGAGACCAACTTATTGGATACTTATGAAAACTATTCCCATCATCAAGACATACCGAGGAGCTTTACCAGAAGTTCGTCGATGTTAGACAAGTTAAGAGTGGAGTAGTAACGAACATCTCAGATGTAGCAACAGACTTGCTCACCTATCGGTCCAAGTTACCAAAGGACACTATCTCAGATTATGTATTCATGCAAAGATTCTTCGCTAGCATGCACATCAAGCTACGCCAGATAATGGAACTATGGTTTGACAATAAAGAAACCATAAACTCGGCAATACGATATGCGGAACGACAAGATGCCATGCTAAGAGGAGTCGGAGCATATAAGAAAGAATCAAAGAAGCAGTCACATAACAAGGACCGGGGTCAGAGCAGCTCGAAGCCTAACTATCCGAAGAAGGTTAGCAACACAGTTTCCAAGAAACGAAAGGCAAGCGGTGCCTCTTTTACCTGTGGAAAGAAAGGACACCTTTCCCGCAACTGTCCTGACAAGAAGGATGAAGGCAAGGGGAAAGCAGTCAAGAAAGAATCAACCTCAAATAGAGCTGAGGCTGAAACAAGTGCAGACGAGGTCTACATCAACTCGATGGAAATAGAGAACTATGCCTTATCAGGCAAAACAGCACCCAGTACGGCCAAGGCTAAGAAGGCTTCGGAAGGAATGATAAGGATCAATGGTCACGATGCCAGAGTACTGTTCGATATAGGAACTATTGGAGAAGACATCCTTAGCGCAGCATTTGTCACCACACATGGTGTGGATACCAAAGCGTTAGAAGGAGAACTTCCAATCCTTATGGTCATGAAAGGATCACAATCCACTAGCAGCAAGCAATGCATAGTGGATATAGAGATTGGAAAAATGCGTACCAGAAACAACAGAATGATTTTTGACAACCTCCCAAAGTATGATGCCTTGATCGGAAATGAAATTCCGTTCGAGAAATCAAGCAACGATTGAGTGTGGAAACTCGACGATACTTTTTCTTAAGCACAAGGTTAAGGTAAACTGCACGCCAACTAGTGGACTAGTAAGGGCAGCAGCGATAGCAACCACAGAAGAGGTCATGGAGATGTTTGCTAAGGTCTTCCCAGACCCAATTCCGGAAAGACTACCAGCATTGCGAGAGTACAATCATTGAATCCAGTTGAAGGATAAGGAGAACCTTAAGACGCAACCAACTTTCGGAGTTCCTGAAAAGTATGAGCTCAAGCTTAAGGAATTACGTGCTCAGAAGGAACAAGAAGGAGTCATATATCGAAAGGAAGTTCCTGGCGCAGCACCACTGTTTGTCCAAGGAATAACGGATGGCAGGATCAGACTTCTGGTGGATCTAACTGCACGAAATGACAACACAAGAAAAGCTGACACACAAATCCCTAATCAAAAGATGATCCAGAATGCACTAGGATGATCAGGATATCGCAGCAAGATCGACTTGAGTGACACATACTTCCAGACAAGAGTGGAACTAGAATATGAATACCTAAACTGTTTCAAAACACCCTTTGGAGGATTCGTCAGCAAGGTGATGCTGCAGGGTGATATGAACGCACCTGAAACATTTATGCGAATCATGTGGCATATAATGAGGAATTATCTTAGAGAGTTTGTGTGGGTTTACATTGACAACATACTCATATTCTCAAACAAGGAAGACGAGCACATGGAGCACATCAAGAAGGTCTGCAGGAAGCTGAAGGAAGTGCACTTTGCCAGGAGAAAGAAGTCAGAGTTTTTCTCACCTAAGATGAATATGCTAGGATAGGTGGTGGACGATAATGGACTTCACGCCTCACCTGAGAAGATTACGAGAATAGGAGAATGAACGCCACCTAAAGATAGAAAAGTACTACGAGAGTTCTTAGGATTGGTCAACTACATTAGCCAATTCCTACCACACATTGCGAGGATTACTGCACCCCTTACCGACCTCACAAGAAATGCGGAGTTTGTCAGGACACCAACTCATGATACAGCATTTCAGAATACGAGGAGGCTTGCAGATGATAACGAGGTCATCAGACCTATTAACCACGAATCTGGAGTACCCATATGGGTAATAACGGATGCGTCAGACAGAGGAGTTGGAGTCTGGGTTGCATAAGGCGAAACACCTGAAACTGCACGACCAGCATCCTTACACAGCAGGAAGTTCACTAATACGCAAATGAACTATGGGACAACAGACAAGGAGGCACTGGGGATCATGGATGTATTGGTAGTGTTTGATCACCTTCTTGCAGGACATGAGTTTACGATTGTTACACATCATCAACCCCTGATGTATCTGAGAACAGATCGAAGACCGACTAGGAAGCCAATGAGGTGGCGTACACACCTAGCAAACTATATGGCAAAGATAGTTTACAAGCTTGGGGCAACAAACTATTTAGCTGATGCCCTTTCCCGGTTTTATTGACATGATACTGGACCAGCAGAATACGCCAAAGACCGTACTGAAGAAACAGGAGACCTCGAAGCTACCAATACCCACGAGAACTCACCCCGTACCTTATTTGCTACTTCATTCTTTTCTGACACCATGTCACGCTTTGAACCCCTACACACTCTTGGAGACTACTCTGAATGTGGCTCTGATTGCAATATGAGAGAAGGGAATAATTGGGGAGATATAGTCTTCTCTGGACATCTCAGCGAAGAGGAATTGAACCACTCAGCCATTTATTGGACAGCATGCCACAAAGCAGTATACGAATTCGATAATGAGAACAGGCTTGCAGGATAAGTCATTACACCTGAATCTCCTGAGGTGGCAACAATGAGAGTCAGATACTTACCGGAAGGCAATAAGAGTCCCAGACACTGAATTGACCTCGATGGAGTCAGAAAGCGACTAGCTACAGCACTAGAACATGATGATTCTCTAGCCAAGTGCAGAGAATGCGAGGGTCATAATAAGAAAGCTCACGATGCATATATGGCAAAGCGACAGAAACCCCTCTAGAGACGAGGCATATCCCACTAAAACAGAACCGTTCCGACAATCATACCACCACCTCTATCGCACGATGACCGCATTCTGTATGATGTCTTCGAGGAAGAAGGAGACTCCTCGTGCCTCAAACAGGTACTTGATGAACGCGATATCATTCAAGTTACTACTGAGATGCAGAGCATGTAGCGAGAACAACTAGTCGACGCCTATAGGAAGGATAAGTTATACAAGTTAGCTCTCGACTCTGGAAAGAGGGCTAAGAGAGGAAGGATGGAATACTATCGAATTGGTGACAGACTGATGTTCGCTGCTACACGCAAAGGAATTCAAGCCCATTAGTAAATACCGCAAGGCCATGCAGCAAATGGTCCAACCCTGCGAGAACTTGTCATATCGCAAGTTCATGACAAAGGACACCACAGTGTGGAAAGGAATCTGTGATACGCTAATGAGTACCTTTACAGGCCGGAAATGAAGAAGGATTGGAGAGATTACGGTAGACAGTGCGAGCACTGTCAGAGGAATAAGGAACGGAATGCATTGCCCGAAGGCAGTGCCCAGATGATGCTAATTCTTCAGTAGATTTTTACATCTTAGGCAATCGATTTCGCAGGACCTTTCAATAAGGGTAAAGGACCAACAAAGACCTATTATAGGGTCTGGGTAGTTGTGGACTGGGCTGCGGGATTCACCTGGTTCATCCCCACTAATTCAGATGTGAATTCAGAGACCACCTGGTCCTATCTTCGTCACCACCTTTTCACACCCCATGGCACACCCACTTCGAGCGTTAGCGATGCAGATCCCAAGTTCACTCCATGTTTTTGGCAACAAAGTATGAAGTTGATGGGAATCGAACATATTAAGGCAGTGCCTCGACATCATGAAACAAATGATCAAGTGGACGCAAGATTAGGGAGCGCAAGACCACCTTGAGAAACATCACCAACAAGTGGCAGAATAATTGAGGGAATTCATTGCACGATATGGCTGCATATACGAATGCTGGACATTCTGATACCATTAACATGTCACAATACAAAGCGGTGTATGGACGAGACTACCTCTTATTGGCGACATATAGGATCGAAGGCACGGCTGTCCCACCATCTGAGGATTATCTTAATCGACACCAGGAGCTGAGGAATAATGGAGATCAAGTGCTCGAGCTGGCTAGGATCCGCAGCACCAGAGTTGCAGCTAATTGGAGGACGATCCACAAACCCATCAGCATTGGAGAATTCCTAATGGTGTATGGCAACAGATTTGCGAAAGAATCTGGAAGAATAAGAAACTTGAGGCGAGATGGCAAGGACCTTTCCAGGTCCTTGATTACAATGAACAAATGCAGAACTATACTGTCAAGATGGACTCAAAAATCTAGCGCAGGAAGGAGGCAGTTTTTCACTGTTTGATGGTTAAGCGGTTCTTTCCTAATAATAGCGGCAGATTCCCTGGACAGACTCATGCAAAACCCGCAGCCCATCGTTGTTGAGGAGATGCCCGAATGGGAGGTTGATATTACCCTAGCGGGAATAGCGTACCTAATAATTAAGAGTGAGGTATATGGCTCATTAGGATGACCATGTATCCGAACCTATGCTCCCGAAGTTATGAGCTTCCTAGGGGCATCTAGAAGATAGTTTGGACAACTGGATGAGAGCACGTTTCGAGATATGTTTAGCTGATTGGAACGAGGTTTGGAGAACATTACTCCACTTACCCTAGTCGCATAGGGATATTGCTGCATAATGCTTTGATAGCTGGATATCGGAACTGATTACTCCATATTCCACATTACTATTGGTATGTAGGCATTTGGACCGCATATTCATATATAGTCTATCATGACGAAGAGATCGAAGACTGTCTACTGGTGGAGTGGGGACACCCTCAGATGAAATAGCAGTTCGGGAGATTCTCTGAGTCGAGCTGGGCAGATTTTCAGAGTCAAACGGTGTTCGCACTTTGTTCTGACGAACTGAATTGTTAAGAAGATACTTCTTAACCAAACAAGTCGAAGTAGCATGAACATTAGTATAAATAGTAGGCCTCTCCCCCGGTGGCTGAAGAATCATCACGCAACTGAGAAGAGACCTTAACAATAACACAAGTTAGCGAGTTATATTTAACGCTTTGATATTTAACTACTCTTTATTACTTTACCTTTACCAAACGATTATCATCGAGCCTTCCTGACTATTAATACGTTGTCGCAAATATCCTTGGTCTCGTTAGCCCGGCATCCTACCGTGATAGCTACCCTGTAACACTATATTGTTATTCTTCTGTCACCAAGGCTCATACCTGACCTCATGCTATCTGACTTGATTGCCTGTCTGATCCTATATTATCTTTTTTTCATCCTCCAAAACCGTACTGAGACTGCTGTTGACGCATCTCAATCAACTGAAGAACCTTTGGACGATTGAGAACCAGAATCAGAAGGTGGAGTTACACTACCGTGCTTCACTCCTTCTCCCCCACCAAGCCTCACATCCTGATCGTCAACCCCGGAGACAATTGTTCATCAATCTCTCTGGGTTGATCGCTTAGATCCACTATCCCAAAACTACCTGGATTATATTGATTCCTTGGAACGAAACTGGTGGCATACGCAATACGGACCTATCCGTCACCCATTTCCTTCCAAAAGGCGAAAGACCATAATCTATTCTTATCAAATTTGTTAATCTAATCGCTCAGTAAAATGTCGGAAAACCAACCTGGTATACCTTTTCCTTTCGAAGCCTCCTCTCGTAATGAATCACTAGAGGACCCTATGGATGATGAAAGCACGACACCGCTTGCTTCATCTTTCGCCCCATCATCTGGACCTCTCCTGATTCCCTCTGGACCTAGCTCATTAGCAATGAGTCAATCCACAAGTGCACCTTTCCGGGTTGAAAAGTCTATATCCCGTTCAAATTCCAGACAACACTTGAGGAACCCCACAAATCCTACTGAACTCCTTAAACGACAAATTGCTCAGGCATTCAAAATGATTTCATTCACGATACATTAGAGTCAGGATGAACATCTGGTAGCTCTTGAAGCATTATTGTATGATACTAAGGTTCAATACGGGACCTTACAATTGCTACAAACCAGGTTAGCAAAAGGTGAATCTATTGTAGACCAGGAAATAACCGATGCGAAACAAGCATTGGCAACACTGGAAGAGGAAACTCGAGTTGAGCAAGAACGTCTAACAGCTGAGATAGCTGGAGAATTTAGACGACAAGATGCACAACAAAAAGAGGATGCGGAGTTGGCAAAAGACGGCAATAGGATTCTGGAACGTGAAGTTCTTGAACTAAAAGATAAGGTCAAAAACCAGGACACTATCTGGCAACAAGTTCTTCATGATCACCAGGATTGAGCGGAACAGCTGCTAAAACAACAAAAAGACGATGCGGCTGCTCAACAACAAAAAGATCGTCAAGAAGCAAGAGACCTCCTTGACAAACAACGATTCGAATTTCAAGCATTAATACAAACCTTAACAGCAAGAATCGATCTTGCAGAAAAACATCACTATACCATTTCACCAACCAATCGGGGTGGCGGTGACCCCAGACCTTCCAACCGAGAACAACAAAACCCTTGGATACCACCGAAGGTATCAACCCTGACAAAGAATCAGCATCAACTTTCCGACAGAATAAAGGAAAGGAAGTAGATCGAGAATGAAACAACCAACCACCACCTCCATCAGGGAATACTGGTAGAGATCCCAACCCAGATAACGATGACGATGATGATAATGACAAAGATGGAGGCGATGGCAGGGGCAGGAGAGGTGGAAGTCCGGAACGCAACGCTCGAAGACCATGGATTCCAAGAGATACTTCTCCCCATACTAAGGCAATGCTCGAATTTATGCAAAGTCTTAGTACTTCTCAGTGACCAATAAAAAACACTGCGTAACCTCCCTATTTTTTCCAAGGAAAAGACAACCAAGACGTTAGAACCTGGTTAACCGCATATGAAGATTACTTGGATCGCAACCCTACACAATGGGAGAATCGCTCACATCGCCTCGTATTCGCCTTAGGAACGACTAAGGGAAATAAAGTTGCACCTTTTCGGAGAAATACCGGAAGGTCATGGGGGGTTTAGGCGGTTACACTCAAGGCCCTAGCTATTCAACGTTGGAACTTGTTCAACAAGAGAGTATTAAACGATACATCGGTATCGAAGAGGAACGACGAGCCCTAGAAGAAATGGATAAAATTATCTATAAGGGCAGAATTGATACATACCTTTTACTTCTCGAAAATCTCAACATTAAGGCTAGTCTCATAGGAATAGCGTGGAGGGTCAAGGTTGAAAGCAAACTTCGGCAGGATATCCTTCCTCAATTATCTCACTTCAAGTTCAACAATGATGATCACTGGATAGAAACTTTACAGAAAGTTGGAAGACAGGAAGAAGAACTTCTCAAGCGTGGAAAATTGTCGAAATCCATATCGATCCCTCACAACCCCGCACCAAAGCACAAGCGAGAAGGGTCAGAAAAGGGATTTAACACAAAGTTTGAGAAAAAGAATAATAAACCACGAAACGATAATACCTCTCGATGGAAATCTCCACAGTCAACAACCGCGAAACAAACTGGAAATAATTCCAAAGATGAACATACCGACTGGAAGAAAGCTCCGGAAGGAATCGCAGAGGAGGTGGTTGCAAAATGAATGAGGGAAAAACAATGAACTTGTTGCACCCTCGGGAACCACACCTGGAGAAAATGTCGAAAGCAGATCGTGGTGGCAACCACCTTCACTTATAAGGATAGGGGAAACCCTAAACCTCATCGAAAGCCACGAACTTCAATGCTGGCTATTCACAACCCTCTACCGTCGCGTTCAGAGCCAGTCCCTAAGGTTAACCGAGTACATCGAGAAATGCCTACCCAAGTCTGGGAATTATCTGATGCAGAAATGTCATAGGTGGACGCGTCGAAAAAGCATTTGAACTATTTCCTTTCCTAAGTCTATAGGTCCTTATACTGCCTCGCATAGTGGACAAACTAGGGCAGATGCCACTGTGTCTATAGGAATGACAAGGATATGGGTAAGTCGCGTCTTAGATTCGAGAAACGAGCAGGTACAACCTATTATTAAGGCAAGCAGGAAGCAAATACAAAAAGAAACTTTTTTTTTACACGCTAGTTACACCTTGTCATGTTTCGGAAGTTCTTGGCAAAGTCTTGGCGCTCGTACAAAATTCCTCGCTGCACATACTAGACAATCCAACCGATCTGCAGGCACCGCCACTATGTGTGGAATTAAGGAACTGACGTACTATTTTGTCCTCCCGAAGGAGGACGGAGGTTGCCCTCCTAGGAGGGACTTTTGGTGCCACCTAAAGGTGGACTTTTAGTTGCCCCCCCTAGGGCGGACTTGTTCATTATCCCGGAGGATGGAGACTCGTTGATGACGCCAGTACAAATTATATTTGTTCTTGCCCTTAACAGGAGTTGAACGCATGACCTTATGGGTAATACTGGAGGAGCCAATTTCAGCAAACCGCTAGACCACAGCGGACGGTACAGAATTATGATCAGATGATCACGCCTTATACTCCATCTTCGTGTAAGAACGCTTTTATGCAACAACACTTGTGGCTATGCATCAACAAACAGATGTCGCCACAACAACCATGTTACACGATGGATAAGTTCCCTTTTATTTTATTTTTTGCATACTTTTGTGTTCGTATTTGGCTCGTTTTATTGGGCTTTATAATTTTGGGAACCCCTCGGCAGGGGGTAAAGACTGCTCGTAGTGGGCTGCCCAGAAGGATAAGATATTGTAATTTTTATTGTGACAGTTTGTCTGCGGAGACCTCAGTGGTCAAAACAATGTGGGCGTTGTCACAAACACCCGTAATTATACCATACACAGCATGTCTAAACGTGGCAAGCAACCAGTACAATTATGCCCTAAGCGACCGGATCGACGAGCAGATCCCGATATACGAGAACCTGAGCACTATCACTGTCCTGAAGAACCTGCGCATATATATATCCTCGGCAAACACTCTCAAATTCCAGTTCTATTAGATTCTGGATCGAATATTTTCCTTATCACTGAGCAACTCGTTGAAAACCTACACATCCCGTACCACTCGAGAACTGATGCAGTTCAAATTCAAGGGTTCACGGGAGAAACTATTGCTTCTGGTGGAACCAATTTCACTAAACCTCTATTTCTAGAAATAGGAAACAATCAACAGCTTTCTCTCGTTTCCTGCGAAATATCTCCGGTAGGAAAATATGGTATGATAATACCCTTCGGCTGGTAGCATCAGGAATACCCTATCATGGATATCGCAAACCCAAAAAACTGGTCCTTTGACGATCACGATTGCCGATCGCACTTACTTCGTGAAGACGAAGGAATCTCATTACAATGAGATGAAGACGTTTTAAATCAGCCAAACGCCGTGGTCATCTGTTGAATAGACAAGGTTGATGACAGAAAAGTTACCATTATCGACCAGCTACTGGAAAGCGACCATGAGTACCTCAACCTATTCCGTCCTTCTACGGCGGAAAAACTCCCACCTCGCTATACTTTCGACCATGCGATTGACCTCAAACCTGATACCCAGCCACCATGCGGTCCAATATACTCCGTATCTCAAAAACAACTTGAGGGCGCTACACAAATACCTCGATGATATGCTCAAACAATGAAAGATTTCCCCATGCAAATCACCAGCAGGCACACCCATCCTTTTGGTTCCAAAACTGGATGGTAGACTAAGGCTTTTTGTTGACTACCGTGGACTAAATAAAGTCACGATTCACAACAAATATCCTATCCCCCTAATGACGGAATTGAGAGATCACGTCCGTGATGCGCAAATCTTTACAAAATTGGACTTGAAAGATAGTTTCAATCTAATAAGGGTTCGTCAAGGGGATGAATGGAAAACAGCTTTTCGAACACACTACGGGAATTATCAATACCGGGTCATGCCTTTTGGCCAAGTTAATGCACCAGCTACCTTCCCAACTATGATGAACGACATTCTACAGGAATTTCTTGACCAAGTGTAACAATCCTATTGTTTAGTAGGACTGCAACAGGCAACGATAGTTGTCTCCTAAGTAAGCAAGTCTACCTATTCTATAATAGGTCATACGGAAATACTATCTCCTCAGATAGTACGGAACTGGCTTGCTTGTCTTGAGTGATCCGTTGAAGGATACTATCTCGTCAGATAGTAAGATGGGTAGATTGTCGTCCTTGATAGAACTATCAGAATAATTCTATGTCCGGGCGGCCCTTCGAGACTATCACAATAGTCTCCGGGTTCTTAGAGCGTAGGCTCTCGTTGAGGAGGAGTGGGTATAAAGATAGTAAATGGTAATCATATTGCAATATCTTGAGCATAGACAAGTACTTAGATGGTTGTGTGAAGATCCTATCTCTGGGGCATTTTTTTTTTTTTTTTTTTTTTGTTATCATTCGTTATTTGTTTCTAGTACAAAAAGCCTTATGCAGCGTGAGCTATGAAGAGAAAAAAACCTATAAATGCAAACCCACCGCCCACTTCACCTCTTCATGGGAAAAATCAAACACCCCGAGTCCATAGGAAAAGTCCCCCCGCCTAGCACGTAAGATAATATACCCCAGACACGTAAGGAAACAATACATAGAAACAGACAGGTAGAGAGACCCAAACCCTTCAGCAGGCTCCCCAAAACAAAAGAAACCGCCGTTCGAAGACCAGAAACGCGGGCCTGGGGGGGGTGGATAGATGATCGTCGACTGAAGAAAACACAGATACCCGTGGGCCCACTGTAACCACTCGGGCGGTCGTGCAGGTCATTACATCAATCCAAGGCTTTGGACAATAGCCACGGAGGCAGTGCTATACCACTACTAGGCGTAACTGAGGAAGGGTCAACTGATTAGAAGAGGGGTAGTAGGGTGCCAGCCGGTGACTAGCAGTAGGGTCCCAGCCGGTGGGTAGCAGTATGGTGCTAGCGGATGAGTAGCAGTAGGGTGCCAGCCGGAAGGGAGGTAAGCAGTAAGGTGCCAGCTAAGGGGGCTGTAGGGTGCCAGCGGACGGAACCGGAAGGGGGGAGGAGGAAGGATCGCGAACAGGCTAGCCACAACTGACAAATAGGCCATAGCAAGGGCTTTTGGGACGACGACAAGATCAGGACGAGACCGTGATGTTACTAACCGAGGCTTTCCCCACCAGAGGTACAAGCCCAGCAAGCCGAGGCCTACTTTGACCGAGAGTCCGAAACCGTAACGCCGACTGTGAACGAAGCGAGAAGCTTTCCGACCGTGCAATATGCTAAGCAAGGTGCAAACCAAGTTCGGGGTAAGGGGGAGAACCGAACTTCATGAGTGGGTGTCAACGATGAACAGGAACAAGAACCCCAAGGAGGGGAGGTATGTGTGCCTCAAGAGAGGACGGAAGATGGCTTAACGTCAACCCCTAGGGAGTAGCCATGATGGGGGAAGAGAGGTGGGTGGGGGAAAGTGACGATGATTTCCCGTGGTGTTGAGATTTCAATCGCCGGAGGAGAAGGAGAGATCGTTCGTGTCCTATCTCTTGGTCGGAACCAAGTGCCTTATACAGGCATCTTCCCACAACCCTAACCCTGGTGACTCATCGCCTTGTGCTACATAAACCTCTATGCCTCTTAGTGAGTCATAGTGCGAAATCCATCGATAACTCACATGAGTCATCGCACAACATTCTGTTAACCAATCAAAACTCTTAAACCAAATCATGTGCTCACATAAGTCACAGGCGTGAAACCCATGACTCATAATCTGAGTCATGTGCGAAAGTTATTACATCATATGACGTCACAATCGTGAGTCATGAAACAATCAACCAATCATAATATAATGATAACTCGCAAGTGCGGAGTCATGTGAGAACTCTGAGTCAAGTGATGTCATAGTGTGAAATCCAACATATGATACCTTATAACTCATAAGTATGAGTCATGTGAAATCTGCCTTGCTTAGTCATGATTTGTGACACCAAGGAGTTGTTGTATATATCGACGATATCCTTATCTACTCCAAAACGGTCGAAGAACATGTTATATTCGTTCGAAAGTTCTGCAATGGCTTGGTGAATACCAAATGGCTATTTCTTTGGAGAAAAGCGTGTTTCGTGTAAAAAAGGTGGACTTTTTGGGTTCTGTTGTGGCAACGGATTGGGTAACAATGAATGAGAAGAAGGTGGAATCTGGGAAGGCTTGGGGAGCTCCAGCCTCGGTTAAGGATGTTCAGATTTTTATCGGGTTTGCCAATTTTTACCGATAATTCATTAAGAACTTGTCGGCTATCTGCGCCCCGATAACCAATCTGTTAAAAGGAGCCTGCAAGACATTCTTTTGGGGAAAAGAACAATAAGAGGCTTTTGATGACCTCAAATGCCGCTTCATATCAGCACTAATCCTATGTCATTTCTATCCAGAACTTGACCCGAACGTGGAAACAGATGCCAGCGATTACGCTCTAGGATGCACCTTGTCGTAGTTTCACAGAAAAAGACTTCATCCTGTCGCCTTCCATTCCTGAAAGCTTAGCCCAGCTGAGTGCAACTACGACATCCATCACAAAGAGTTATTGGCCATCCTCGTTGCCTTCATGGAATGGAAACATTACTTGGAAGGAACGGAAAAACCAATAACCGTCTATACCAATCAGCAGAACTTACAATATGTTCTTAAAACAAAAGCCTGTACGCATAGACAGAATCGATAGGCACAGAACTTGTGTGGCTTTAACTTTAAAATCATCTACCCGACCAGGCACTAAAGGAGGCAAGCCTGACGCTTTAAGCAGGCGGCCAGAGTACCGCCCTGAAGAGGGAGCTATACATCATGAACAACAAATTTTAAAACCTCCGCACTTCAGAACATTCCAACTCGCCGTGGTGTAGGGCACAGATTCCGAACAGCTCCAACAGGAATTGCCTCATAGCAAAAGGAAATGGGTATTGGGATTCAAAGGCTTGATGAGAAAGCACCAATCCCAACCAAACGATCAAAGCTTGCCGCAGGACACGACCTCTACCGAATCGAAGATATACTTATCCCAGCCAGCAGCCGAGGACTAGTGAAAATCAGCTTAGCAGTCGCAGTACTAGAAGGAACCTACGATCGCTTAGCTCCAAGGAGTGGCCTAGCAACCAAAGGTATCACGGTAGATGCGGGAGTTATTGATGCAAATTACAGACGGAAAGTCAAAGTCCTCCTCGTTAATCATGGGAAGTTAGATTACGAGGTTAAGATAAGAGAACGCATAGCACAGTTGGTCTTGGAAAGAATTGATGATTAGAATTGGATGGAGGTTGATGGATTGGAAGAGACGGAGAGAGCGGGAAAGGGTTTCAGCAGCACCAGAACAGGGCTGAAGTTGAAAGAAACCCAACCAACGATATGCTTCCTTCAAGGAGATAGCAACCACGAATTCTACGATTCCTCCGATATTAATCAACACCCTATTCTCCACAAAGGGCAAGTGTTATTATCAAATACCATTATCGCCAAAGCAAATCTGAAAGGATTTGAGGCTGACTTTCTGGCTAAAGTTCGCGAAATGGCAGAGGAAGATCTATGTTGGATGCAACGAAAGGAAGAGTTCGAATCCTGAAAAGAAAAAGAAAAGGAATTGCCTAAGCAATGGTCGATAACCGATGGCCTCCTCTACTACAAAGACTGCCTATTTATCCCCGCAAATGAGGACCTCCAAACGTTTATCGCTAAGGGATGTCACGACTGCCAAGTTGCCTGTCACTTTGGACCAGAGAAAACTCTGGAAATTATCACACAGGATTTTTACTGAAAGGGATTAACCGACTGGGTAAACGATTACGTTCGTTCCTGCACCGCCTGTCAACAAGCAAAAGCTCCACAACATGCAAGATTTGGGTTACTTAATCCCTGACAAGTACCCTATGCTGCATGAGCTTCAACTTCGGTAATACCCAGATCATGTTTGTGGTAGACCGTTTCACAAAAATGGCCCACTTTATCGGATGAGAAGAAAAAGCGACCGCAAGAGATGTGGCAGAATCCTTCCTTAAGGCAGTATGGAATCTTCACAGATTACCTTCAGAAATTATTTCTGATATGGATGCGAAGTTTGCTGGGGAATTTTGGGAATCATTGTGCCAAAAGCTCGGCATTAAACGAAAAATGTCAACTACGTACCACCCTCACTCTGATGGACAAACAGAACGAGTTAACCAAGTGCTGGGAGGCTACCTCTGGATATTTGTCAACTATGATCAGGACGACTGGTATCATGATCTCATACCCTTAGCCGAGTTCGCTTATAACAACTCGGTAACCAATGCTCACAATATGACCCCTTTCTTCGCAAACTATGGCTATCATCCTCAAACTGAATGGCTGAAGGAACGTAAGGCGGAAATCCAGGAGCAACCCATTACGCTAACTAGATGCAAATGATACATCAACAAGCAAGACAGTCTCTCGAAAAGACCATGGAAGCCATGGGACGTTATTACGACCGGAAGGCTAAGCAACAACCTGACTTCAAAATAGCTGATATGGTTATGCTTAACGCAAAGAATATCTGCACTAAACGCCCATTCAAGAAATTAGCGCCTAAGCTATACGGCCCCTTCAAAATCTTGGAACGAGAAGACCTCACATACAAACTCGAATTATCGGAATGGTGGAAAATCTACCCGGTAATTCATGTATCGCTGCTCAAGCCCTATTGAACATCGATTCGAGCAGCCCGAGGACAACCACCTACGGAACCTAAAGAGATCCATGGTGATCTTGAATAGAAGGTGGAAAAAATCATTAAGAGTGCAATAATCTCTTATGATCGGAGAGTCCATGACAGGACCTGGACCTTCGAAGAACTACAGTACTTTGTGAAGTAGAGAGGGTGTTCCAAAAGTGAGAACACCTGGGAACCACCTCAGCACTTAGAACGCGCACAGGAATTGGTAGAAGATTTTCATAGAAAAAATCCAGATATGCCAAGATTGGGCTAAGTAGTATTACATGGAAAGGTTTTCCTCCTGTGGCCAGGCAAACGCGGAAGGGTTTTTACCCTACCTTGTAGAGTACTAAATGGATTTAATGTTGATTATGCATTACTTCGCATGTATTATTATATAAGGGATTTGAGGACAAACCCTTATGAGGAGGGAGCTAATATTACCCTAGCGGGAATAGCTTACCTAATAATTAAGAGCGAGGTATATGGCTCAATAGGATGACCATATATCCCAGCCTATGCTCCCGAAGTTATAAGCTTCCTAGGAGCATCTGGAAGATAACTCGGACCACTAGATGAGAGCATGTTTCAAGATATGTTTAGCTGATTGGAACAATGTTTGGAGAACACTACTCTTACTCTAGTCTTATAGGCATATTGCTGCATAATGCTTTGATAGCTGGATATCGGAACTGATCACTCCATATTCCAAATTACTATTGGTATGTAGGCATTGGGACCGCATATTGATATATAGTCTATCATGACGAAGAGATCGAAGACGGTCTACTGGTGGAGTGGGGACACCCTGAGATGAAATAGCAGTTCGGGAGATTCTCTAAGTTGAGCTGGGCAAGTTTTCAGGGTCAAATGGTGTTCGCACTTTGTTCTGACGAACTGAATTGTTAAGAAGAGACTTCTTAACTAAAGAAGTCGAAGTAGCATGAACATTAGTATAAATAGTAGGCCGCTCACCCGGTGGTTGAAGAATCATCAAGCAACTGAGAAGAGGCCTTAACAATAGAACAAGTTAGCGTGTTATATTTGACTCTTTGATATTTAACGACTCTTTATTACTTTACCTTTCCCAAACGATTATCATTGAGCCTTCCTGACTATTAATCCGTTGTCGCAAATATCCTTGGCCTAGTTAGCCCGGCATCCTACTGTGTTAGCTACCCTGTAACAGTTGAGAAGGTGCTGGACCACCATGAACACTATGGAAAGGCCCAGTTTCTTGTCCAATAGAAAGAATACCCCAATAGCGACTATAGTTGGGACCTGTTGGAATGTCTCAAGAATGCAATGGATCTGGTTCAGGCTTTGTGGACTGACAACATGCATGGAGACAAGTTTCCTGTTGAAACAGGATTTATTAACATGTCCTATACCCCGACAACGCCTAGCATGACCCAATTTGAGCACGAAGGGCCTGTTGATAGTGACCTTTGCAAGCCCAATTTCGAAAGCGAGTATGACCTCTCTGGATCTGAGGATTGTTGAGTTATTACAAGTTGGATTTAGGTTTAGTTTAATTGATGGAAACAGATGTTTTGTTTTGAGGGTGTAACTGGTACAGGTACTATGGTTACTGATAGATTTCCTTTGAAATTAGTTTGGTTTCAGGATACGAGACTTGTGGCTGTAGCCTTGGTATACAGGAGGTATTGTTTGATCCCTAGTTTGTTGTATATTTGGTTTCGGGATACGAGGTTGTGCCTCTTCCTGATTATGTTTCGGAATTATCATTTGATACTCCAGTTGTTTGAAGTTTTGTTTCAAGAGATTGTTTGATATCTTGAATGTTTTATTTATAGTTTTATAGTATCGATTTGATACCATAGTTGTTGTAGGATACGAGCTGAGCTCGTAGGAGGAAGGCCTTAGGCAAAGCCGGCCATGTATTCAAAGGCTGCATCTTTTGGACTTAGAAAGGTCAGACTTTGACAGACAGAGTTTTCAATATACTTGGTTGAATAGTTACCTCTTCAGTTTGCCACGATAGTGAGAACCCGCCAAACACTTTAAGACCTTAGCGATATAGTAAAATGTTTTATCTAACAACCTTTCCGAGCCTCCGCTTGATCAATCTGCATAGGCCACTCTTTGGCTAGGATTTGAAGTGCACTGCCCAGGACAGTTTCTTAGAGGCGCTAAGTGTACTGAGAACTGATAAGGAAATGTGACAGTAACCGAGGAGGTCCGACTGTCAGGGGGGGTAGAGTGGCGAGTGGAGCCACCAGGCAGAGAGGATGCCAGCCAATGACGATGAGCAGAAGGGTGCCAGCCAGTGAATAGCAGTAGGGTGCCAGCTGATAGGGGGCAGTTGGGTGCCAGCCAAGGAGAGGACTGAAGCAGTACGGTGCCAGCGGACGGAACCGATAGGGGGTAGAAGAAGGATCGCGAGCGGGCTAGCCACAACCGACAAACAGGCCATAGCAAGGGCTTTTGGGATGACGACAAGACCAGAGCGAGGCCATGATGGTACTAACGGTGGCTTTCCTCATCAGAGTTACAAGCCCAGCAAGCAGAGGCCTACTTCGACCGAGAGTCTGACACCGTAATGCCGACAGTGAGCGAAGCAAGAAGCTTTCCAACCGTGCAAAATGCTAAGCGAGGTGCAAAGCAAGTGTGAGGTAAGAGGGAGAACTGAATTCATGAGCGGAGGTCAACGACGAACAGGAACGAGAACCCAAGGAGGGGAGGACAAGGCCACAGAGAAGGAGGAAAGATGGCTTAACTTCAACTCCTAGGCAGTAGCTAACATGGGAGAAGAGAGGTGGGTTGGGGGAAGCGACGATGATTTCACATGGTGTGGAGATTTCAATCGCTGGAGGTGGAGGAGAGATGGTTTGTGGCCTATCTCTTAGTTGTTTTTTTCTTTCTTTCTTTTTCTTTGTTTTAAATCATGTGTTATTTGTTTCTAGGTACAAAAAGCCTTATGCAGCGCTAGCTATGAATAGAAAAAAACCTATAAATGCAAACACACCGCCCACTTCACCTCTTCATGGGAAAAATCAAACACCAGGAGTCCATAGGAAAGGTCTCCCCCGCCTAGTACCTAAAATAATATACCCCAGATACGTAAGGAAACAATACATAGAAACGTACAGGTAGAGTGACCCAAACCCTGCAGCAGGCTCCCCAAAACCAAAGAAACCACCTGTTCAAAGACCAGAAACGCTGGCCTGAGTGGGGTGGAAAGATGATCGTTGACAAGAGAAAACACGGCAACCGTGAGCCCACTTAAACCACTCGTGCGGTCGTGCCGGTTATTACATCGATCCAAGGCGTTGGACAATAGCCACGGAGACAGTGCTATACCACGACTAGAAGTAACCGAGGAAAGGTCAACCGATCGGAGGAGTAGCAGTAGGGTGCTAGCTGGCGAGTAGCAGTAGGGTGCCAGCCTCTGAGTAGCAGTAGGGTGCCAGCCGGTGGAGAGCAGTAGGGTGCCAGCCTGGGAGGGGTTCAGCAGTAAGGTGCCAGCTTATGCGGCAGTCCGGTGCCAGCGGACAGAACCGGGAGGTGGATGGAGGAAGGATCGCGAGCCGGCTAGCCATGACCGCCAAACGGGCCATAGCAAGGGCATTTGGGACGACGACAAAACCGAGCGAGACCGTGATGTTACTAGCCGAGGCTTTCCTCATCAGAGGTACAAGCCCAGCAAGCAGAGGCCTACTTCGACCGAGAGTCCGACACCATAACACCGACCGTGAGCGAAGCGAGAAGCTTTCTGACCGTGCAAAATGCTAAGCGAGGTGCAAAGCAAGTGCAGGGTAAGGGGGAGAACCAAACATCATGAGCGGGAGTCAATGACGAATAGGCACGAGAACCCCAAGGAGGAGAGACCGAGGCCACAGAGGAGGAGGGAAGATGGCTTAACGTCAACCCCTAGGCAGTAGCCATGGTGGGAGAAGAGAGGTGGGTGGGGGAAAGTCGCGATGATTTCTCGTGGTGTTGAGATTTCAATCGCCGGAGGTGTTATTGCCATGGTTCGTGGCCTATCTCTTGGTCGGAACCAAGTACCCTATATAGGCATCTTCCCACAACCCTAACCCTGGTGACTCATCATCTTGTGTTACATACCTCTATGACTCATAACTGAGTCATAGCGTCAGATCCATCAGATGGCTCATAAGAGTCACGGCCCCACATACCGGTAACCAATCAAAACTCATAACCCAAGTCATGCGCTCAAATGAGTCACATGCGTGAAACCCGTCACTCATAATGTGAGTCATGTGCGAAAGTCATTACATAATATGGGTGCAGTTTAGGGAAAATGGGTAACCTGCATTTTTTGTATTTTGAGTTAAACGCCCTTTTAGTTTGCATCGCAACCCATCTAGTTTTGAGTAAAAGAGAAAAACACTTTTTCACAAAGAAAGTGAAATAACTCAATCAGGTATCAAGTGAACACTTTAGAAATAAAAATAGCGTAATTGGTACAGTTTACTCTTTGATTTGATGTAAAAAGTTTTTGTTTTTATCAAAGTAATAAATCACAACAAATATTAGATGTAAAAATATATTAAATAATGATTATAACTGGTGAGAGAGCAAAGTTAAATCAATTTAGAACTCTGATAAATCTACTATTAACTTGATCTTTGTTACATAAGATATTTTTACAACAGGTTTACTGTGTCTGTAAAATCTCTCTGATTTGTGATTATTTCAACAAATATTTAAATAACTTTATATCTTACACTTGAAAATATTTGAAAATTTGGTTACTCGTACATCTGGCTAGAGGCTATCTTTCTTTGTAATAAAACTTTTTAAGGCAAATTTTTAAAATTGTCATTAAAGATGGAATATTGCACAAATTTATACCTTGAATATTTCTTAAGAAGCCCAGAGGCTACTCTATCAGGTAATAAATTCTTAGAGCCATTCAACTTACTTTGTTGTTGTTGGCAAGTTTCACCTTTTTCGCTAAAATGCACCCATATAATGTCACAATCGTAAGTCATAAAATCTTTAACCAATCATAATATAACAATGACTCGTAAGTGCGCAGTCATGTGAGCACTATTAGTCAAATAACTTCATAGGGTAAAACATAAACAGGTGATGACTAATTACTGATTAGTCATGTGAAAACAATTTAGCTAAGTCAAAACTTCTGACAACAGGATCGGTTAGGATATGTTTTTATTCCCTAGTTCAAGGGCTAACCTAGGATAGGGGAGATATTTTTGAGGTAAGATTCATCCTGCTTCTGCCCAGAACAGGTTACCACTCATTCCCAGAACAGGACTTTCTTTCCCTCTACTGATTTTAATAGGTGCTATCTAAGGGATCAGTCAGGTGGGAAGCAGGGACAGGGAACCCTCTCCAAAAAGGTCTAGAAGTTAGCAATTTAGCAGGGCTGAGTAGGGAACATAACTGGGGGCCTAAAGCTTTTCATACCTTGATGGCCCTTTAACTAAGAGTGTACATAGGTTATGAATGTCAGAATAATAGTAAAAAGAGATTGGTATAAGAGATTCTATCTTCTCCCTATTAATGTGTGATCATCTGATATCCATTAAATTCCTGATCAAAAAAAGAGAGAATTCCCATACTAATAGATATGAGCAGTATAGTAGTTGAAGTTGTATTTAACAGGTTTTATTATTGTAGATACTTTCATAGATGTCTGTTCTCAATTTAGGGGCTTATTTGAGAACATTTTTATATTTATAATATGAAGTTATAATTGTCTTTTGTGTAACTAGTATAGTGTAGGTATTAAATAGGATAGTTTGTTGAGATGAGCTACCTCTTGAGAACTCAGTAAAAACAATGTCACAAGATGGCTTGACATCAATGCTTTTATATAAATAGTTTTTCTTTAAGTATTCTAATTCAGAAAAGCTCAGCTATATCCTTTCAGCATCAGCTGGGATCATATTAATATATATCTAAATTGAGTTTAGTTTTATCCCTGGTTGTCCCTTTCTTGTCAATTACATTATACCTGATAATGTATACTTAATTTCATTTTTGCTTTTTCTCTGGTATATCAACTGCCTTTCAGAAAGCATTTACATCAAAGGATATCCTGATCCAAGTGCAATTTAACTAAGAGAACTTTGTTATTTAATTCCATATTGGTGGGAAAATATCATCTCTAATTTATATGATTATAATGTTATATTAAAGATCTCTAGTTCTGACTGGTATGAAAATTTAGTTGATAAAATTTACAAAATAAAAACAGTTTAATCAGATAATATCCTGCTAACTACAACTATTATATCCAAACAGTTTTTGTTCATAAAACACATTTTGAGATGATTAATATGATACTACGCAATATATTCAAAGTCTGCAAATGTCCATCTGTTCTCAAGGAAATTCCTTAACGTTACAGGATTTTTTGCCTTCCCTGCTTACCATCATTCGATCAAACAGGGTCTTCTGCACCCTATAAGTTCTCTGAAAACAAAAAAAGAAAGAAGGCAAAAGTGGAACATCTATAAAACAAACCTTACCTGAAGAGCTACTCCAGCCCCCCAAGCGTATGTGGTGTAATTATTCCAGGTTCTGCAGGAAACAGAGGTACAAGCATCCCTCTGCCGTGCCCCAGTCCAGCAACTGACCAAACTTCATCCGGGAGTGTTACAACAATGTAAATGGAACAACTATCAAACCTTGCGAAAGAAGGAAAGCTCCCCCCCTCTCCTCACATTGCAAAAGTATATCTACGTTAAACCGGTGGTTAGATGAACCCCCACCCATACAGACTCCCAAATCCCCAGATTCTCCTCACATCAACACAGAAGCCGTGGTTCCCCACCCATGCGAAACTTGCGCAGAATCTTAAAACCCACCATGGCAATCCTTATTCCAGACGGCGTGTCACCTTTTGGTGAAGAAATTTGGTAAGCTCGGAGCTATGGTATTGGTAGAAACCTTTTCTTTTTTTTCCCTCGGGACGTTTAGAGTATGGAAAGTCATCCTCTTATTGGAGCACCTGACATTTTCCTTCCCGGCGGTTACTCTCCACCCTCTTGAAACAAATAAAATCTCCGGACCTCTCTTCTGCAACCGGGGTGATCAGCAACGATCCATAACCTGTCAGGGTCAAGGCTTTGGTTCGGAAGGAATAAGTCAGTAGAGATACGCGAGCTGGCTAATCTGGGAGCCGGCCTGGCATCTCACTCCCAAAGTCGTTCGCCTGGAAGATAAGGACTAAATTTCCCCGCCCATCCAGCTATTAGAGTGATAATTCGTGTTTGGGCACTATTAACCAACCATATCCCCCAACAACGATACCAGCAACGATACCAACAACCACCCACCACTTTACAAACCCGGTAACATATCCGACACCCCCTCCAGCAAGAATATCCATCGCATTGGCAAAGTACAGCATACTCCCCATGCATCTACACTCTTGGGCCAACAGTGAATCTGGTGATCGGGTTGCCATGTTCATGTGGGGCGGTGCTGCGGAAGTATACCATGCGGGGAGGAGGACGTATGGCTGGCGGGCCGGCCGGAATAGTAATATCGCACATTACAGATAACAGAGCACTGCGTACCTACTAGTGAGCCGGATGGATACCAAGATAGGGATTGCTTCCGCGCCAGAGGGTAGGTGGAATACCAGGAAGACAATGGGGGTACATAATGTTAAACATGATTCTGAACCCGTATTTATTTTTTCTTCCCTCCCCTTCGTTTCCGCTATCTCACTCTTCATACGATATCTCATCAATTTCTTCCTCCTTTCGCTCCATCACCCCACCTTTCTTTTTTATATTACACATTAATCCATCTTCAATGCGAAGATGAGGCTCACCCTCCTTTCCGCCCTCTAATCTCTAGCTACCCTGACTCTAGCCCCACTAACAAACCTCTCTCCTCCCCGTAATACTCACTCCCAGACCCTGAACCTGTAAAATATCGCCTGTATGATAAGTCCCGGTAATACGAACCCCGGATGTAGTAGATAACCCGGGGGTGGAAGCCTGTCTGGTGGAAGTTATGCCACCGGGGGAGATTACTGTTACTTGGGAAAAGTTTGGGAGGGAAGCTACATATGTCCGCCTACGGTATATGAAGACTCTTAGGCTGAGGCTGGGTGTTTGATGTATCCCTTTTGGAATAGTTAGATGGGTGGGAATGGCATTAACACAGGTTGTACTCTTATAGAATGGTGATTGGGTGGGCTGGAGGGGCGGGAGAGCTCTGGCTTGGGAGTCATTCCATTTCATTCAGATAATTTCCCCGGAACATTTAAACAAACACATCATATTTTTATTATTTGTTATATAATTTAAAGGAGAGAGAAAAAGAAAAACAGTGAGCGTCCTTCCTTATCCATTTCAAGTCATTTATGCACGAGCTGGTCTGACTTAGCTAGTCTGACTTACTGTGCTCATCGACGAGTATATCTGTAGGCTTCTCCGGCCTACCGGCATATGCGAAACCGTAGTGGATAGCATACTCTTCAATCTCCTCAGGTGAAAGGAGAGGGAGCTCCTTTGCCGCCTTAACGTACGAGATCTTCTCTTCGTATCCCTTTGCGAAGATGAAGTCGATCTCTTCGAGAGAACGGAGGCGAGTTTCTGGATAGAAGAAATAGCTATTCCACGGTTAGTTAGCCATCATCTCTTTCAAACAATGAGGGAAGTAAGGAATGGAGGGAAAACGGGCTCAAACATGAAAGGCAAAAAGCAGGCGTTCACAACAGCAAAGAACAAATAAGTGCCCCAGCCAATCCGGTCAATCATGACCGGGGTAATCATCACGACTACGAAATTGAACAACCAGTTCGTGATAGTCGACACGGCGTTCGCCTTCCCCCTCGTCCTCAGGGGGTTAACCTCAGCAGGGTATAGCCATGGCAATGGCAACCAGGTTGCTCCAAATGACGCAATATACAAGAACAATCCCACAGCAGCGCCCTTAGCCGCAGCCTGTGTTCCTGGAATCAAGCATATAAAGGTGATTGCCATGGCGCTCATCTGCCCGACAGTTCCCCAAAGGAACAGCTTTCGTCGGCCCGCTCTCTCGATAATAAACCATGATGTCGTCGCGAAGATTGCGTAAACTACCATGTTCACACCGCCCATGATTAGGGACATGTTACGGCTCTGGCCAATGCTAGATTCGAAAAGAATAGGGAAGTAGTAGATCACAGCGTTGCACCCGCCAATCTGCTGCATGAGTTGGGAGCTTGCGCCCAGGATTACACGGCGGAGATGCTGTGTTTTGCCGTTTGTCAGGAGGTCGCGGAAAGAGGACTTGTTGCCGATTTCGCCGGTTGCCATCATTGAGTCGAGAATTACGCGCTTCTCTAGTTGGGTTTTTGGAGAATCGATAGCTTCATCGTTCAGTGCGGCAATGACAAAAGTGCCTTCTTCGTCGCGGTCTTTCGAAAGGAGCCTATAGAGGAATTTAGGTTCTAGATAGGGTAAGGTAGAAGGGGAGCGCACCAACGAGGGGACTCGGGGAGGACCATCATGCCGGCGATAATGATCAGGGCAAAGACCACTTGGAAGGAGATGGGGAGACGCCAGACTAGGTCGCTGTTGGTGAAGCTGACCCCGTAGTTGAGCCAGTAGCTTATCACTGCCTTCCGTGAGTTTTGAGTAGGTTCATGTTAGGATATAAAACCTACAGGTTCCAAATGCGATCGATCCTCCCTCAATGCAGATCAATAGACCTCTGTTCTTGGTTTTTGCACACTCCGCTTGATATGTCGGAATGCTACTGGTGTTCATACCGTTGCCGATTCCAGTTACTATCCTGCCGATAACAAATTGTGCCTGACAGCTGTCAGCAGCTATAGATATAAGAAGGTGGTGGTAGTGGTGTACCAACGGCTGATGCCCGGCATATGCTGTGACTTGAATAATTACGCCAACAATCATGATTGAAGCCCCAGAGATAATCGCCTTTCGACGCCCCATAGCCTCTCCCGTGAACAGGACGACTACAGCCCCAAATAGACAGCCGATTTCATAGATTGCTGTAACAAACCCTTGCATAGTAGAATCGTCCTTCGTCTCTGGGATGGCAGAGTTGAACTCTGGGGATGTGATGATCCCGCTCATGACACCTAGCTCGTTTATTAGCCAATCAGCCTCGGTGAATAAGTATACAGGAAACATAACCAACCTTGATCATATCCAAAGAGCAAGAAACCGGTCGTGCAGATGAACGAAACGGCAAAGCCAAGTCGCTCCCCGCGAAGTCCTAAAAACTTCGTCATGACGTCTATCACAGGGTTCGCAATTTATCTATCCGCCGGAGTCTATTGTGGAGTCTAGGGCACGTTGGTTCGAAATATGAAAGGTTGAGAAGACTAGGAGTTAAGTACCTTCCTCGATTCGCGGGGTGCAAGGTCCCTAGATGTCTCTCACTCTAGCACCGGAGTTGGCTACCAAAGTTGTCGGGTACATGTCTTTTCCTCTTCTTTCCCTGGTAGGATTATGAAACTGGCCGTGTTCACGTCATCGATACACACATACCCTCCCTCGCTCGCTCTCACCCCTCTCACCCTCTCCCCCGCACCTCTTGCTGCTAGTGGGTGGTAAATAAACGGTTTTGGGCAGGTGGATTTCGCTTCCCATGAGGAGTTCTGGAGAATTTTGGGGGGAATATCGGGGTTGCTCGGCTACTGCTGTTGTTTGTAAATTAATTGTTTCCCGAGTGAGTGGGGGAGATATGAACTCGTCCTCCAATTTTGTACCTGGAACCTGGGATGGGGTTCGCTATTTTGGAAGGGGACACTTATTTTTCCCGGCACCCGGAATGTCCCGATTTTTGGAGGAGGCTTGAGATAGATATCTCTCGGATGCAGTGTTGGACAATTAGAGTAAATGTCTCCTTTGGAGAAAAGCGTTTCGTGGTGCCTGCAGTCCAGTTCCGCAAATGATGATTTCGATAAGCTCCCTGCATCATCTTTGTTCCGCCGGGAGTGGCGTAAGGCTGCATCGGCTCCTATTTTCTTTTTTCTGTGCCAAATTCAGATAGGCGCCGGTTTAATACCGTTGACAGTGCCTTAAAAAAGCTCTTGTCATTCGCTGTGGGATTATCCCTGAAAACTGGAGAAACCCTTTAGAATAGGGTGAACCCCTGAAAACTGCGGCATCAACCCACAGTAGGTTTCGTTTGGCGAGTCAACAGAATCGCGAAGACAAGTTAATCAGATCCAACCTAATCAAGGGGCTCGGGTTATACCCTATCAGGAGAGCACTAATCCTTCCCGAGAACTTTTGTCCCTTAATCTCGTGATTAGTTATCTGACCAAGATAGCTGATCAAAAGGGTTTTTACAGTGACAGAAACTTCTTTACCCTGCCGAGGTTAAAAAACTGTTGTACGGTATTTGCAGAAGTACAACTTGCCACTGTGTCGGCTTGCTCTGCTAGCTCACTCATGGTCGGGCGTTTTAGCTACGGTAATAAAATAAGTCGAATAGCTACAGTCGTAGCAAGGTTGCAACACGCTTCCCCAATGCATTTACTGGCCAAAAAGCCCGGGGATGAGCAGGGAAAGCCGGCGCTATGAGTATGGCGTGGTCTAGGCTCTAGGGAAGTCCTATGGTGTGCCGCATGGCACATTGTGTTACATTCATCCTGTGTCCCTATCTGCTATCATGCCGGCACATCGCCAGAGCCCAGTGCGGTATCTCCCCCGTGGGGGCATTTACAGTAGGTGTCTTTTGTCACCACCCCTTCACCCAAACCAGCCGTGGCGCAATATCTCGTGCAAAAAACATGGTATCACTATAAGGCCGGGATCTGCACCAAAACAGGAGTGCAGCAACCCCGACCCAATCAGGGCTTGTCTGCCGTGATGGTGAAGCTCTAGCGCTCGGATGGGACTGGCTGCATAGAAGGCGCGCTGCTAGTACTGTGCGGCAAAGAACCTGAGACCCTGAGGCTGCGTTTTAGTTCCGATTAATCGCAGCAGAGTCAGAGGATGGTTTTACTTGCAGCTGGGCCCCCCTCGTGGACAAGGCTATTGTTAATGTCTATCCGACCCTAGGTTAAGCTTCCACGAAGGGAGACCAAGTTCCCCGAAGGAAGGCCGGGCTTCCTCAATGCTTCTGTGGCAGGATGGAGTTTTCCGGCTCAGGAAAGCGCTCAAATACTGTGCCGGTAGTTTTAACTTGGGCCCAAGGTGCTGTTAGGCGTTAGGGGTGAAATTGCGAATGCTTGTAAACCTAGGATCGGTTCGTTCCAACGGGTGAGAATCCCTAAGTTAGTAATAGAACCTCGAATCCCATTGTCATTGCCTTCCGTGGGAGTGTTTGAGAGGAAATGGGCTATGTAGGTGCTGCTGGCTTGGATTGTTCGCAGTGCTTGTAACTATGGATTGTGCTAGCGTCAGTATTGTCTAGAAGTGATTCTGAGTTGAGAGATCAGGTAAGACTGATACGTACCAGTCAGAAACCCTGCTAGAGCGCAGAGCGAGCGCAGAAATATGACCTTATAAAGGACATCAAATAGGCACGTGATGTTTAGTATCACCATAGAGCTTGTCCACAAGAGACGGGTGAACATAGTATGGTGGCTCCGGTACCATGCCCAAACTTCCCACCTGACCCAACACTGGGCAGTCATTTCTATTATGATCTTCATGGCATTGATTGTCGCCTACCATATTGGAGCCTAGTCCGAACTCTGTCTTAGCCAAGCTTCTCCTTCCTCCATCCAGATCTCTCACTCTTCTCCAACCACATGGGAACCCACCCACAACACTACATCTTCCCTCCTTCCCTTCTATACAACAAAAGCTTGTTAAATACACCGCACGACATCACACAAGCATCGGAACCTACCTACGACGATTAGCGCATCATGATAACAACTTCTAAAACCCACGATACAATAACTTCCACTATCTTCCTTCGCAAAACCCCCACCTTAGCCGCCCTCCTAAAATTCCTACAAACCCCCGAGAACCTGATCACTCTAAACCCACTCGTCGAGTCCTTTCACCGCTCACCACCACCACGACAATCTCCACAACACATAGGCTCTGATGGCAGAGGCGACGACAGCAATATATACACCATAACAGACCGCATCCCCATACCCCTGGCATGCGGGCTAACCATACCGTCCACATATACGGCGGAATTCTCGGAACCAGACGGAGTCATGGGAATGCTGTGCACCTCGAGGGCCGCGATGGGAGTGGTTACCGGAAGCTTATTTTGGGTCGAAGACTCTATTACCGGGGTTGTGGTTAAGGAGAGGTTTAAAGTTTACAGGTGCCCTTTCGGGATGAGATGGTTTATTATGATGGTTGCTGGGAGGAGCAGAATTGGGATGATGGAGAGGTTGGAGGAGAAGTTAGTGAGGTTGTGTGATGAGCAGGAGGCTGGCGATGGGTGATGTTGTGTGGTGTAATTCTCTAAATGGGGGGCAAACGAGGGGTTTATGACTGGACTGGGGAAATAATATTATGGGGCTCTTCTCTTCTTTCTTCTTTCTCTTCTCTCCCTCTAGGATCTGCTAGTTGACCCACTTGGTTTTAATTCTCAATACCTAATACCTTGAATAATCCTACCACCCTAGTGCCTGACTGCAAGCAATCGTAAACTCCTGATATCTGTTATTCTCATAAACTACCCTAGTCCAATACATCCAAACCGGTAACCCCATATCATAACCTAAACAACCACCCCAGGGTTAAAGGTCAGCAAGATCCCCACCCTGGGCCACCAATCAAGCCCAATTTGCAGTTTCATTTTGATAAAAGTATTCGAATACTAATCCATATTAGTGAAACAGCCGGACTTTTCTCACTCACTCACTCACTCACTTGTTGCACCCACCGCTCTCCCCGACTAATGCTTAGAGTATCTGCTTCTGATGTCACCATAGTAGTTCTAGCGGTCGTGTGAGTTTGGCTATTTTTTTCGGGATACCCTAAGGTCTGTACTTGAATCGCAGTAGATCATGCGTTGGCTGCTCTAAACCAAAGAAAGAGCGGATCTGAACCGGAGGGAACGTTGGCTAGCTTTCCTGCCCTTCAGAAGGCGAATTTTGCTACCAGGAGTGAGATCCTAGGAATGTCATGTTACTGTAGCATAGAATTTCGGTGATGCTGTCTGATGCCGGGGGGTTCCTTGGATCACTCTGTGGCCCATATAGCTAGGGATAAGTTACTAGGTGGTCAAAGTAGGGCCAATCCGACATAACTTATTTGCCCTAGTAGGAATTGGGAAGGGGTTCTGGGGAGCAGAAGATACTTGTGTCTCCACGCCAGGAATAGGCACCTGTTTTTTGAATAGGCACCGCCAGCCCATAAAAAGTATAGTATTCCAGTTTGAAATAGTGAGGGAAAGTGCCAGTATAGAGGACAGGGTAAAAGTTTTTGTACTATCATATTCAATAATTTCATGTTCCAAGCAGAAGTAGAAATATGTGTAAAATAATAAAAGAAATGCGTTATTCTATTCTAACTACTGGAGGGAATGGGCCCTTATATGGAAAGTGTCCCTCCCAATACCCCATGATTGGCAGAAGTCGGAAACACAACGGAAATAACGTAAATTACGGTGATCCCGCTCACTACGGGGATCCCGCTCACCCATGGCAACCAGTGAAAAATGTAACATCAATTGGATTATCTCTATTAATAATAGAGATACCACCATAAAACTGTAGCTA
>Ga0307517_10001266_pt1 | contig 42503 bp, 40 predicted proteins | sample 23_EM_MG_FD_194515 | JGI IMG/M metagenome (GOLD analysis project Ga0307517, IMG submission 194515) | Populus trichocarpa ectomycorrhiza microbial communities from riparian zone in the Pacific Northwest, United States - 23_EM | ecosystem: Host-associated > Plants > Roots > Unclassified | place...
CGGCGTCGAGTTCGCCGCGCTGACCAAGATCCAGGGCGCCCTGGGCGCCATCAATGAACTTGGCGCCCGTACGATCATCTTCGCCCAGCCCTACAATGCGTCGGCCAAGCCCATCGAGAGCATGTTCGCACGCCTTGATCGCTACGTGTTCTCGCTGCTGCCCGGGTATGCCGGGCCCAACCGCATGGCCAAGAAGACCCAGCGGGTCGGCAAGGCGCCCGAGGCCTTTGATGGCGCCTGGGATGAATTCTGCGCTGTCGTCACCGGTCTCATCGTCGACCACAACACGCGCCCGGTCGGCGGACTCTGGCGTGATCGTTCGCCCCGCGACTGGCTTGAGGCCAAGCGCGCGGACGGATGGCGACCTGTAGGAGTTGACCCGGTCGTGCTCGATGCCGCGTTCTGCGACCACGACTCCCGCCGCGTGGATCGCGGCGTCCTCAAGATAAGCGGCCGACGATACCGGCACACCCTGGTCTCCGCACTGCCGGGCCGGACCGTAGTGGATATCGCCCTTCCCTGGCGGCGCGGAGCCAACCCCCTGGCGCATGTCCTGGGAAAGAGGTGGGTGCGCCTGACACCGGACATCCCCTATCCCGCCCAGTGGAGCGAAGGCGCTCGCGAGACAGGCCGGCGGCAGAAAGCGCAGGCCCGCTACGTAGCTCAGCTGGCGCGGGAGGCTCCGCCACTCGACCCCATCCAGATCAAACTGCGTGCCGCCGCCAAGACGATCATCCAGCGGCCTGCGGACACACCCATCCGCGGCCTGGACCTGGGCGCCCAGGTCCAACAGCTCGCAAACGCCTTGCGAACCGAGCCACCTTCACCAACTGAGGAACCGCCAGCGCACGAACGACGACGTCTGCGGGAAATGGCGCTGACCGAACGGCTGGAACGTCGGCGACGCGGCGATGGGTGATGCCTTCATCTCCACCTCCATCGCTCGCCGGCTCATCGTGCGTATGCACGCGGCGCACGACCGTCGGCGCATCGCCGTTTTCGCGGGGCCACCTGGCATCGGCAAGACCACCGCCATAGACGCCCTGTCGCGCGAGTTGCCCGACGGACTTGTCGTGGTGAAGGTGGCGCGTCGGAACGCGCGCGAGGTGTTGGTGCTGCAGCACGTCCTCGACGCAATCCGCCGGCTCGGCGGGTCGCCTGCCGTGCATTTTCCCAGTTCGATTTGGGAGCTTCGGAACGACATCTTCAATGCCATATGCAGCTGGGCCGGCGCCGAGCCTGCAGCTGCTCGCCGAACGGAATACGCTACGGCGGATTTCCCGAGGCTCACGATCGTCTTTGACGAGGCTCAGAATCTATCGCGCGAAGCCATTGAATCCCTTCGCTACTGGAATGATACCGACCGCTGCTATGCGCCTTTCCCGCTCGGATTGGTGTTCGTCGGCAACAACGAGTTCTCCCTGCAGACCGATCTCGACGGGCGCAGCGTGATCTCCGCCGCGGTGGCGGATCGCGCCCTCTACGTGCAGGCGCTCGATTACAGCGACGTGACCGACGACGATCTTCGGCTTTATCTCGAAGCCAGAGGGATCGTGGAAGATGGGGCCGTGAATATCCTGATCCGCCACCTCAACGAGCGGCGCACCAGCCGGAGCTTCCGGCGCGTCCAAGACCTGATTGAGGAGCTGACCGAGACATCCCAAGGGGCGCCGATCACCGTCGAAGCGATTAGCGAGGTGTTGGCATGCCTCTAACGGTGCGTGTGCGCGAGCGCCGACCATCTGCAGCCTTGCTGCGTCGTCAGATATCCACCCGACCGCCAAGCTGTTCCGCAATGTCGCCGAGCAAGATCGCCGGATCCTGGCCCAATGCCCGCGCCAAGACGATGAACTCCACAAAGTCCAGCCGACGTTCCCCGGTCTCAACCTTGGCGACGAAAGAAGGTGGCTTCCCGATCGCGGCGGCGACCTCGCGCTGGGTCTTGCCGGACTGGTGGCGCGCCTGCACGAGGGCCGCGATCGCGCTCTTGTAGGACGGTGATGACACCCAGCGTCGCATCGCGGCGGTAGCCCCCTGAAGGGCCTGGGCTATTGCGTCGGCGACTTGCTCCCATTTCAGGAGCAAGTCAGAACAAGCCTCAGCTTAGGAGTAAGACGGTGAAGGCATCTTTCGACTGGAAAGTGACCTGCGCATCGGGGGCCGTCGCGATAGCCATCGCGTGCGCTAATGGCGCCTGGGCCGGCCCGGTGGAGGATGGGGTAGCGGCAGCTGGGCGGGGCGACTACGCCACCGCCGCTCAGTTATGGCGGCCATTGGCCGAACAGTCCGATGCGGACGCAGCCTACAATCTTGGCCGGCTGTACGCTCACGGCGAAGGCGTACCGAAGGACGCGTCGGAGGCGCTGCGTTGGTACCGGATCGCCGCACTCGGCGGTAACGCCTGGGCGCAGTATAGCCTCGCCCTAATGTACGACCGCGGCGAGGGCGTGCCCGCCGATCCCCGGGAAGCCGCGAGGTGGTACCGTCTGTCGGCGGCGCAGGACTACCCGCTGGCGCTTTTCAATCTTGGCGTCGCCTACTCCAAGGGGCGCGGGGTCGAGCAAGACCTGGCTGCAGCGGTCGAGCTGTACCAGCGGGCGGCGGCGCTGGGCTTTGCGGACGCCCAGAACAACCTGGGCCTCGCCTATGTGTTCGGCGATGGCGTGCCCGAAAACCCGACCGAGGGTGCAAAGTGGCTTCGTCTAGCCGCGGAACAGGGTTTGCCCCAGGCGCAGACAAGCCTAGCTACGCTCTATCGGGATGGTCAGGGCATTCCGAAGAATGCCGAGGAAGCTGCGCGGTGGTACCTGGCAGCCGCGGAGGCCGGCTACACGGCGGCGCAAACGGAAGTCGGCTGGCTATTCGAGCTCGGCATAGGGCGGCCGAAAGACCTTCAGGCGGCGGCGAAGTGGTACCGGGCCGCGGTAGAGCAGGGGGATGGGCGTGCCGCCTTCCGTCTAGGCATGATGTACGAGCGGGGCGCGGGCGTGCCTGCGGACCCCCTGATGGCTGACCGGCTGTATCGGGATGGAGCTCGGAGCGGCTACGGCCCAGCGAAAGCGCGGGTTTCGCTTAGGGACATCGAGGCCGGCCGACCACCGACATACCGGCTGAGCGAAATCGATGACGCCGACGCCAGCATGGATAAGCAGGTTGCCGTCATGACGCTCCGGTTCAACTCATACCGAGCTTGCACCTTGCGCGAGGCGCTCCGGCTGGAGCCCTCCGGCGAGCAGAGCGATCTGGTGGTGACGGCCGCCATGGAGTCATGCCGACGAGACCCAAGCGCATTGAACAGAGATGTGCCGGCAGGCACACCGATCGTGGGCGCGATGGACGATGTCCGCCGCGCTGCGACGCTGGCTATCGTCGAGGCCAGGGCGCGTCGGGCTACGGGTAATCGCGGAAGGCCCCAGGTGCGGCCTCCAGGGAGCGTCAGGGGGCTTAGGTCACCAGCGTAGCTATCGCCCCCATGGCCGGACGCGCCTCGGCGCCCTAACCCAAATGCTCGGCCGGGCTATGGACGCCGACCAAGTAGAGCAGGACCCCGGCCGCCGAGCAGGCCAGCAACACCGGGATCACGCCGGCCTTGAAGCGGAACACCGCGACGGCCGCGGCGAGGGTCAGCGCCAACGAGGCGACATCCAGGCTCGATAGGACCGGCACATCCAGGGACATGCCCCATGCCCGCACGTCGCGAACCTGGCGAAACAGCACGTGCAGCCCGAACCAGATGGCCAAGTTCAGGATGACGCCAACGACGGCGGCCGTGATGGCGCCCAGGCCAGCGTTGAGCGCCTTGGCGCCGCGCAGCGCCTCGACGAAGGGCGCGCCCAGGAATATCCAAAGGAAGCACGGCGTGAAGGTGACCCAGGTGGTGAGCACGCCCCCGAGCACGCCGGCCAGCAGCGGGGGTATCCCCTCCGCGTTGCGGAACGCGCCTATGAAGCCCACGAACTGCGTGACCATGATCAGCGGGCCCGGCGTGGTTTCCGCCATGCCGAGGCCGTCGAGCATCTCGCCAGGCCGGAGCCAACCGTAAGTCTCGACGGCCTCCTGGGCGACATAGGCCAAGACTGCATAGGCGCCGCCGAAGGTCACCACGGCCATCTGGCTGAAGAAGACGGCGATCTTGGCGAAGACGTTGTCCCACCCCAGGGCGAAGCCCAGCAGGATCACCGGGCCAAGCCAGAGCGCGAGCAGCGCGCCGCCGATCCTCAGCGACCAGGCGAGGTTTGGGCGGGCATGGGCCGGCGTCTCTTCGCCCAGCACGGTCTCGGCGTCGTTGACGATCGGACCACCGGGCGGCCCGTGCCCACCGCCGGCCAGAAACGCGGCGATCCCCATCCGGCCACCGACGAAACCCAGGAACGCGGCCGCTAGGATGATCACCGGGAACGGCAGATGAAAAACGAAGATGCCGATGAAGGCCGCTGCCGCGACGGCGACCATCACTCGGTTCTTCAGCGCACGGCGCCCGACGCGAACGACAGCCTCCAGCACGATCGCCAAGACCGCGGCCTTCAGACCGAAGAACAGGGCCGACACGATCCCGACGCCGCCCAGCAAGGCATAGAGGATGCTGAGGCCCATGATGGCGAGGAAGCCGGGCAGAACAAACAGCAGGCCGGCGAGAAATCCACCCGCCGTGCCGTGCATCAGCCAACCGATGTAGATGGCCAGCTGCTGAGCCTCGGGGCCGGGCAGCAGCATGCAGTAGTTGAGCGCGTGCAGGAACCGGCGCTCGCCGAGCCAGCGTTTCTCCTCCACCAGGATGCGGTGCATCACTGCGATCTGTCCCGCCGGACCGCCGAAGCTGAGGGCGGCGATCCGGGCCCAGACCTTCATCGCCTCGGCGAATGACACCCCGTGCGCTCTTGGTGATTTCGTCTTGTCGATCGCAAGGCTCATGGCGCCCCATCCGGCCGGAACACCAGGATGGCTGCGGGCTTGCCACCCGAGGCCCGAGCCGCCACGAAGAGCCGGTCGATCTCGGGCACGAAGAGCGACGTGCGGGCGCCCGAGTTGGTCTTGATACGGTCGATGCGGCGGTAGCCCTGAGGCGAAGCCTGCAGCACGTCCACCTCGCCACTGCCGCAGCTGACGTAGACACGTTGACGCTTGGCGTCGAGGAACAGGTCGTCGGCGTCGCCGCAAACCCCGACGTCTTGCAGGGTCCGCCCGGTGTTCGCATCGGCGACGACAAGACGGGCCGGGAAGCGATAGACCACCGCCACTGTGTTGGCGGCTGGATCGAACAGCAGCGGATAGCCCGCGCTGTGGGCCGCCTTGCGGGTGTCGATCACCTTTCCGGCGTCCAGATCCCCCACGGCGATCTGACCGGCCCCCGGCAGGTTGATGAACGCGCGGCGATGCGCCGGATCGAGCCTGAAGCCCTCCGGGTGCGCGCCGAGAGGCATGATGGAGCGCACGGTACGGGCGGCCGGGTCGATAGTCGCCAGGGCGCCGTCACCATAGCCGACGACGACATGCCCGGTGGTGGGATCGATCCGGACGTTGTCGGCGTCATCGCCCAGCTTGAGGGCGCCGGCCAAGGCAAGGTCACCACCCTTGTAGAAGCGCACCACGCCGTCGCCGCTGGCGACGACGAGCTCGTCACGGCCTGGAAGGTAGCCGAGGCCCTGAGGCTCTTTCAGACCGCCGATTCGGCCGGCCACCTGGCCCTTGGCAAGATCGATGGCCTCAACGCTGCCATTCCCCAACTCGGCCACGAACAGCCGCAGGTGTTCGATGTCGATGGCCAAGTGATCGATCCGGCCCGCAACCGCGGGAAGCGCGATCGTCTTTTCCAAGACCAAGCTGCGCGCCGCACCTTGCGAGGGGGCGGCCTGGCCGCAACCGCCAAGACCCGTGGCGACGGCGAAAGCCATGACGAGCGTGCGTGGCCTGACGCCACCTCTACGCTGGGTCGGCATGGTCAGTTTCATCGGCCCACGTGGCCGTCGGGCGATGGAAGGCCTCGTGCTCGTACATGTCGAGCAGGCGCACGAGCGTCTTGCAAACTGCCGACATTGCGCGAAAGCCCGTCATGCTGTGCCAGCCGCATAACTGTCGTAGAGGTCGTTAAGGAGCGCCGTGGCGCGCGCGATGCGCTGTTCGTCCGCGCGTCCTACGGCGCAGATCCCCTTGAGGACCAGCAACACCCCGGCGGTTTCCGGCCGGCCGAACTTATCGTCCTTGAGATCGATGTCGTGCACGACCTCGGCGATGGCTCCCAGGGCGGCGTCATCCTCCAGTCCCGCGCGCGAGATCAGAACCTCCAGTGAGCATTTGTCGCCCTCGTGGCCGATCTCGCTCTCGAACATATCGAAGCGCAGTTCGCCGGGCTGCGACGGGTAGTGGGGATCGGCCACGAACTTAAAGCGAGCGTCGGCGTCGATGAACCGCTTGACCGCCCAGGCGCATGCGACCCGATCGACGAACAGATGCTGACGGGTCACCCAGACGCGTCCGACCAGATCGCCACGCCCGGCGCCGTCCACGATCGGTTCCTGGCCGGCGACGCGCGCCTCGAGCTTTAGGAGCAGAACTTCTGCCGGCTCGCGCCGTCGCGCCGCGAAATAGTCGAGCGCGGTCTGGCCGTCGAACCTGCGCCGCAAGCGGGCCACAGCCGCGACTGTCGGCGGCTCGCCCGCCAGCATCGCTTGGGCCTCGTCAATGATCTCGGCATAGGCCTCGTCGCGCGCGGCGCTGAACTGCGCCTCGATCTCCTCGTTGCGCAGGCCGTCCACCAACCGCGCTTCGCAGACGGCCGCCTCGCCGCCACCCTTGGTGATCTCCTCCACCAGCCAACGAAAGTCTTCACGCGCCTCGTCGCTGAGCGGCAGCACATAGGCGGAGGCGCGTACCGGAACGGCGCCGAGTCCTTGCAGCCGGCGCCAGATCTTGGTGCGCAGGTAAGCCGGGTGGGTCGGCAGCTGGTACATCAGCAGCAACCAGCGAATGTCATCGGGGGCCTGTCCAAGCGCGATCTGCATGATACGATGCTATCATCGGATCTGCCCGATGCAACGAATGTATCACACAATTTGACGCGGCATTTGGCCTGCTGTCGGTATGGAGAGACGCTCATGAAGTCCCGCTTGCTGGCCGCGACGGCCGTGGTCGTCGCCCTGTTCGCCATCCCCGCCACCGCCGCGGACTGGGCGGCCGTCGGCGCCGCGCTCGGCAAGACGGGGTCCGTGCAGCCGGGTGACGTCTATCGGGTGGGTCTTCCGCGCACGGACCTGAAGGTCACCCTTGATGGGGTGGCCATCAAGCCGACGCTGGCCTTGGGGTCCTGGGTCGCCTTCCATGATATGGGCGGCGAAACCATGGTGATGGGCGACCTGGTGCTGACCCATGAAGAGGTCAATCCGGTGATGAGCGTGATGGTCGAAAACGGCCTCTCCATCACCGCCCTGCACAACCACCTCCTGCGCTCCAGCCCGTCGACTATGTACATGCACATCGACGGCCACGGCGACGCGGTGAAGCTGGCGACGGCGATCCACGCGGCCTTGGCCAAGAGCGGCACGCCCCTGGGTGCCGCGGTTCCCCCCGCCTCACCGCCCGCGCCGCTCGACATGGACGTGGCGGGGGTGGAGAAGACCCTCGGTGGCTGGAAGGGCACGCCCAATGGTGGCGTCCTGCAGTTCAACATCCCGCGCGCCGAAACGCCGAAGGCCGGGGGTATGGCGGTGCCGACCGCTATGGGCTCGGCCATCGCCATCAACTTCCAGCCGACTGGGGGCGGCAAGGCGGCGATCACTGGCGACTTCGTGCTGACTGCCGACGAGGTGAACCCGGTCATCAAGGCGCTGCGCGCCAATGGCATCGAGGTGACCGCCGTCCATAACCACATGCTCGACGACGAACCGCGGCTGTTCTTCATGCACTTCTGGGCCAACGACGATGCCAAGAAGCTGGCCGGCGGCCTTCATGCGGCGCTGGAGAAGGTTAAAATCGGCCAGCCGGGCTAGACTTCGCGTTAGCGATGAGCCTGTGGCGTCCTCGTCGCGGGATTGTGTCGCTCGGCGAGACCGTCAAGGTCTGGCGCCGGATCGGTTTCGCGGTGCATCGTCCTAGAGGTACTTGGCGAGATCCGTAAGCCGGCCGAGTTTTTCGCGGGCTTCACGCGATAGAGGGCCGACGACGTCTTCCAGGTGATGCTCGATGTGGTCGGTGACCAGGACGGTTTTTGCCTTGTCGAGCGCCGCGATCACCGCCTGCAGTTGCTGCGCGGTGTCCAAGCCGTCCCGGTTCTCTTCGACCATCTTGATGATGGTAGCGAGGTGCCCTTGGGCCCGCTTGAGGCGATTCATCAGGTCGGCGTTGTTGACGTGGCTCATGGCGGCTCCAGCGGTGAGCGACTATAGGCTTCGCGGCAAGTGCAGCCAGCCGTTGACGCCGAGATAGAGCCCGATCAGCAGAATGACGGCGCCTGAGACAAACGGCGCCTTGCGGACGATCTCACCGAAGCCGCTGAACCGCTTCGAGACGTGCTTCACGCTCAACGCGGCGATAACGCCAGACGCCACCATGGTCAGCGCCAAGCCGATGCTGAAACAGAACACCAGGACCGCGCCCAAGGTGAATTCCTTGAGCTGCAAGCACAGCAGCAGGACGGTGATCGCACCCGGACAGGGAATGAGCCCGCCTGTCAGGCCGAAGATGATGATCTGTCCGGTGGTGATGTCCCGGTCGGCGAAACGACGGCGGATATCGTTGGCGTGCGCCAGCTCGTGGGCGTCCTGGTACCCCGCGGTTTGATCAAGGCCGCGAAGCTCCTCATGGAGGTGGTCGTCTCCGTGATCATCTTCGACGAAGGCGACATCGTAGCTGTGGACATGGCCGCCATGCGTCAGCGTCAACCGCGCAATGAACTCGTGGGGCTCGGGGATCTCCTCGACCGACTCCAGGTATCCGTCGCGCTCCGCGAAGGCGAAGGTCTGTCGTGCGCCGTCCGGCCGCTCGGTCTCCAGAGTCAGGTTCGACGCAGGCCAACCGTCCCCATGTTCGCTGCGGATGCGGAAGCGTGGCCGCGCAGCGGTCTGGTGGATCTCCAGCTGCAGAACGCCGTGGCCAGTGTCGATGCGAGGCGGCGCCGCAGCGGCATGGTCGTGATCATGGACGACGGCCGCCAGCGCCTGCTCACGACGAGCTCGCCAGATCATCCAGGCGCCCATGACGACGATGATCCCGGCGGACGCGAGCTGAAGGTAGGGCTCGATCGTCTCCGGGGCGAGGCCCCGCCAGAGGTAGAGCCCGCCGAGTGCGATCACCCACACGATCGCAGTGTGAGAGATCGTGGCGCAGAGGCCCAGAAGGACCGCCTGCCGTACGGTGCCACGGATGGCGACGATAAACGCCGCCATCATCGTCTTCGAATGGCCAGGTTCCAGGCCATGCAGCGCGCCCAGGAGGATGGCGCTGGGGATGAAAAGCCAGGCGTGCGCGGCGCCTTGCTGCAGGAGATCGGCAAAGGTCGGCATCCGCTTAACCTAACCCCCTGGAGGGGATATGTCCACTTGCCTTGGCCTCGATCAATCGCGCTGAGTCGGCGAGCAATTGCTTGAGAGGCCGGAACTCAACCTGTAGTCATGTCGCCCGTGAACGCCCTGCCGCTCCCTTCCGCGAGGACCGCCATCGCGATGCTCTGCATCGCGCTATCAGTCGTCTTCACGGGTGCGTCGGCAGTCAGCGTGATCGACAAGATCCAGCATCAGGGTCCGTCGGCGCATCATCATGAGCACATGGCGTTCAGTGACGTGGCCTTGGAAGACCATCACCAGGATGGCGGACAGGGCGACGACCGTGGCCTCGCTGACGTCCAGGAGGACGAGGCGACCACGGACAACCACCCTGGAGCCGGCCACCATCACGGCGACGGTCCATCTGGCGTTCTCGTCGCCTACGATTTGCCAGGCGCCGGCCCGCCGCTCCGCACCCGCTTGATGGCCGGATCGGATGATCGGGTCCAAAGCTCCGGCTCGCCGGGACCCGAACGCCCTCCAAAGTCCCTCACGACCAGCGTCTGAGCCCCCGCGTCGCGCGACGCGGGATCATCCACGTCTGCTTCGTGAGACCCCCTCATGCCAAATCCATTGCGCGTGCGCCGCCAGGCGCCGCCCCGCCTCGTCCTGGCGGCCTGCGCTGTCTTGCTGACGGCGGTCGGTTTCGACACCGCGGCGGCCGACGCTCTGACGCTGCCCGGCGCCCTTGCCCGCGCCGCGGCCTACGATCCGACACGGCCGGCCATCGCTGCGCGGGTTGACGCAGCCAAGGCCAGCGTGCGCCAGGCCGGCGTCCGTCCCAACCCCAGCCTCGGCGTGGACCTGGAGAACTTCGCCGGAACCGGCGACCACTCCCTGCTCGATCGCTCTGAGGCCACGGTCTATTACCAGCAGACCTGGGAGCGCGGCGGCAAACGCGAAGCCCGCACCGGCGTCGCCCAGGCCGAACTGACCCTGGCGCGCGGCCGGGGTGCGGTGCGCGCGCTGGACCTCTTCGCTGAGGTGCAGGCCGCCTGGGTCGAGGCCCTAGCCGCCGAGGCGTCGATCACCGTGGCCGAGGAGCGGCTGACCGTGGCCGAGCGCCTGGAACGGGAGGTGGCGCGGCGGGTCAGCGCGGCGCGCGACCCCCTCTTCGCAGGCGAGCGGGCCAGGACCGCCTTGGCCCAGGCGAGGATCGCGAAGGACCAGGCGGTGGAGACCTCGCGTCAGGCCCGCGCCGCTCTGGCCGCCTTCTGGGCGGGCGGACCGGACTTCGAACTCGATCCCGCCTCGCTGGAGCGGACGGACCTCGCCGCGCCTGGACCGCTGGCGGACACGCCCGACCTGGCGCTGCTCGCCGCCGAACGAGACGCCGCCGCCGCCCGGATTCGGCTGGAACGGGCCCGCGCCGTGCAAGATCCCACTTGGCGGGCCAGCCTGCGCCACTTCGGCGACAGTAATGATGTGGCGGTGATCGTCGGCGGCTCGATCCCCTTGGGCCGCTACGACACCAACCGCGGCAATATCGAGCGCGCCCAGGCTGAGCGCACGGCGGCGGAGGTCGATATCGCCGCCGCGCGCATCGAACGCGAGCGGGAAGTCGCCCGCCTGACCGCGCGGCGGTCGGCGTCCCTGGCCGAGGCCCGCCGCATCGACGCGGAGGTGCTGCCCAGCGCCGAACGGGCGGTGGCGATGGTTCGCGACGGCTTCAACCGCGGCGGCGGGGCTTTCACCTATCTGGAGGTCGCCGAGGCCCAGCGCGCCGTGGTCGACGCCAAGGCCCGGCGCATCGATCTGCTCAAGAGCTTCCATCTCGACCGCGCCCGGCTCGACCGCCTGAGCGGCCGCCACGTCTCCTTCATCGCTAGCGCGGAGATCCGCTGATGCCTCCCTATCCAGTCCGCGGCCTAGCCGCGCTGCTCCTTGCCTGCGGCTTGCTGGCCGCCTGCGGTGATCGACCAGCCCCAAAGGCCGAAGCCGGCGAGCACGCCGCCCCGGTTGCCGAGTACGAACGCGGCCCGCACCGCGGCCGCATGCTCCGCGACGGCGACTTCGCCGTGGAGATGACCATCTTCGAGGACGGCGTGCCGCCCGAGTTCCACGTCTACCTCTACCGCAAGGACAAGCCGATCGACCCGCGGCAGGCGCAGCTCAGCGTCGAGCTCTCCCGGCTGGGCGGCAAGATCGACCGCTTCGCCTTCGCCCCCGTCGAGGACTATCTGCGCGGGGCCGGGGTGGTTCATGAGCCCCACTCCTTCGACGTCAAGGTCCGCGCGGTCGAAGGCGCCCGCACCCACCAGTGGACCTATGCTTCCTATGAGGGACGTACGACCTTCTCGGCCCAGGCGGCCATGGCCGGCGGGGTACGCACCGAGATCGCCGGCCCGGCGATGGTCGGCGAGCTGATCGACATGACCGGACGGGTGGAGATCACCCCGGAGGGCAAGGCCGAGGTGCGGGCCGTCTATCCCGGTCGCATCCTGATGATGCGCGGCGAGCTTGGCCAATCGGTACGTAAGGGCCAACCGATGGCCCGGGTCGAGTCCAGCCACAGCCTGCAGGCCTATTCGATTCCGGCGCCGATCAGCGGAGTGATCGTCGAGAAGAACGCCAATGTCGGCGGCGTGGCTGGCGATCAGCCTCTGTTTGTGGTCGCCGACCCCACCAAGCTGCACGCGGAGTTTTTCGTCTATCCGCGTGACGCCGAGCGCATCCGGGTCGGCCAGCCGGTCGAGGTCCGGTCGCTCTCCGGCGACGCACGATTACCATCGCGGATCGAGGCCATCCTGCCGACCGCCGACTTAGCCAGCCAGACCCTGATGGCCCATGTCCCCCTGCCGCCCGGCGCGGCGGCCAGCTTCCGGCCCGGCATGGGAGTTGAGGGATCGTTCTCGGTCGGGGCGCAACAGGCGCCGCTGGCGGTTCGGACCAAAGCCCTGCAGCGCTTCCGCGACTTCACTGTCGTCTTCGCCAAGGTTGGGAACACCTACGAGGTGCGGATGCTGGAGCTTGGCCGGCGGACGCCCGAATGGACCGAAGTCCTGGGCGGCCTGGAGCCCGGGACCGAATATGTAGTCGACGGCGCGTTCCTGATCCGGGCTGACATCGAGAAGTCGGGGGCCAGCCATGATCACTGACCTCATCCCTGCCGCCGATCGCCCCGGCGTGCTGGAGCGCATCGTCGCGCTCTCGATCCGCTTCCGTTGGGCGGTGCTGGCCCTGATCATCGTCTCCGCCGCCATTGGCGTCTGGAGCTTCCAGCGCCTGCCGATCGACGCCACGCCGGACATCACAAACGTCCAGGTGCAGATCAACACCGAAGCCCCCGGATTTTCGCCGCTTGAGGCTGAGCAGCGGATCACCTTCCCGGTGGAGACCGCCATCGCGGGCGTGCCGGGGCTGCAATACACCCGCTCGGTCTCCCGCTACGGGCTGAGCCAGGTGACGGCCGTGTTCGAGGACGGAACCGACATCTATTTCGCCCGTCAGCTCGTCAACGAACGGTTGCAGATCGCGCGAAGCCAGCTGCCGCCCGCCATTGCGCCGGAGATGGGGCCGATCGCCACGGGCCTGGGCGAGATCTTCATGTACACGATCGAAGCCAAGCCCGGCGCACGCAAGCCGGACGGCCAGTTCTACACCCCTGAAGACCTTCGCACCCTGCAGGACTGGGTGATCCGGCCGCAGCTGCGAAACACGCCCGGCGTCACCGAGGTCAACACCATCGGCGGCTTCGAGCGGCAGTACCATGTGACGCCCCTGCCCGAACGGCTGTCAGCCTACGGCCTGACCATGACTGACGTCATCGGGGCGCTGGAGCGTAACAACGCCAATGTCGGCGCGGGCTATGTCGAGCGCTTCGGCGAGCAGTACCTGGTCCGCGTTCCCGGCCAGGCCGCGGGGATCGACGACCTCAAGGCCATCATCGTCAGCAACCGCGGCGGCGTGCCGATCCGCATCGCCGATGTGGCCGACGTCGGTATGGGCGAAGAGCTCAGGACCGGGGCGGCGACCGAGGATGGTCGCGAGGTGGTGCTGGGCACCGTCTTCATGCTGGTCGGCGAGAACAGCCGCACCGTCGCTCGCGCCGCGGCCGCCAAGCTGGAGGAGGCCGCCAAGGCGCTGCCGGCCGGGGTCTCCGCCGTGCCGATCTACGACCGGACCGACCTGGTCGACCGCACCATCAAGACCGTAGAGACCAACCTCCTCGAAGGCGCGCTGCTCGTCATCGTCGTGCTGTTCCTGCTGCTCGGCAACATCCGCGCGGCGCTGATCACCGCGGCGATCATCCCGTTCTCCATGCTGCTGACCATCACCGGCATGGTGCAGACCAAGGTGTCCGGCAACCTGATGAGCCTTGGCGCCCTGGACTTCGGCCTGATCGTCGACGGGGCGGTGATCATCGTCGAGAACTGCCTGCGAAGGTTCGGCGAGGCGCAAGCTCGATTGGGCCGCGTGCTAACCCATGACGAGCGCTTCAGTCTGGCGACCACGGCGACCGACGAGGTGATCCGACCGTCGATGTTCGGCGTGCTGATCATCACCCTGGTCTATGTGCCGATCTTCGCCCTCACCGGCGTCGAAGGGAAGATGTTCCACCCGATGGCGATCACCGTGGTGATGGCGCTGACGGCGGCGCTGGTCCTTTCGCTCACCTTCGTCCCGGCGGCCGTGGCCCTCTTCGTCACCGGCAAGGTCGAGGAAAAGGAGAGCCCCGTCATGCGCGGCGCCCGGCGGTTCTACGAACCTGCGCTGGATGCCGCCCTGCGGCTGCGCACCGCCTTTGTGGCGGGGGCGGTCGTGCTTGTGTTGCTGGCCGGATTCGCTGCCAGCCGCATGGGCTCGGAGTTCATCCCCAACCTCGACGAGGGCGACATCGCCATGCATGCCCTGCGCATCCCCGGCACCAGCCTGAGCCAGGCTATCCGGATGCAGACCGCCCTGGAGGCCCGCATCAAGCAATTCCCGGAGGTGGAACGTGTGGTGGCCAAGATCGGCACGGCGGAGGTCGCCACCGACCCGATGCCGCCCTCGGTCGCCGACACCTTCATCCTGCTGAAGGACCGCAAGGACTGGCCGAACCCACGTAAGCCACGCGCCAAGCTGGTTGAGGAGTTGCAAGCCGCCGTCGCCCAGGTTCCCGGCAACAACTACGAGTTCACTCAACCGATCCAGATGCGGTTCAACGAGCTGCTTTCGGGCGTCCGCGCCGATGTGGCGGTCAAGGTGTTCGGCGACGACGTCGATCAGCTGCTGGAGATCGGCGGCAAGCTGAAGACGGTCGTGGGCGGCATCGACGGCGCCCAGGACGTCGGCGTCGAGCAGATCACCGGCCTGCCGGTGCTGCAGATCACCCCCGACCGCGCGGCCCTCGCGCGCCTGGGCTTGAACGTCCAGGACGTGCAGGACGTGGTCGCCACCTCGTTGGGCGGCGCGGTCGCCGGCCAGATCTTCGAGGGCGACCGGCGCTTCGACGTCATCGTCCGATTGCCGGAAAACCTGCGCCGCAACGTCGATGAGATCGGCCGCCTGCGTATTCCCCTGGCCGCGGCCGGAGACGCGCCGCGCGGCTTCGTGCCGCTCGCCGATGTGGCCAAGATCGAGGTGGAGATCGGCCCGAACCAGATCAGCCGCGAGAACGGCAAGCGCCGGGTGGTTGTCACCGCCAACGTCCGCGGCCGCGACCTGGGCTCCTTCATCCAGGAGGTGCAGCAGAAGGTCGGCGCAGAGGTGGAGGTCCCGAGCGGCTACTGGATCACCTATGGGGGCACCTTCGAGCAGCTTATCTCGGCGGCCAAACGGCTGCAGCTCGTGGTGCCGGCGGTTTTGCTGCTGATCTTCGGCCTGCTCTACGCCCTGTTCCGATCCGCCAAAGACGCCGCCATCGTCTTCTCCGGGGTTCCACTCGCCCTCACCGGCGGCGTGGCGGCCCTGCTGCTGCGGGGCCTGCCGCTGTCGATCTCGGCGGCTATCGGCTTCATCGCGCTCTCGGGCGTGGCGGTGCTCAACGGCGTGGTCATGGTCAGCTTCATCCGCAACCTCATCGCCGAAGGCCAGCCGCTCGACGAGGCGATCCGCGAAGGTGCGCTCACACGCTTGAGGCCCGTGCTGATGACCGCCCTGGTGGCCAGCCTCGGCTTCGTTCCCATGGCCTTCAACGTCGGGGCCGGCGCTGAAGTGCAACGGCCCTTGGCGACGGTCGTGATCGGCGGGATCATCTCCTCGACGATCCTGACTTTGCTGGTGCTGCCAGCGCTCTATCGCCTCGTCCACCGGCCCCGCGCGGCACCCGTCCTGGCGGTTCGGCCCTCAACGGCTACATCACGCCCTTGATGTCGATCCTATCTCGCTTGGCCGACCTCGCCGCCGGGCCGTCATGTAGTGCTCGCTCTCCACCGGCAGCCTGTGGGGGCGCCGTGGAACGCTGCTGGCGTCACCTTGGCCCACGCGGACGCATGCCGGTGGTGATCGAGGTCAAAATCGACAACGGCGGCGGCCTTCGGGTCCCCCGACGATCGTCCCAGCGACACCCAAAATCCTCAACGCCCCGCCTTCAGACCGAAGCCAGCGCGCTCGCCGCCCGAGCGGCATGCATCCCTAGCGGTTCGCCCCGGTTGGCGGACGAACCTACCGACAACTAGTTCCGCTATGCGGCCAGTTCTCATAGCCTCTCCGGGTTGGCGGGGCGGTGGCGGTGGTGGTGGTGGTGGTCTTTTGGTGGTTGCTGAAAGAGGAGTTCGCTCAATGATCGACCGTATAGGCCGACTTACCTGAACACGCGCATTGATGGACTCCACCTTGTTTTCCATGGCCCAGGCCGTCATCCTGCGCGCGATGCCAAGGCTGAGCCGTTTCCTCGCCCTGTTGGCCGCGATCATGCTGGTGATCGGGGGTGTGCCGTCGCGCGCCGCCGCGTCGCCCTGCGATCCGTGTCCGCCTGACTGCGCGATGATGAAGCAGATGCCGACGTCCTCAGGCCAGCACAACAACGCCCCCGACACCGGCGGCAATGCCGACAACCCCTGCAAGCAGGGGCTGGCCTGCCAGGTCTCTGCAGCGACGGCCGCGCCGTCCGAGATGGTGGCGTCCGTCACGCTGAGCGCGGGCGTGGTGGACCACCGACCCGGCGAACCGCTCGCGGCGGCTTCCCACCCGCCCGACCGAAGTTTGCGACCACCCATCCAACTCTGACGATCCCTGAACCGGCGGCGACCCCGCCGGCCCTGGCGCTTGCGCGCTTTCAGCTGGAGTTGTCGGAGCATGTCTCCCTACCATTGGCTTGCAGCATTGCCGCTCGCAGCCGTCCTCGCGGGCCCGGCCCACGCCGGGCCGCTGACCTTCGCCGAGGCGCTGGACCGCGCCCAAACTGGTGCGCCTAGCCTGCAGGCGGCCTCGCTGAGCGCCGACGCGGCGCGGGCTTCCGCGCGGTCCGCAGGCGCGTGGCCTGATCCGAAGCTCGGCCTGAGCCTTGAGAATTTCCCCGTCTCCGGCCCTCCCGCCGGTCGCCTGGGCGCGGACGAGATGACCATGGCTCGCATCGGTCTGCAGCAGGATGTGCCCAACCAGGCGCGCCGCCGGGCGGCCCGTGTAGAGGCCGCAGCCGTGATCTCGGAAGCCGAGGCGTTGCGGGACGTGGAAGCTCGAAAGGTGAAGCTCGGGGCGGCGCTGGCCTGGATCGACCTGGCCTATGCGGAACGCCGGTTGGTCGCCCTCGACCAGGTGCTCAAGAGCCTCGCACCCATCTGGGACGCTCAGCCTTCTGCGGTGGCGTCCGGCCGCGCCCGTCCAGGACAGGCGGTCACGGTCGTGGCGATGCGCGCGACCCTTGAGGATCAGCGTAGCGAATTGACCGCGGCGGTGGCGCGCGCCCGCGCTGAACTCACCCGTTGGTCCGGCGAACCCGGCCCCTCCACAGCTGGCGCGACACCGACCTTCGAGATCGACGACGCTGCGCTACGGGCCGGGCTAGATAACGTCCCCGCCCTGGCCGCCAGTCGCGCTGGGATCGCCCGGGCCGACGCCGGGGTGAGGGTGGCGCGCGCCGCCAAGCGCCCGGACCTGGGTTTCGAGGTCGCCTACGGTCGCCGCGATCCGATGTTCGGCGACATGCTCTCGGCCGGCGTGACCGTCAGCCTGCCGCTGTTCGCGGGCAGCCGTCAGGATCCGCAGATCGCTGCGCGTCGGGCCGAGGCCGCAAGCGCCCGCGCTCAAGTCGAGGACGCCCGCCATGCGCTGGCCGCGCAGTTCGAAGCGGACTGGGCCGACCACGTCATGCATCACGATCAATGGCGTCGAACCCTCACCGTCGTGATCCCCGCGGCGCAGCAGCGCGCCGATCTCGAAACCGCCAGTTATGCGGCGGGGACGGCCGGCCTGCCCGAGGTGCTCGACGCCATGGCGGCCCTAGCCGACGCCAAGCTCATCGTATTGGAACGCGAGGCCATGGTCGCGCGCGACGCCGCCCGCATTGTCCTGACCTACGGAACCGCCCAATGACCCGCGTCCAGACCCTCGCCCTGACGATCGCGGGCGTCATTGTCGTCGGCGCCGCCGGCTTCCTCGGTGGTCGGTTGACCAAGCTGGCGGGGCCGACAAGCGCAGCCCCCTCGGCAGCCGGGCGCCATGTGCTCTACTGGTACGACCCGATGGTCCCGGCCCAGCACTTCGACAAGCCGGGCAAGTCGCCGTTCATGGATATGCAGCTCCAGCCCAAGTACGCCGACGAGGCGGCGGGTGCGCAAGGCGGTGGCGTCCAGATCGACCCGGCGCAGACCCAGAACCTCGGCGTCCGGCTCGCCAAGGTGGAGCGAGGAACGCTTCCCAGCGGCGTCGCTGCGACCGGCGTCATCGACTTCAACGAACGAGACGTGGCCATCGTACAGGCCAGGGCCAGCGGCTTCGTGCAGCGGGTCTACGGTCGCGCACCCGGCGACGTGGTGGGCGCAGGCGCGCCGCTGGCGGATATTCTCTTGCCGGAATGGTCGGGCGCACAGGGTGAGTACCTGGCAGTGCGACGCACCGGCGACGCAGCTCTGATCCGCGCCGGCCGACAACGCCTGCAGTTGCTCGGCATGTCGCCCGCCCTGATCTCTGCCGTCGAGCACGGCGGCCAGGTCCGCAACGTGACCACCGTCTCGATGCCGGTGGGCGGAGTGATCAAGATGCTGGGTGTCCGCAGCGGGATGACCGTCACCTCAGGCCAGACCCTGGCCGAGGTGAATGGCCTTGGCCGTGTCTGGCTCAACGCCGCGGTCCCCGAAGCGCTGGCGGGACAAGTGCGGCGCGGGGAGACGGCGACCGCCACGCTGGCGACCTATCCGGGGGAAGCGTTCAACGGGCGTGTCACCGCCGTCTTGCCACAAGCCCAAGCCGAAAGCCGCACGCTGACGGTGCGAATTGAACTGCCCAACCCGGGCGGCCGACTCAAGCCCGGCATGTTCGCCAGCGTGACGTTCGGCGGCTCCTCTCAGCCGGCGCTGCTGGTCCCCACCGAGGCGGTGATCCGAACCGGCCGGCGCACCCTGGTCATGCTGTCCGCACCCGGCGGACGCTACCGGCCCGCGGAGGTCCGCACGGGCCGCGAGGCCGGGGGCCGGACGGAGGTGCTGGGCGGGCTGAGCGAGGGCGAGCAGGTGGTGGCCTCCGGCCAGTTCCTGCTCGACAGCGAGGCGAGCCTAGCCGGAGTTTTGGCGCGGCCCGTCAGCGGCGCCCCGACTCCGGCCAACGCCGCCCCCGCGCTGGTCGAAAGCACCGGCCGGATCGAGCAGGTCGCCGGCGACAGGGTGACCCTCAGCCATCCGCCCATCCCGGCCATCCAGTGGCCGGCCATGACCATGCAGTTCCAGCTGGCCGATCCCGCATTGGCGCGCGGGATGAAGGCTGGCGACCAGGTCAACTTCGCCTTCGAGCAGAAGCCTGACGGGCCGATCGTCCGGCGCCTGCAGCGGATGGAGGGCCGATGATCGCCGCCATCATCCGCGCCTCGGTGCGCGCACGTCTGCTCGTGGTCTTGGCGGCCCTGGCGCTGCTCGTGGCCGGTGGCCTCGCGCTCCGCTCGACGCCCGTCGATGCGCTGCCCGACCTTTCGGACGTCCAGGTGGTGATCCGCACCACCTATCCCGGACAAGCGCCGCAGATCGTCGAGAACCAAGTCACGTACCCACTGACCACCACCATGCTCTCCGTGCCGGGCGCGAAGACCGTCCGTGGCTATTCCTTCTTCGGCGACAGCTTCGTCTACGTGATCTTCGAGGACGGGACCGACCTCTATTGGGCCCGCTCCCGAGTGCTGGAATACCTGAACCAGGTCCAGTCCCGGCTGCCGGCCGCGGCCAAGCCCTCGCTAGGACCCGACGCGACGGGGGTGGGCTGGATCTACGAGTACGCTCTGGTCGATCGCAGCGGCCGTCACGACCTGTCGCAACTCCGGTCCCTGCAGGATTGGTTCCTGCGCTACGAGCTGAAAACGGTTTCCGGCGTGGCCGAGGTCGCGAGTATCGGCGGCATGGTGCGCCAGTACCAGGTGGTGCTCGATCCTACAAAACTCGCCGGCTATGGCGTCACCCACGGTCAAGTCGTCGACGCGCTACGCCGCGCCAACCAGGAAGCCGGCGGCTCCGTCCTGGAGATGGGCGAGGCCGAGTACATGGTCCGCGCGTCCGGCTACCTGAAGACCCTCGACGACTTCCGGGCCATCCCGCTTCGCACCGCAGCCGGGGGCGTACCGGTGCGCCTCGGCGACGTCGCCACCGTCCAAATGGGCCCGGAGATGCGGCGCGGGATCGCAGAGCTCAACGGCGAGGGCGAGGTGGCCGGCGGTGTGGTGATCCTGCGCTCCGGCAAGAACGCCCGCGCTACCCTCGCCGACGTGAAGGACAAGATCGCGGAGCTGAAGCGGAGTCTGCCGGCCGGCGTGGAGCTGGTCACCACCTACGACCGCTCGCAACTCATCGACCGCGCCATCTCCAACCTCAGCCAGAAGCTGTTGGAGGAGTTCATCGTCGTCGCAATCGTCTGCGCGCTGTTCCTCTGGCACGCCCGGTCTGCGCTGGTGGCGATCCTCACCCTGCCGCTCGGCGTGCTGTTCGCCCTGCTCGTGATGCGCATCCAGGGAGTGAACGCCAACATCATGTCGCTGGGCGGCATCGCCATCGCCATTGGGGCGATGGTCGACGCCGCCGTGGTCATGATCGAGAACGCCCACAAGCGCCTCGAGCGGTGGGGTCACGATCACCCCAGCGAAGAGCTGAAGGGAGAGGCCCGGTGGCGTGTAATCACCGACGCCGCCGCCGAGGTCGGCCCGGCCCTGTTCCTGAGCCTGGTGATCATCACCCTCTCGTTCGTGCCCGTCTTTGCATTGCAGGCGCAGGAAGGCCGGCTGTTCTCGCCGCTGGCCTTCACCAAGAGCTACGCCATGGCCGGCGCGGCCATCCTTTCGGTGACCCTGGTCCCTGTCCTGATGGGCTTCCTGATCCGCGGCCGCATTCCGGCGGAGGACGCCAACCCGGTCAATCGGTGGCTGACCGCCGCCTACCGCCCCGCCATCGACTGGGTGCTGCGCAAACCGCGTACGGCGCTCGTCATCGCGCTCCTGGTGTTCGCAACGACCGCCTGGCCGCTCAGCCGGCTCGGCGGCGAGTTCATCCCGCCCATGGACGAGGGAGATTTGCTCTACATGCCCTCGGCCCTACCGGGGATTTCGGTCACCAAGGCCTCCCAGCTGTTGCAGCAGACCGACCGCCTGATCCGGACCGTGCCTGAGGTGAAGAGCGTGTTCGGCAAGGCCGGACGCGCCGAGACCGCCACCGATCCCGCGCCCCTGGAGATGTTCGAGACCACCATTCAACTCAAGCCGCGGAGCCAATGGCGACCCGGCATGACGCCGGAGAAACTGGTCGAAGAGCTGGACCGGACCGTGAAGGTCCCGGGCCTCGCGAACATCTGGGTTCCCCCGATCCGCAACCGCATCGACATGTTGGCCACCGGCATCAAGAGCCCGATCGGCGTGAAGGTGTCCGGGACCGACCTGGCTCAGCTCGACCGTGTGGCCGCCCAGATCGAGGCAGTCGCGAAGACGACGTCCGGAGTCAGCTCCGCCTTGGCTGAGCGGCTGACCGGCGGACGCTACGTGGATGTCGATATCGACCGGGGCGCTGCGGCTCGCTACGGCCTCAACATCGCCGACGTGCAGGCGATCGTCTCGGGCGCCATCGGCGGCGAGAATGTCGGTGAGACGGTGGAGGGCGTCGCCCGCTACCCGATCAACGTCCGTTACCCCCGCGAGCTGCGTGACAGCCTGGAGGGTCTGCGGGCGCTTCCGGTGCTGACGCCCGCGGGTCAGCAGATCACCTTGGGCACGGTCGCCAACCTCCAGATCGTCGATGGGCCGCCCATGCTGAAGACCGAAAACGCCCGGCCGTCGACCTGGGTCTACGTGGATGTTCGCGGTCGCGACCTGAGTTCGGTGGTGACCGACCTGCGCCGCGCCGTCACCCACGACGTGAAACTGCCGCCGGGCGTCTCCGTCGCCTACTCCGGCCAGTTCGAATACCTGCAGCGCGCGGCCGAGCGTCTCAAGCTGGTGGTCCCCGCCACGTTGGCAATCATCTTCCTGCTGCTCTACGCGACCTTCCGCGAATGGGACGAGGCGGCCCTGATCATGGGGACGCTGCCTTTCGCGCTCACGGGCGGCATCTGGACACTGTACCTGCTGGGCTATCACCAGTCGGTCGCCACCGGTGTCGGCTTCATCGCACTTGCCGGCGTTTCCGCCGAATTCGGTGTCGTGATGCTGATCTACCTCAAGCACGCGCTCGCCGAGCGCGGCCCGAGCCCCAGCCGCGACGACGTCGCCGCCGCCGTCCGCGAAGGCGCCCTGCTCCGCGTCCGACCGAAAGCCATGACCGTCGCCGTGATCCTCGCTGGCCTGGCCCCGATCCTCATCGGACACGGCGCGGGATCGGAGGTCATGAGCCGCATCGCCGCGCCCATGATCGGCGGCATGATCACGGCGCCCCTGCTGTCGATGCTGGTGATCCCAGCCGGCTATCTGCTGCTCCGCCGCAGGCGCCGACAATCCCTTTCACCCACCGCTTTACCCCAAGGAGACCCTCTGTGAAGCATCTGCCCTTGACCCTCGTCGCCCTCGCCGCTGCGGCTTCGCTCGCCGCGTGCGACAAGAAGCAGGCGACCACCACCGAGGCCGCCGCCCCGCCCGCCGCTCCTGCTGCTGCGCCGGCTGCCCCGGCTTCCGACATGGCCGGCATGCCAATGGCGGCAGACGCCAAGATGGCCAAAGGCACGGGCACGGTGACCGCCGTCAGCGCCGACAGTATCACCGTCGACCATGCCCCGATCGCAGAGGCCAACTGGCCTGCCATGACCATGGCTTTCAAGGCATCTCCCGAACTCGCCAAGTCGGTGAAGGCCGGCGACAAGGTCGTCTTCGACCTGAAGCTCCAGGGGGGCGGCGGCGAAATTACCGCGATCCGGAAGCCGTAGAGCGCCGGCCGCACCGGCTTGATTTGGCGCGCGCGGCGCCTCGCTCCTCGTGAGGGCAATGATCAAGCTGGCGCGTATGCTCTGCAGTTATATCTCTTGCACGATGGGAACCCCGAATGCGTCAGCCCCGACACCTCACCATGACCGCGCTGATCGCGAGCGCCGCAGTGCTGATCGCTGGTTCGGCGGCAGCTCACGCCAAGCTCGTAAAGTCTGACCCAGCGGCCAACGCCACAGTCACCACGCCAAAGACCATCAGCCTCACGTTTGACGAGAAACTGACCCCGGCGTTCTCGGGATTCGAACTGAGCATGCCGGCGATGAACGGCATGAAGGTCAAGATGAAGACGAGCGTCTCCAAGGACCATCTGACGATCGTCGGCACGCCGGAGGGCAAGCTGATGGCGGGGGCCTATACGATCACCTGGCATGCGGCCACATCAGACGACGGGCACAAGATCGACGGCACTTTCCCCTTCGCCGTGAAGTAGAAACGTGCTCGGGCCTGCGGTCATTGTCCTCAGGCTGCTGCAGTTTGCGGGAGCGATGGTCCTGTTCGGATCATCGCTCTTCCTACTCTACGCGCTCCCACGGGTCGGCGTCGGGTCGGCCCACCACCTGGATTGGCCGCGCCGGCTACTGGCCTCTGCGGCGGGCGGCGTCCTGATAGCGAGCCTACTCGGCCTGCTCGCGCACACTGCGATCCTGGCCGGTTCAGTCGCTGAGGGCTTGAAGCTCGAATCTCTGTCGGCCGTGATGACGACGATGTCGATGGGGCCATCGACGGCGGTTCGCGCGAGCGCTGCCGCCCTCGCGCTCGTCATCCTCATCGCGCGCCGTCCCGATAGCAAAAGCTGGTGGGCGTGCGCCGGCGCGGGTGCCGTGATCAGCGCCAGTTTCGCCTGGATGGGCCACGGGGCTGCGACCGAGGGGCCGACGGGATTGCTGCACCTCGCGGGCGACATCCTCCACACCCTCGCCGCCGGCGTCTGGATCGGCGCGTTGGTGGCGTTCCTCTTCCTGCTGCGCCCGCGTGCGCCATCCCCAGAACTGGATGCGGTTCTGCACAAGGCGCTGCACGGCTTCTCCGGCGTCGGATCGGCGCTCGTGGGCGTCCTCGTCGCCTCCGGCCTCGTCAACAGCTGGTTCCTGGTCGGGCCGAGCCGTATCGTCAGCCTATGGACGACGCCCTACGGCCAGCTGCTCTCGCTCAAGCTGGCGCTCTTCGGCGGGATGCTCCTCCTGGCGGCCGCGAACCGGTTCCGCCTGACGCCGGCCCTTGGCGCAGCGACGACGGGCGACAGTAGTTCAAGCGCCAAGGCGCTGGCAGCCCTGCGCCGCAGCCTTATCCTGGAGACTGCACTTGCAGTCCTCGTGCTGGGCCTGGTCGCCTGGCTGGGGACGCTAGCGCCCGTGTCCGCGCAGTAGCTCGATCCTTAGCCCGGAGCGGCTCCCGGGAATTGCACGTGGATGTTGTTGTCATCGAAACGGGGAACCGCACGGTTCCGCTTGCGGGCGCTGCTGATCGCGCCGCGGAGAGCAGCCTCACTCATTCCACCTTTGATGAGGAAGGGCCCCACCACGTACGCGGGCGTGCCTTCCAGGCCCAAAGACCAGGCTTGAAAGGCATGTCGCTTCAGTTGCGCGTCGATCATCGGCCCGTTTTTTGCGAGATCCCGCTCCAGACGCGGCCAATCGATCCCCACGCCGGACGCGAGCGATTTGACCCGCGTCGGCGTCATCGAGCCCGGCGACGCCATCATGGCGTTGTGTAGCGCGAGGTATTTTCCCTGGCGCTCGGCGGCGAGCGCGATGCGCGCAGCGTGCCGGGAGTTCTCCCCCAGGATCGGCCAGTCCTTATAGATCAGCCGTACGTTCGGACTCTTGCGGTGGACGCGGTCCAGGGCAGGGTCGGTGCGCCGGCAGACCGGGCACTGATAGTCGGTGAACACCACGATCGTCACGTCAGCACTCGTGGGTCCGACCGAAGGGCTGCCAGCGTCTGCGAGCACCGCTTCCACGACCGGCGAGCTATCCAGGGTGGTCCGTGACGGCATCTGCCGTAGCACCGCCGACAGGCCCAGTCCGGCTAGGACGGCGGCTGCCAGCGTCAACTTCGGATGTCGGGTTACCAGACCCGAGCCGCCACGGATCATCTCCAACCCCGCCTAGAACCAGGCTCGCAAGCCCACCACCAGGCTCTTGACCGTTCGGTCCTCGCCGAGCGCGCGGGCGTAATCGCCGGTCCGACCGACCTTTCGATCCCAGGAGACGCCAACGTACGGCGCGAACTCGCGCCGGATTTCGTAGCGCAGGCGCAGCCCGAGTTCGGCGTTCGACAATCCCGACCCACGGCCTGTCGCGCGTGTGTCCTGGGCCGCGAAATTCAGTTCCGCGCGCGGCTGCAGGATGAGGCGGTTGGTCAGCCGCAGATCGTAGCTGCCCTCCAACCGCGCCAGCAGTTCGCCCTTCGTTGACAGGAAAGCCGCGCCTTCGACGTCGAACCAGTACGGCAGCAGGGTCTCGAACCCGACGGTGGCGTAGGTGCGTCCCCTAGGCTCGAAGTCCTGCCGCACGCCGGCCTGGACGTCGGTGTAGACTCCCACCGCACGCGAATACAGCGCCTGCAGCTCGGCGCTCTCGACACCCTGGCCTCGCGTCCCCTCGCCTTCGGTCTTCAGGACGAAGCGGTCGATGTCGCCGCCGAACCAAGCCTGGCCTTCCCAGCGGTAGCCGTGGGCGCCCTTGCGCGCCTGGTACTCGGCGAGGTTCGCCATAACCTTGGAGACCGGCATGGCGCCGTGCTCAAGCCGCAGTTGAGCACGCGCCGCCGCCATTGCTTCGGGCGAGAAGTAGCGGTCGGCCGCGTGATCGGCGGGCGCCGTCGGCGGGGGCATCTTCGGGACTTCCATTTCGCTGAGCAACCGTTGGCCGCCGGTGGCGGGCGTGGCCATTGCCGGCATCGCCGAATGATCCATGGGCGGCGGCTCCGACGGCATAGTGTGCCCAGCATTCGGGTCGGCCGCGGGCGGGCGCGCGGCGGGCATCACATGACGGTCTGTCGCCGCTGGCTTTCGCGCCGGTTTCGCCGTGGTGGCCGGCGGCTTTTTCGCTGGCGTCGCTGCAGGAGCCGGCATGCTCATGCCGGGCATAGTCGATTGATCCATTGGTTGGGCCAAAGCTGGCGCGGCCAGGACGAGCGGCACAAGTCCGATCAAGGCAAAACGGTTCATGTGGCGCCTCCGGCGAGGGGCCGAACGCGGAACACCTGAAACATGCCGGCATGCATGTGGTAGAGCATGTGGCAGTGGAACGCCCAGTCGCCGGCCTCCGCCGTGAAGTCCCAGGACACCTTTCCGCCCGGCAGCACCGTCACCGTGTGCTTCCTCGGGCCGTGGCCGGCAGGCGCATGGGTCAACTCGAAAAAGTGGCCGTGCAGGTGGATGGGGTGGGCCATCATCGTGTCGTTGATCAGCGTCACCCGCACCCGCTCGCCCGCATCGAAGGCGTACGGCTGGGTAGTTTCGCTGAACTTCAGGCCATCGAACCCCCACATGAACCGCTCCATGTTGCCGGTCAGGTGGATGTCCAGGGCGCGCGTCGGCGTTCGAAGATCAGTGTCGGGAGTCAGGGCGAAGAGGTCCTTGTAGACTAGGACCCGGTGACCCACGCTTTCGAGGCCCTGGCCAGGTTCGCCCGTGCGGTCGACCGGCAGCGGCGCAATCGACTGCACTCCCGGGCCGAGCTTCACCTGAGGCGCGAACTGCGGGTCGCGCATGGACATCTCCATGCCGCCCATGTCACCCATCACGTCGGAGCCGCGAGGCTTTGGCGGCGCCATTCCGGGCGGCGCGGCCATGCCGGTTTCGCCGCCACCGCGCCCTGCCTGCATGGCGCTCATGTCCATGCCCATGTCCTTCATGGTTGCGAGGGGGCGCGCGCGCAGGGACGGGACCTCTGCAGTCATTCCCGCACGCGGCGCGAGCGTTGCCCGGCCCATCCCCGAGCGGTCGACCGCCTCAGCCACCAGCGTGAAGGCCTTATCCTCCGTAGGTTGGATAATCACGTCGTAGGTCTCGGCGTTCGCGATCTGGAACTCGTCCACCTCGACTGGCCGCACGTTCTGGCCGTCCGCCGCCACGACGGTCATCCTCAGGCCCGGGATGCGCACGTTGAAGATCATCTGCGCGGCGGCGTTGATGAAGCGCAGGCGAACCCTCTCGCCGGGCGTAAACAGCCCCGTCCAGTTGTCCGCCGGACCGTGTCCGTTGATCAGGAACTTCATAATCGCGCCGGTCACGTCGGAGATGTCGGTCGGGTCCATGAGCATCTTGGCCCACTCGGCCCGCTCCTGGAGCGTCTGGTCCTTGCCCGCGAGGAGCCCGGCGACCGTCTGCTTCTGATAGTTGAAGACTCCGCCTTGCTGCTTCATCCGCTTGAAGATCATGTGCGGGTGCATGAAGCTGAAATCGGAAAGCACGATGACATGCTCGCGGTCGTAGCCCACCGGGTCGGGCCCAGCCGGGTCGATGACGATAGGGCCGTAGTGGCCCTCGGCCTCCTGCAGCCCGGAGTGGCTATGGTACCAGTAGGTGCCCGACTGCTTGATCGGGAACTCGTAGACGAACGTCTGGGGGGGCTTGATCCCCGGGAAGGTGACGCCGGGAACGCCATCCATCTGGAAGGGCACAAGTAGACCGTGCCAGTGGATCGAGGTGTCCTCGTGGAGGTCGTTGGTCACCGAGAGGCGAACTGTCTGCCCCTCCTTGAAGCGCAGCAGGGGCCCAGGAACCGTTCCGTTGATCGTCACGACGTGGCTCGCTCGCCCGTCCACCTTCAATTCCGAATGGCCGATGCGCAGATCCACATTGGGGCCCGTCAGGGTTGGTAGCGTAGGGGCGCTTCCGAGTGTCGCGCTCTGCGCCCAGCCAGGCAGCAGAGTGCTGAGCGCCACGCCCCCGCCAATCGCGCTCGCGCCGCGCAACAGCTGACGGCGATCAAGATCCTTCATGACGGTCGGGAGTCCCATGAGAAGAGGTGTCGCGGCGAACCGGCGCACTGCGAGGGATACGTGCAAGGTCGGCCATGGCCCTCATGACAAACACCGAAAGGCGAAAGTCGCCGTGTGGAAGCTGAGAGCCACGGTCAGAGCTTCACGGCCCGCAGGCGCAGGGCGTTGGTGATCACGCTGACCGACGACAGGGCCATGGCGGCGGCGGCGATCTGCGGCGAGAGCAGCCAGCCGAACACCGGATACAGCACCCCGGCAGCGACCGGGACGCCGGCTACGTTGTAGATGAAAGCGAAGACCAGGTTCTGGCGGATGTTTCGCATCACGGTCCGGGACAGCCGACGGGCGCGGACCAGGCCCTGGAGGTCGCCCTTCAGCAGGGTGACCCCTGCACTCTCGATCGCCACGTCTGACCCGGCGCCCATGGCGACGCCGACGTCGGCGGCGGCCAGCGCAGGCGCGTCGTTGACCCCGTCACCAGCCATGGCGACGACGCGGCCTTCGGCGCGCAGCTTCTGCACAACCGCCGCCTTGTCCTGGGGCAACACCTCGGCTTCCACCTCTTCGATGCCCAGTCGCTTGGCGACGGCCAGGGCCGTCGTGCGGTTGTCGCCGGTCATCATCACCAGCCGGACGCCATCGGCCAGCAGCGCCCGCACCGCCTCCGGCGTGGTCGGCTTGATCGGGTCGGCGATCCCAAGGACACCGGCCAGCCGTCCGTCGATCGCGGCGAAGATCGCCGTCGTCCCATCCTGGCGCAGCGCTTCGGCCTCAGCCTGCAACGGACCCAGGTCGACGCCCTGCTCGGCCATCAGTGGCGCCCCGCCGAGCACGACCTTCTTGCCGTCCACCAAGCCGATCACGCCCCGGCCGACCGGAGAGTCGAACTCGGCGGCCTCGGAAAGCGATAGGCCGCGCTCCTTGGCCGCGCTCAGGACGGCATCGGCGAGGGGGTGCTCGCTGCCACGCTCGAGGCTCGCCGCCAGCCGCAGGAGTTCGCCTTCCTCAATGCCCGAGACCGTCTTGATGGCGGTCACGGCAGGGCGCCCCTCGGTGAGGGTGCCGGTCTTGTCGATCACCAGGGTGTCGACCTTCTCGAAACGCTCAAGAGCCTCGGCATTCTTGATCAGGACGCCCTCACGGGCGCCGCGGCCGACCCCGACCATGATCGACATCGGGGTCGCCAGGCCGAGCGCGCAGGGACAAGCGATGATCAGTACCGACACCGCCGCCACCAAGGCGTAGGCGAACCGAGGATCGGGACCGACCAGCGCCCAGACCAGGCCCGCCAGTAGCGCGACGGCGATGACCGCAGGCACGAACCAGCCCGCCACCGTGTCCGCGAGCCGCTGGATCGGGGCGCGGCTGCGTTGCGCTTCCGCCACCATCTGCACGATGCGCGACAGCAGGGTGTCGGCGCCCACCTTCTCCGCGCGCATGATGAACGAGCCGGTCTTGTTCAGGGAGCCGGCGATGACCTTGCCGTCGGCCTCCTTGGTCACCGGCATGGACTCCCCGGTGACAAGGGATTCATCGATCGAGGCGCGGCCTTCGGTCAGGGCGCCGTCCACGGGGATCTTCTCGCCGGGCCGTACGCGAAGCCGGTCGCCGACCTGGATCAGATCTAGGGTGACCTCCTCGTCGGTTCCGTCCTCACGTATGCGGCGCGCCGTCTTGGGCGCGAGGTTGAGCAGGGCCTTGATGGCGCCGGAGGTCTGCTCCCGGGCGCGAAGTTCCAGCACCTGGCCGAGCAAGACCAGCACGGTGATGACCGCCGCCGCCTCGAAATAGACCGGCACGGCGCCGGACATGTCCCGGAAGGCAGGCGGGAACAGTCCGGGCGCCAGCACCGCGGCCACGCTGTAGATCCAGGCGACGCCCACCCCCATCGCGATCAGCGTGAACATGTTCAGATGACGCATGACGAGCGACGTCCAGCCGCGCTGGAAGAACGGCCAGCCAGCCCACAGCACCACCGGCGTCGCCAGTGCGAACTGGATCCAGTGCGAGGTGTGCGAGCTGACCAGCCCCATCAGGCCCGGCAAGTGACCGCCCATCTCGAGGACGAACACCGGCACAGCCAGCACGAGGCCGATCCAGAAGCGCCGGCTCATGTCGGCAAGCTCCGGGTTTGGACCGCTGTCAGCGGTGATCGTCGCCGGCTCCAGCGCCATGCCGCAGATCGGGCAGGAGCCTGGCCCCACCTGCCGGATTTCGGGGTGCATCGGGCAGGTGTAGATCGCACCAGGGACGACGGCCGGCTGCGCCGTCGTAGCCTTCGGCAGCAGATATTGGGCCGGATCGGCCTGGAACTTGGTGCGGCAACCGGCTGAGCAGAAATGGAAGTCGTGGCCCTCGTGCTGGGCGTGATGCGGGGTCGCCAACGGATCGACGGTCATCCCGCACACCGGATCGATCACCTTTGATCCAACCTCGGCGGGTTGGGTGTGCGCGTGGTGTTGATGACCGGAACTCATCGCGAGCCTCTGTGCTGGACGCCTGCCCGGCGCTGAGGTGATTTATATACCCTACCTGGGTATTTCAACCCATGCCCTGTAGGGGTATATGACCAACGCATGGAGGAGAGGCATTGATCCAGGACACGAAGCCCAAGCTGCTGAACCGACTGAATCGGATCGAGGGTCAGGTGCGCGGCGTCGCGCGCATGGTTGAAGACGACCGCTACTGCATCGATGTCCTGACCCAGATTCAGGCTGTACGCGCGGCGCTCGCGAAAGTGGAAAGCGAGATGCTGAAAGCGCACCTCGATCACTGCATCGAGAGCGCCATCGTCAGCGGCGACACCAACGAGCAGCGCAAGAAGGCTTCCGAATTGATTGCGCTGCTGGAGCGCGCCCGATGATGCGTCCGCACCGGCGCGGATAGGACCTCAATCGGCTGGCTGCCGCCCCGACCCCGAGGCCCAATCGGTGGGTTCGCCTGCCTCTTGCGGGATCGCAGCGGTGTCATTCGTATAAGCTGTGGGGACGTGGCGAAGGATATCCGATGCGGGACGACATGGATCATCTGATGGCGCGCCTGGCCGCCGTAGGGCCGGAACGGTCGCTGGACGGTTTCGAGCAAGCCGTCATGCGCGGCGTCGCGAAGCAGCGCGAGGAAATCCGCGCCACCCACGCGCTGGCGCCGGTCCGTGTGGCGTCTGTAGGCCTGGCGCTTGCCATCGGCGTCACCGCCGGCGGCGTTGCCGCGGCGACCAACGTCAGCCAGCCGCGCCAGCTCAGCCCCTTCTCGACGGCGGCGCATCTGGCGCCGTCCACGCTGCTGGAAGGCGCGGAATGAGCCCAACCCGGAGCCTGCTGCTGACGATCGTGCTCTCCGTCATCGCCGCGTCAGCCGGCGCCTGGGGAGGTGCGCGATACGTCGTCAGCCAGATGCACCACGCCACGTCCCTGCATCAGACCGTGCACGAGAAGCTCCACCTGACCGCCGACCAGGAGCAGCGGATCAGCGGTCTTGAGCGTGATTTCGCCGTCCGGCGTCACGCCCTGGAGGCCGACATGCGAGCGGCCAACGCCGATCTCGCCCAGGCCATCCAGCAAGGACACGCCTACACGCCGGCCGTACAGCAGGCGATCGACCGATCGCACCACGCGATGAGCGAGTTGCAGAAGCAGAGCATCCTGCACGTGCTGGCGATGCGCCAGGTGCTCACACCCGAACAGACCGCACGTTTTGACGACACAGTCGTAAAGGCGCTCACCGAAGACCCGTCGTGAGTGACGCTGCGGAGCGATCCGATACGGAGCTGGCGACAGCGGCCGCGACGGGGGATGACCGCGCCTATGCGATCCTGGTGGGGCGCCACAAGGACGGCCTGTACCGCCTCCTTCGGCGCTATCTAGGGGACGCCGACGAAGCCTATGAGGCGGCGCACGAGGCCTTCATCGCCGCCTGGAGCGCATTGGCGCGCTATGACCCCGGCCGTCCCTTCGGGGCCTGGCTGCGGACCATCGCCATCAACAAGGCCCGCGACCGCGGTCGCCGCATCGCGGTGCGCCGGCTGATCTTTGGGTCCCAGTCCTTCGAGGACAGCGAGGCGCAGGTCCGCCCGGACGCGGCCGTCTCAGCCGACGACGCGATGGTGGAGCGGGAACGGGTCGCGGAATTGGACCGCGCCATTTCCCGCCTGCCCACAGCGCTTCGGGCGCCGCTGATCCTGACCGCGATCGAAGGCCGTCCGCAGCAGGAAGCCGGCGAAATCCTCGGGATCAGCGCCAAGAGCGTCGAGACCCGCGTCTACCGCGCGCGCAAGCTCCTTGCCCAAGCGCTCGACGCCAGCCTGCGACCAGCTCGGTGAGCGCCAAGGCCTCCGTCAGGTGACGAAGACAGGCGCAAACCCGCCGCCGGGCGTCCTGAAATTGGTCGTCTGGCCCTGGTAGACGCGCGCGGCCGTCAGCAGCGGTGATCCCATGTAGGTGTAGAGGCGCACGTCGAGCTTCAGCGCCCTGATCTCGCCGTCGATCCTGATCCGGCGCTCGGACGGCAGGGCCAGTTCCTGGGCGATGTAGCCGCCTTGCTGAACCTCCTCCCAGACACCGCGGGTCATCTTGTCGCCGCGGTAGACCGCCTTGCCGCCATGGCCGCCCGCGGGCTTGAAGAAGTAGCGCTTACGAGCCGACCACAGCTCGTCCGCATTCCCGACCGTCACCATCACCGTGCGGGGGACTGCCGAAAGGCTCTGCCGCCGATCGGGTGTCAGTCCAAAGGCGCTGGCTTCGACCGGGTCGGACAGGAGCGTCAGGTTCCGTTTGTCGGCGAAGATCGCGTGGTTGCGGGGGCTCGGCGTGAGCACGACAGCCCCGGCAAAATAGGCGTCACGCAGGGCTTCATGTTCCGCGGCGTTGAGCGAGAAATCGACCAGGCGGTTGTAGACGAGATCGACGGTCTCGCCCTCGTACTCCAACAGACCATCAGCAAAGCGAAGTTCGCCGGGATCGACAATCCAGGTCTTCAGGCCGTGGCGTTCGAAGAACCGCTGGGCCAGCAGGAATTCGGGAAAGAGGTATTGCTCCTGCGGTCGGTCATCGACGAGGGCGATGGAGCGCGGTGAGCCCGTCCTGCCCTGCAACGTCCACTCCGCCAGGAACATCTCCCAGACCACGGCGTCGAACTCAGCCATCGGCGCCGCCCGCATCGCGTCCGCCGCTTCGCGGCAGCAGGCGCCCTGGGCGCGGGCGAGGAAGGCGTTCAAGAACGCCCCGCCGGCATTGGTGTTAACCTCGATCAGCTTGGGCCCACCAGCGCCGAGATGAAAATCATAGCCCATGAAGACCCCGCGCGGCCCGAAGTCATGTCGCGCGATCTCCGGCGCCCACGCCAATACCGCGGCTTGATAGGCAGCATTCTCGGCGACGGCCTCCACGGCCGTGACGACGTCAAGCATAGCCTTGAGGTCGGCTTCCGCGAGGAACACGGGCATCCCGGCAAAGAGGTTGGGGCGGGCGGCCAGCAGGGCCGCAGCCAGGTCCGGATCGGACGCCTCCGCTCGGATCGCCGTCAGCAGGCGGGTGCTGTCCAAGGTGACACAGAAGCACTCCCGGTTGAGCACCGTGTCGCGGTCGTCGGCTCCGCGCTCATCATGGGTCATGCAGGCTCTCCCCCGCGTCCAACGGCGCTGCGTCTCCGCCCCACAGCGGCCAACGCCACGCCCATCGACCAAGCCAGGATCGGGAACACCAACAGCCAGCGGAAGTCTGACCCGAGAGCGAAATTTACGGCGCTCATCGCCGTCACCGACGTGAGCCCGGCGAGACCAAGCAGGACAAGCTCATACCCATGTACAACTCTGCTTCGGGCAAGACGCGCCGCGAACCCGGCCACAAGCAGACCGAGCGCCGCCATCTGCCCACCGAGGACCGCGAAAACCAGGTCCAGCCATCGCTCAAGGCGAGGCAGAACCGCGACAAGTCGCTCAGCCGTCGCGCCGAGGAAGCGAAGGTCTTCGGGCAGGAGCGGCGGCCGGAACGCCATGAAGTAGGCGCCAAGGACGAGCTGGTAGGCTGCGCAGGCGCCGATCAGCCCAGCAGCGGCGCGCCGATACCGGGGCCGGGGAGGCTGCGGACCACGGCGGCTCACCGTTCGAGGAAGGCCAGGGCGTTGAACGCCAGAGCGATCAGGGCCCCGCCAAGGGCGCCGAACGCGAGCGACCAGCAAAGCCCTACCCCCAGAGCGGTCGTCGAGCCGGCAGGGGCGAGGGTGAACAGCGACACGTACATGTGGCTCGCGTTCGCCCACCCGAGCGCCGCGCCAATCCAGCACAGCACGAAGAGCGCCCCGAGGGCGACCGCGCCCGCGGCAGCGCAGCGAACCACGGGCAGTCGGCCGCGGATGATGTGGGTCTCAGCAAGATTTGCCATGGAGACGTGTCCCTTCGCAACTACCGCAAGGTAACCCTCGCTGTGTTGGTTCCGCTTTGAGCTCGATCATACGCCGGGGAATGCTGGAGCTGGCGCCGTTCCGCTTTGCGCCAGTTAAGATCGCTCCCTAAGGGCTCCTTCGGCACCGCCTACCAGTTGGCGAGATCTGCGGCAGAGTTGTCATTTCCGCCGTTGCCATGGGGTGGTCCCCTGCATCGTCGAATTACGACAGCCGCAGGCGAGGTATTCTAATGTTTAGTTTTGCGATGAGGGCGACGGCAAAGTCCGCCGGGCGTCCGATTGGGATTTTCGCCCTGGTGCTCGCGGGCGCGCTTGTCGCCATTCCGGCACGAGCGTCCCACAAGGTGATGAGCGCCGCCACCAGCGCGAAAGGCTACCCCGTTCATCCTCGGCTCGAAGCCGTCACGGCCTTGGCCAACACGCTCAAGCACGACGGCGGTATCAACGGGCCGACGCTCCTGGCCCTTTGGCCGGCGGTGTTCAGCCAGCGGCTTTCGCCGCGCGCCGCGCCCTACTCTACGGACTGGTTCAACGCCGTGACTCTGACCTACGATCAGGTTCTTGAGGCCTTCGCGATCATCGCGGCCTCCTGCCCGAGCGCGACGCTCTATAGTCCAACGGCCTAAGGGCCAAGGCTTGGCCGCGGGTTTGGACTGTCGGCGAACAAAACATAAACTTCCACAATGTCGGACACGCCCGAACAAGACTCGCAGGACACCTTCGACACCGAGGAATTGCTGGCGCGCATGATGCCGCCGTCCGTCCCGTCCGAGGCGATTGGCCACGACGTCGCCTTCAGGACTTCTCGAACCCGCGCAGCATCTCGTTGGTCCCGCGAATGAGCTCGCGGACACGGGCTTTCTGGGCCTTCATCGCCTTGGTGTACATGCCGTGCTTGAAGGCGTTCTGGTTGCCCACGGGTGCGCCAGACCCCACCGCGCCACCGTGCATCCGGCACCGCTTCTTTCCGATCGCCGCCGGCGCTTTGCATGGGGCGCCCTTGCGCGTCTTTGCTCCGCACCGCGGACTGCCGGACAACCCGCTCGTATCGCGCCGATGGCTACCCGCCACGGGGTATGCGGATCGGCCGCGCTAACCGCTCCGCTCGCACGAACGCTCCGCCGTCCATGATCGCCATCGGCGGCGGGCTGTCGTCGGACAGCGCAAGTTGTTCCACCGCGGGCATTTCCGGAGCCGGCGTACGCGCGATCACGTTGCCCCTGCCGGCCACGCCGCCGACGATGGCCTGGCCGCCTGCGTTCACCGTGACGTGCTCCACGGTGATCTTCTGCTGCCCCTGCCCACGGTGCCGGTCGATCGCCTCCACCTGGCGCGCATAGGCGGCAAGCAGCTTGGTGGCGTGCTTCAGGTTCAGGTCTCGACCTTCGAACGACTGACCGTCCAGCTGCGCCCGGCGCAGGCAGTCCATCGCGGCGTTATGGGTGGCGACCATCTGGGCGGCCAGCATGCTTTCCATGCCATCGATAGGCGCCACACCCTTGAGCGCCGCCACAACCGCGTCGATGGCGGCCTGCCGCTCGGTATCGGTCATGGCGCCGTGCACGGAGATGGAGCCGATCGCCTGCCGCACCAATTGGATGCCCAAGGCGCGGTCGTCCGTCCCGGTGGCGCCGGGCAGATCGGCAGGATCCACCCAGACGCCCTGGGCGGGTCGACGCAGCTCTTCAAGGTGTCGCTTTGCCACTTGGACGACTCACTCGCGATGACGAACCGCCATGAGTTTACAGCAGATTCCCCCTTCAGCCGAACCGCCTCGTCCTACTGTGCTAGGGGTTGAATTTCATTTTCGATGACGACCCCTCCCCTCCCGCCCCCTTCCGGCGACACCGTCTATGGGCCAATGACATCGGCTAAGGGCCGTCCCACCAGCGGCCGGATGAGCCGCGGTTTGGGCACTACCTCGATTGGCTAGACTGCCTCAGGCGGTGGGAGGTCCGTCATGACGCTGAGCGGATTGAACCGGTAGGCGACGTTAAAAGAGTCCGCTTGCAGATCGCTTGGCCTGAAGCGAAGGTTGGGGATGCGAAGCTCGGCAGCTATAGCCACGGCCATAGCGATCATCTGCGTTGCGGGTCGCGCGAACGCTCAGACCGCTGCGCCTCCGGACCAGGCGCGGCTCGCCTTGGCGCGTGAAGTTCTTCAAGAGCAAGGCGGTTTGACGCAATACGAAGCACACATCAGATCGGCTCTCTCGGTTCAGATGCGGATCGTGAAGGATATGGTCCCCGCCGACCAAACTGGCAGCGCAGACGCGATGTTCACCGTCATGGCTGAAGAGGAACTCAAAGCCGTGCCGGCGATGTTGGAAGACGCGGCGACGGTGTACGCCGACAACCTGAGCGAGGCCGAGCTTCGCGACATGTTGGCTTGGAGCAAAAGCCGGAGCGGAAGGGCATTTTACGCCAAGGTCCCGATGATAAATCAGGAGCTCATGTTTCGACAGGTGCCGCTACTGAAGACGATTGTGGGGGGCGCGGTGCAGAGAGCAATTGAGAAGACTTGCACCGAGACCTCCTGCACGCCCGAGCAGCGCCAGACCCTAACGGCGATCCGAGACAAGTTGCTTAAGGGCGGCGCGTAGGTCGACTTTCCACCCGCCGAATTCGGGGACAGGTTAAGCGTCTCCGCCACCGGATCTCATCCGCATAATTCGTGTTCCCAATTTGTTCCAGGCGTGCTGCCGCCTCGCCATGGCCCGCTTCGCCCGTGTCGTCATTCCAGGTTTGCCGCATCATGTGACCGCGCGGGGCAACCGGCGCGAGCCGATCTTCTTCGAAGATCGCGACCAGGACGTCTATTGCGACATGCTGGCCGAGGAAGCGCGGCGGGCCGGCGTCGAGGTCTGGGCCTATTGTCTGATGCCCAACCACGTCCATCTGATCATGGTTCCGTCGCGGGAGGACAGTCTGGCCAAGGCGTTGGGTGAGGCGCATCGGCGTTATGCGGCGTTCGTCAACGCTCGGGCGCGCTGGCGGGGCCATCTGTTCGATGGCCGCTACGCCTCGGTGGCCATGGGCGAAGACCATCTGCTGGCGGCCGTGCGGTATGTGAGCCTCAATCCGGTGCGCGCCTGCCTTGTCGCGCGGGCGCAGGATTGGCCTTGGTCCAGCGTGTCGGCGCACCTGAAGAGCGAGGACGATGGCCTGGTCGTGACCCGTCCGGTTCTCGAGCGCGTGGACAGCTTCGCCGAGCTTATCGACGACGGGCCGATGGCCGGGCTCGCGTACGACGACGCCTTACAGGCGCTGCGGTCGTCGGAGCGGAGCGGACGACCGCTCGGAAGCCGCGACTTCGTGGCCGACCTGGAACGTCGCCTGGGAAGGCCGCTGGCGCGCCGCGGACGGGGCCGCAAACCCGTGCAGGCGCCGCTTGAGCAGCCGATCCTCCTCTGATCGCCGAAGGTTCCGCTTAACCTGTCCCCGAATTCCGCCCATCTATTCTATGAAGTCATCTACATTGTTCTTGAACACTATTCCCGACAACTCAGATATCAATCCTGAAATCCAAAACGCAGCACCGATCGGCATACGAGCCGGACCATAAAAACCCCTAATCAGAAATAGCCCAAGATTCTTCCCGGATCGGGAATGCCCAAGTTTAGAAGCTCTAACCCAAAGATCATATGAAGCTGAAATATCACGGCTAACGCCCTCGCCATACATATACATCAGCGCTAGTATATTCATAGAAGGCGCGTAATTTCTTTCTATGCAATACGAGAATTCGTCGATTGCCTTTTTGTACTGATCTAACTTTCGGTCCACCAAGCCCATTCCATGGGTGCCTCTGACGAATCCCACCTTCGCGGCTCTCTCATAAATCCGACGCGCGTACTGCAAGTCCTGTGCGTAAGGACGGCCAATACGAAGTGCGTCGGCAATCAGGAGCGAACTCCTAGGTGAACCCGCTTCATATAGGCGCTCAATCTCTCGCCATCCCTTAGCATTGCCCGCAAGTGCGGAGATGCTTGCGCGCCGAAACTCGGCCTCGTACGGGTCGCCCGGTTCATTGGGCGAGCTTCCATTCATGTAGCGATCCCCCTTCCCTCATCAAGCGTCTGGCCCCCCCGAACACACTCAATTACCAATTACGGTGACAGTGCATATTATTCGAGAGCATCCGATAGCTTCGGCTTGGGCCCGCGCTTGCCGGGCTTGAGCGACCGGCCGCTCTCGCGTTCTAGTCGCGCGAGAAACGCTTCGCCGCCCAGCGGCCGGCCAGTGGTCTCGGCCCGGCGCAACCTCTGGGACAGGATCTCGTCCTCCCCCGCCGCGATCAACTCAGCGAATTGCGGATAGCGCGACAGCACCGGCTCACGCGCCGTCAGGCCGTCGTCGGCGACCAGGCCCAGATGCACTTGCGCGCTGGACCACGGCCAGTCCGCCGCTCGCTGCGCCAACCGCGCCCGCACCGGATTGAGCGCCACATAGCGCAACGCCGCGCCCAGATGATCCTCGTCCATCGCCACGCAGCCAAAGCGCCCCTGCCAGAAATGCCCCGTGCGCTTCAGCCGGGCATGGATCTGGCCGGCATAGCGCCGATGCACGGCCGCCAAGGTTCGTCGCAAGGCGTCGGAATCGGGGGGAACCAGGATCAGGTGTACATGATTGGGCATCAACACCCACGACCAGACCTCGACCCCCGCCGCGGCCGCATGCTCGGCCAGCAGGCCGCGATAGAGCCGATAGTCGTCGTCGCAGAAGAACGTCGGAGCGCGACCATTGCCGCGCTGGGTGACGTGGTGCGGTAGACCGGGGAAGATCGCGCGGGCCAGACGAGCCATGCCGCAGCTTAGGCGTCAGCGCTGCGTCATGTCAGTTGAATGCACTGTCACCGTAATTCGCCGGCCGCCCGCGCCGACCGCCGCCGGACCCTGTCCGGCGGCGGTGGGGGACGGCCGTCCGCGCTGAGGTCAGACGCGCTCGATGATGATCGCGGGGGCCATGCCGCCGGCGGCGCACATGGTGATCAGGGCGCGGCGGGCGCCGCGGCGCTCCAGTTCGTCGACCATGGTGCCGATCAGCATGGCGCCGGTGGCGCCGATGGGATGGCCGAGCGCCATGGCGCCGCCGTTCACATTGACCTTCTCGCGGTCGAGCTTCAGGTCGCGGATGAACTTCTCGGCGACCACCGAGAAGGCCTCGTTGATTTCCCACAGGTCGATGTCGTCGACGGTCAGGCCGGCCTTGGCCAGCGCCTTGCGGGCGGCGGGGACCGGGGCGTTCAGCATCAGGGTGGGCGAATCGCCGACATTGGCCATGGCGACGACGCGGGCGCGCGCCTTCATCCCGTGCCTGGCGGCATACTCCGGCGAGGCCAGCAGGACCGCGCCCGAGCCGTCGACCACGCCCGAGGAGTTCCCGGCGTGGTGGAAGTGCTTGATCTTGAGGTCGGGATAGACCTGGTTGATCAGCCCGGCCAGCGTCGTGCCCTTGGCGTCGAGCGGCACATTGGCCATCGGTTCGAAGGACGCCTTCAGCGCGGAGAGGCCTTCCATCGTGGTCTGCGGACGGGGGAATTCCTCGCGGTCGAGGGCGATGGAGCCGTCCTCGCGGTAGACCGGCACCAGCGACCTGTCGAAGTGGCCGTTCTTGATGGCGTAGTCGGCGCGCTGCTGGCTGACCAGGGCGAGCTCATCCAGCGCCTGGCGGGAAATGCCTTCCATGGTGGCGATGGCGTCGGCGCAGATGCCCTGGTGCGTCTGCGGATGCCTGGCGCGAAGGCGCTCGTTGCCCCCGTCCATCAGGGCCGGGCCGTCGTCGGGGTTGCGCGGCTGGGCGCTGGAGGCGGTGTAGCTCATCATCTCGGTGCCGCCGCCGATCACCAGGTCTTCCATGCCCGACATGATCTGGGCCGCGGCCATGTTCACCGCGGTGATGCCCGAGCCGCAGAAGCGGTCGAGGGTCACGCCGGAGGCGCGGATGTCATAGCCGGCGTCCAGCGCCGACATCCGGCCGAGGTCGCCGCCCTGCTTGCCGCGCTGGGACGAGGTGCCCCAGATGATGTCGTCGACTTCGGCGGTGTTGAGGTTGTTGCGCTCGGCCAGCGCCTTCAGGACCGTGGCCCCCAGGTGCTGCGGATGTTGGTCAGCCAGCGCTCCCTTGCCGACCTTGCCGATGCCGCGAGGCGTGCGGACGGCGTCGATGATCAGGGCTTCGGGCATAGGGGGTGTTCCTCGAGACGGGGGTCAATTGTTGGCGGCCAGTTTCGGCCGTGGCCCTAGGGTCAGTCTAGAGGGTTCAGCGCTCGACCCGCCTCCCCCATGAAATCTCTGCCCCTTGGGTGGGGGCGCGAGGCTAGACCAGCGAAGCCAGGACGCCGGAGACCGCCAGCGGTTCGGCGGGGGCCTCGAGCGGATGGGTGTTGACGAGCGAGACCATGTAGCCGGGCTCGAGGTCCTTCAGCAGGATCTCGGCGTGCAGCTGGCGGGCGAGCGAGGCGACCACGCTGGTGCCGAGGCCCACCCGCTGGTCGGGCGAGGGCTCGCCGCGGCCAATCCCGTCGTCGGCCACCGAGAGGGTCCAGCCGTCTTCGCGCACCGCATAGTCGACGACGATGAAGCCGCTCTGGCCGTCGGGGAAGGCGTGTTTCAGGGCGTTGATCACCAGTTCGGCGACGATCAGGCCGAGGCTCACCACCTCGTGGGAGCTGACGATCGCCGCATCGGCGCGGACGGCCAGTTCGGTCTTGCGGCCCTCGCCGGCCATGGAGGATTCCAGACTCTCGCAGAGCTTGGTGAGGTAGGGCGCGACCTCGACCACGCCGAGGCCCAGCTCCAGGTGGCGCTGGACGGCGGCCACCGACATCACCCGATCATGGGCGTCCAGCAGGTGGCGGCGGGTTTCCCTGGACTCGGTGGCGCGGGCCTTCAGCTGCAGGACGCTGGCGATGATCTGCAGGCTGTTGGCGATGCGGTGCTGCATCTCGGTGAGCAGCATGGCGCGCTCCTGCAGCAGCTCGTCCTTCTCCATCAGCAGCTGCATGATCTGGGTGTCGGCGTCGCGGGCCTCGGTGACGTCCTCCACGGAGAGCAGGATGCGGGCGTCCTGGTTCTCGTCGTAGTCGACCAGCTGCACGTTCAGCACCAGCCGGCGCGAGCCCTGGTCGGGACGGACCAGGTCGACGTCGTAGGGCCCGGCGTCCAGGCCGTCGGAAAGCGCGCTGTCCAGCAGGTTCTTCAGCTGGGCCATGTCCCACTCGCCGCCGCCGAGCTCGATCAGCAGGCGCCCGTCGGCATGGGCCTGGGAAATCTCGAACGCAGCGCAGAACGAGCGGCTGGCCGAGAGCACGCGCAGGTCGCCGTCGATCAGCAGCAGCGGCAGGTGGGAGGTGTTGATCAGCGCCCGGGCGAGGCTGATCGTCGACTTGGTCTGGGCCATCGACGTTTTGGACGGCATGCAAACTTCCCGGCGACCCCGAGGCTCGCGGTGCGAGACCCTCCGGCCTTTTGTCCGCAGCGGGAACGCCTCAAGGCTTCCGTCGCGAACTAAACTTACATTAGCACGCCCATCGGTCGGCGCCGCGCGAATTCTTAACTCATGTGATCGGGTTAAATTAACGCATGACATCGCTGACGAATTTCGGAAGAAATGAGGCGAGCTGAACATCTCATGAATAGCTCAATTTACTTTCTTGTGAATTCTTGGAACCGCCACTGTAGATCGGCGTTTGATTGCTGACGGAAGCATGTGAAGCCTTCCGAGGAGCAATTTCTTATGCGCAAACACCTTCTTGCAGCCGGCATCGCCGCGCTCGCCCTCATCCCCACCCTGGCGTCTGCTCAGCAAAGCTGTGAAGAGCGCCGCAACAACCGCGTGGCCGGCACCGTCGTAGGCGGCGTGCTCGGCGCGCTGGCCGGCAGCGCTGTCGCCGGCCGCGGCGATCGCAACGAAGGCGCCGTGATCGGTGGCGTCGGCGGTGCGGTGATCGGCAACCAGCTGTCCAAGGGCAGTGCCGATTGCCAGCACGCCTATGGCTACTATGACAACGACAACCGCTGGCACGCCAACCAGGTCGCCCGCGAGCAGGCGGCCGGCTACTACGACCGCAACGGCAACTGGGTCTATGGCGCCCCCGCGG
>Ga0307517_10001267_pt1 | contig 42456 bp, 60 predicted proteins | sample 23_EM_MG_FD_194515 | JGI IMG/M metagenome (GOLD analysis project Ga0307517, IMG submission 194515) | Populus trichocarpa ectomycorrhiza microbial communities from riparian zone in the Pacific Northwest, United States - 23_EM | ecosystem: Host-associated > Plants > Roots > Unclassified | place...
AGCGCCGAGGACGGCAGACATAACCAAGAGTTGAAGAACCATCGCAATTATGAGTCTGGGAGATACAGAAGCAAGATGCCGTCTTGCTGAAATACTCTGGCTGATTCGCTGAATTCAGAATCACTGGAGCTATCGAAAACGGGATTAAGAGGACATGTGACCGTTACACCAATTCCCTTATTCCAGTCACCAGAATCTGAAGTTTGAACACTCTAGGGTCCCTTCACGATGTCGCTTTGTCCACCTTTCGCTCCATTTTTTGGGTTTGCAGGCGTAGCAGCTGCGGTTTGTGCATATTAGTTCATAATTAGTCAAATATTGCTCACACAAGATTCATTTCGTGTAGATGGTGTTCAGCAGTGCGTAGTCTGCGTTCTTTTCAATTCACAAGAATTCATCGTCCAATTAGCTGTCGGAGCCGCTCTTGGAACCTCAAAAGCGGGGATAGGCATAGCAGGTCTTGGAACGTTTAAACCTGAACTTATAATGAAAGTGAGTGCTGAATTGTCCAATCGTTTCTGCATCCACCCAACCAAAATATTCTGTAGTCTCTCGTACCCGTCGTTATGTCTGGAATTGTTGCAGTGTATGGATTAGTTGTCTCGGTTTTAATTGCAGGAGGACGTATGTTTCTTCGCCGTCTATCGTTTCATTCCTCAAACCAATGCTTTTCAGTTAAACCGGGCGAATATTCATTATTTGCGGGATTCATCCATCTTGGTGCAGGCTTGGCTTGTGGGTTCACAGGAATGGCGGCTGGTTATGCTATCGGAATCGTTGGAGACGCCGTGAGTGTTCTTGCCTCACTTCGAATAGCTAAACTAAACCCAATAGTGTGTGCGCGCTTATATCAATGAGTCGAGGATATTTGTTACCATGGTGCTTATCCTTATTTTCGCTGAAGTGCTAGGGCTCTATGGGTGAGCAGAACTATTTCATTGTCTGACAGCGCTGACACCAGGTTGAAGACTCATTGTTGCATTAATCATGAATACGAAAGCCTCAGCAGTCCATGTATGCTAACCACATATTCACATCTCTTTGCCTCATTTATCCCTCAAACGTCCAAGCGAATGATTACAAACGATCGTGTTGAATATGTTCCGTATCAATCATCTGGAACTGGAACTGGAACTAGAACTAGAACTCGAACTCGAACTCGATGATGACGAGCTACTGCTGTCGGAATCACTGCTCGAATTGCTAATATAGGAATTCAGCATTCAACCAGCGAAGTCATTGACAGTTGACATACCGCCGCTTCTTAGACGAACTTGGCCTCTCTTTCTGGTCTTTCTTTCGTTTCTTTATATTCTCCATCACTTCCCCGACATCGTCATTCTCTGTCCTAAGTTTTGAGCGAGCCTTTTCTCTCTCTTCAAGAATTTGAGAAGCTAATCCGATTCTATAAGATGAAAACATGAGCAAGGACTGGTCTTGAAATCCTTAGAAGGAAAGAAACTCGCGGGTTCCTCTTGAACTCATCAGGGACTTCACCAGTATTTTTCATCTTCTCCCGAAGCTTCGGATTTTCTAGTTGTTGTGTTCGTGACGGACGCGAAACATACAGCCGAGGATTCTTGCATTCAAAAGTATAATGACCTATGTTCAAACCAAATGAAACAATATAATTGGTTTTGACCGGGACCACTTACCTCGCCCGAGGCATTTCTGGCAGATCGTCGAGGAAGTAGCTTTGGGTTGGCGACCTGAATGTGGTGCATACTTGGACATGGTGACAAGTTTCCGTCACGAATCGTGACTTCGGTTAACTTTCTCGTGACAACTCGTCACACAACTGATTCTTTTGAATTCCAAGCTTCAAATCCAATACTTATGCATCTGACCTTCGAATAAGCGCCCATGGAATGTCCTCATTCGTAGCCTGGACTCCGCCGTCCTATTTTTGTGACCCTTCTATTTGCTAGGATCTCTTTGGCGCCTTGATAGTCATTGGCACCCGTGATCCAATCGCTGACTCGATTATAAAAAGGACAGTCTTTACAAGAAACTAACTATTACACCTCGAAAATGGGCGGGAGTGCATTTAGCGCCAGCCTACCTTCGGCTGGCTTTCCTCGCCTTCCACCTGCAGTCTACAACGTTCTCAAAGCGAATCTCCTCATTAAACTTCAGGAGCTCTACACCCATGTCGGCGTTCCCGTTGAAGCCCCGGAAAAAGCTGATCATGGCGACCTTGATTTTCTGGTAGCTGTCCCAATTGCAACTGGAACTGATTATGTGCCGCATGAACGGATTGTGGAAGCAATCGGTGCCAAACACGTTGTCCCTATGGCAGGCAATCGTACCTCCAATTTCGCTGTTCCAGTCCAACCCCAAGAATGGCAGGACGTAGGCCATGGAGCTGAAGAAGATGAACGACGTAAATTGGCAGAAGGTCATGAAACATTCTATCAGGTACACAATTATTCTCGTATGACATCAAAACTGTTCTAAATTTCCCTTGCCAGGTTGATGTCCACGTTTGCGCGGATAAAGGCGAATGGGATAGGACCATGTTTTTTCACTCCTACGGTGATCTTGGCATGATTCTCGGGTTGATTGCGAGAAACAATGGATTAAAGTTGGGAGTACATGGGCTGAAGGTTAGTTCGGTCGTCTTTGTCTTGTATATGGTGTAATTGAACTGGATGCTCAGCTCCTTGACATTCCCAATCCCCCGTATCTGCTGAGTGACTCTTTCGACGACATCACCTCGTTTTTCGGGCTCTCCATGGAAACCTATCACACCGGTTTCCAGACTAGACGTGAAGTCTTTCAATGGGCTGCGTCATGCAAGTACTTCGATCACAGTCGATTTCAAACGAGAGGAGAAGGGTTCAAGAAGGTCAAGCAGGATCGGCGAATGTACGCTGAGTTCGTTGATTGGGTGGAGGAGTCCCGTCCACATCTCGCAGAATCGGGGGGTTTGCCACGTTCCGAAAGGTATGCGAAAGCCAGGGAAGACGCTCTGCTTTTCTTCGACAAACGGGAAGCCTTTGACGACATCGTCAGAGCTCGAATAAACAAGCAGAGATTCAAATCGTTTTTCAACGGGTCACTTGTTCGGCATTGGGCTGAATTGAGCGACGGTGATTGGCTGGCCGTCAAGCTCATAGTTGATGAAGTTAGACGAAGACTTGGAGGAGATGTGGGCATAATGGGTCTCCTTGATGATAGCCATGGTCAAGAAGAGCTTGAAGACCTTGTCCATCAAATTAAGGATGACCTCCATATCGTTACCACGGCTGAAGATTAAAGGCTCCACGGAACAAGTTCTATTTTCACGAGGTCCCTCTACATATAACATACTATGATGGCCATTAGGTCCTTTCTTTGATACACTCGTGCAAGTCTTGTTGTAGTCCCGGTGGTGTTAGCACTTGTTGGCATTTCTTTTCAGTGTTTTTGTTCGTGCTTTCTGGCTAGAATCAACATGAAGACAGTCGTGCTGAGTATAATGCAAAAATTCTACATACAAAAGTGGCATATGACAGAAAGGCACGGGTTCCCATTGTGCATAGCCAGTCTTACTTGAGTCTTACTAAACAATGGGCGTGCTTCAAAGTGTCTGCCAAGTAAATATTAGTGAGAAGCTGCAATAATCACTGTTATCTAACCCAGTATTTCTTGTAGCTTACTTGTTGAGTAGGAGCATGATTGAATGATAAGTTGAGTTGAATTTCGAGAGTTCCAAGTTCCAAACATAGCACATCAATTTATTTTTAGAAATAAACACCAGCCATTGTCCTCTATTGTCATGAACAACTTCGTAAGGAGGATAAAATCGCATAGGTACGCATAATCTCCCGTTTTTCCTTTCACCACCTGCGGTGGTCTGCGCCTTTGATTTTTTTTTCTTCATTATTATAAACGACATTTTTTTATGATGTATCTTCATCTTGCTATCCTGCTCACGCTCCTTTCCTTTGTCAGTTCGTTGACTCTTCCCCTTCGTTTTCGTCGAGCTCCTGGCGATGCTCAAAACACCACAAGTACCTCAAATAGTACAAAGTATGTCATAGCCCACCATATGGTAGGGAATACGTTCCCGTATACCCCCCAAGACTGGCTGGACGACATCACACTGGCACATTCCAAGTCCATTGACGCTTTTGCCCTGAACATGGGGATTGATGAATGGCAACCTGCCCGTGTTAACGACGCGTGAGTTTCCTCTTTTCCCTGAATTCAAAGATGCGTCATTGAACGCATTTCCTAGTTATACAGCAGCAGAACAGTCTGGTACTGGCTTCAAACTTTTCATATCTCTTGACATGTCGTATGGGAATCTTTCGATGCTACCTCCATTCCCCAATATCTGAAGATGATTGTTTTTAGGTCTTTCCCTTGCGGCTCACCGGCTGACGCTGCACGACTCCGCAATATCGTCAAATCCAACATGAATAAACCTGCTCAATTCATGTTCAAAGACCGTGCCTTCGTCTCCACCTTTGCCGGCGAAAATTGCAACTTCGGACGTGGTGACGCTGTTGCTGGTTGGACAGCTGAGTTTACCCAACATCCAGACCTTGCAGGAAAGATCCATTTCGTCCCCTCCTTCTTTGTCGATCCAAATCGTTTCGGCGACTTCCGTGCTGTAATGGACGGTGCGTTCGCATGGGACTCTGGTTGGCCGCAGAAAGTCGACAAGCAGTTCACCCAGCTGCAGCTGGGCAAAAATTTACAGAATAATGCTTCGATTAGCCCGGCCCTGCGCGTCGTGAATAGGATTCTGCCTGGCGCCAACCTGCAAAGCAATAGTGTTATTAAGACACTAGAAGACGAATTGAAATCCGTGTTGAGCCCTGCACAAAAGGCCGTTTCACGTTTTATTGGTGATACAGACCTGGATTCCCAATTCTTGCGAGGCCTTGATACTTTGCATGGGCAACTTCGGAAGAGAGACCCCTCCGGGGCTGCAAAGCCAACATATATGGCTGCAGTCGCCGCCAACTTCTTTACGCATTACGGACCAGATACATTTAACAAGAACGTGAGTTGTTCCTTTCTTTCCTGCCCCACTCCGTGCTCATTTTATCCACCAGTTTGCCTACCTTGGTGACCAACATTTACTCGCAAAGCGCTGGGAAGCAATCATCAGCGACCGCGATCAGTACGATATGATACAGATCCTCACCTGGAACGACTACGGTGAATCTCATTATGTTGGGCCAATCAAGGGTGCCCTGCCCGACTCGGAAGCGTGGACAATAGGCTTCAACCACACTGCTTTCCTGGACGTGCACAAATTCTACGCACAAGCATTCAAGACGGGTAGCTTCCCCGAGATCACAGAAGACAGACTTGTGATCTGGTCAAGGCCCCATGCCGCCCTAGCTTCAGCGTCGGATGATCGTGTTGGTCCGCCCAAGAATTTCGACCTTTTCCAGGACAATGTTTGGGCATTGGCGATCACCTCTGCTCCGGGTAAGGTGATATTGGAGACCTCTCCTACGGATTCAAAATCCTTTGACGTGCTTCGTGGAGTCACAAAACTTGCCATTCCTATTTCCCCCGGAGGTACAATGAAGGGATCGATCGAGAGGAATGGTCAGAAGGTGGTGGAGGTTACCGCACCTGGATTCACTTTCCAAGCGAATCCGGACACATTCAACTACAATTATTTTGTTGCCGGTGCCGGAAGCAAGGACAACTCGTCTCCTCCCCCATTCACCTCTTCATCCTTGTCCCCTCAATCATCACCAACTACTGTCCCGTGAGGTGCAGCCTGGTTCGTGATGACACACATACCCCCCAACATACTCTATCGTTATTTTAACTAAGGGCTTAATTAGAGAATACCCAAGATGATGGTAAGCCGTGCTACGATGGCAGGCTGCCTTTCATGACATCCTTAAATGATTTAAATTTATGTAACCTTATTTTATGTTTATGTATGCATAGGTGTAACGCCAAATACAATGGATGGATTCGAACAAGCAGACCAGAATCTAGAATTTGACATTTGCTGAATACTTTAATCCATCGTTCGAATTGGCTTTCACCTAATTAAGCTGTGTACATGTGAGATGGTAGCATCAGAAGATGGGTATGAAATCCTGTATCCTCTCTTTCGCATCCTGGGCAATACACTCCGCGATCCAAGTCAGATTCCGAATCTCCTGCTCTTTCAACTTCATGTAGCTGTAAAACACACCATATTGGAACTGTTGCAAGAAGGCCTGCTTGTTGAGTTGCACCTCTTTACGGAAAAACTTGTCCTCGAGATGTGACGCAGTAGCGTGGTCGTCTCCGCCCCCTGAGCTGTTGGAGTCACTGAAGAAAGCACGATACTCGGCAATGTTCTCGCAAGCCATGCGAACTTGGTCGGTTTCATCCGCCCTCGCCAACTGGTTGTTGCCCTCTGGCCACAGCCGGCCAATGGTAGGGAATAGTTTGGCGCGTTGTTCTTTCGTGAGTTCTGTGCCGAAAGAATTGATGGCGATATTGACGGTTCGTCTGTCGGCTTCAAAAGCAAGGATTTCGTGCATGACATCGGAAGTGGGTGAACCGAGGGTTGTGCAGAAGGCATAAAAGTCTTCCAGGTAAGCTTTGTACACAGTATTCCGGATGATTTCGATGTTAAGATCGTCAAGGTCAGTGGCGGACAGGCAGTCACGGAAATAAGGAGCTGCCAAAGGAGAAGGTTGGCATTTTGTGATATATGCAGAAGACTAGCATACCTAGAGGTGTTTCGACCAGGACACATTGATAAAGTTCTTCGACGTTTGTGGCCACGCATAAAGCGGGCATGGTGTCAAACACGCCAAGAGGATGACAGCGTTCAAGAAGCTCATGTGTATCACGTTCGTGAAGAGTTCCAGTTATGAGCAGGACAACATTGTCGATCATGTAGGCGTATCTAGACGTTCACATATATTCAAACGTGATTCAGGAGGGAGTAAAGCAAAACCCCGTACGTGATGTATTCCAGGAACTTGGACAATGGGAGCACGGCATTGTTTCGCAAGTAAGTGAAATGGTCGACGAGAACTTGTGTGGCCCTGTCTGTAATAGTTGAAGTTGAGAGAGGCGAAGGTTCATTGGCTAGAAAGTTTCCGTAGTCGGTTGCACTTAGTTGCGTTCGGAAATCTGAATGGTTTCAAGACGAGAGACAAGGGAATAATGGATAATGAATACCTTCTAACGTCTCGCATTGTGCAAGACTGGCATATTGGTTGCTGGTAAGGATTCCTGATCTGTATCCCCTTACAATACCCTCCAGGAAACCATTGTCGACCTGTTCAACTTTTTCAGTAACCACCTTTCCAGTGATATGGAATCAGAAAATGTCGTTACATTAAACAGAAGGGCCTCCATTGAGGTTATGTTCAGTGAGGGCCTCGGCTCGGATTACCCGACATCTGAACTTTTCGTGGGATGTCAACACCTGACTGCGAAAGTGCCAAGCCTTTCTCTTTCTTCATCGTACCACCATTTGTATCTGTAGCCTGTAGTAAACAATGTAAATAATTTGTCTGCAGCAACAGTGAGAATTACATGACCAGACCGCCTTGATTTGGTCGCATTCAAGTTGTGGAGAAGGGGGGAGTAGGCAAAACTCATCTCAGTAAGTATCTGTTGGTTTTCTATGATCCTTATGTGTATTTAAGCACTACAGGAAGGTGTTTTTGACGCGCCAAAGACCGCCATGATTGGCCGTCGCGTTGTAGAGAATTTTGGGAAAGGGGGGAATCCATTCTAAACTATAAGTACAGGTAAGCATATTATTTCAAGGAGTTTATCATCTAATTTGCATTTCAATCTATCACTACGGGTATAAAGGCCACATTAGATGGTAAGGTATTTTTCATTGCATCTGTTCCAGTAAGTCCTTGAATTGGATAAACTCATGAGTCTCCCATCTGTTCAGCCCGTCAACAATGATCACCACCACCTCTAGGCTCTGTCTCGACATTGCGCCCACGAAATTGCACAAAACCAAGCTGCAAGAGCGACTCTCAGGGGGATCAAAATTCCGAAACGACAATAAACTCGCTGCCGCCGCCGCAGCAAATGCAGACAGCTACTTCACTGACACTGGCCATTGGATCGAGCGCACACCAGACGAAGATTGTGAGTGCAATGCCACCAGTCGGCTTGAAATATCTACCCTGACTCCCTGAGCACCGAGCGGTGCACCCTTATTGCGAAATAAAGGCTTCACTGGAATGGCCCTCCTGGCCAGCCATCTGACATCAGTTGAGGTTGTGGTCTGCCGCCCTTCAAGTTCAAGGGCTGACAAAAATGAATTCCGATTGTATATAACAGCTGGTAAAGTAGAAGCAAACTATTGCACAATGTCCTCGCATTCTCTTGGCCCTACGCAACTGACTCTCTACACCATACGTTCTCAGAACGACTCGGGGCTACAGGTGCGTTCTATGCCACAGGACTGTAAGTTGTCCTCCCATCACTGCTTCGTCAATGCGTCCTGACCTCTGTGTACCAGCCAGCGGGCTTCAACTTGGTCCCATCCTGTCAGCAACCCCATCCCACCTGTTGTCCTGCTTCCCCTGGAGCACCGACAACGCCTCCGTCTTCTTGCAGAAGAGGCGTTTCCCAACGGGGTTCCAAACCCGCTAACTAATGTGATGCTCGTTTTCGACCCGACCATCGACCATCTCCCCTTCATTCCAGTCACGCAACTTACTATCACCAATGCTTATATAGCGAGCGACTCGGAAGCCCCTCATGTCGTCTTCGAAAACTTGATTTGCCTCTGGGATACTGGCGCTTCAGTTACTGTGATTCCCACTGAGTTTCTGGATCCTGCCGTAAGGGACAACCGAACTGAAGGATATGCGATCATGGGAATTAGGTGCGCACCTTTTCTTGTTTTGATCAGGTTTCCGGGCATCCACTTCCCTTTGCAATCGATTATTCGTTTTCAACCCCATGCGGCCATGCCACACTGCCCATCAGCGGGACCATAATGCTCGGCCAGCATGTAAGGAGCAGGTCTTTGACATCATCGTAGGGCCTTCTTGACTGCCTCCAACATTTGATGAGGCCCGCCCGGACTTTGGGTCCAGTTTGGCAGGAAGAAAATCCAAACACCTATGGTCAGATTGAGTGAGTTAATTTTTTTTCCCTCCGTTTGAACTTGTACTTACCTTATTTGTAGCCTAATCGACGATCGTGTGGTTCGGAAGTGTCCCTCTCTAATCAGAAATTTCAGATATCACGGTGTTATTATACCCATTTTTGGCGTCTCCATTCCTTTTTTGGTAATTTATGTAATAATTACCTTTGTATCCGTGCCGAGCTGGCAAATATAAAATCTCAGTGTCTGAGACAACTCTTATTTATCATGTTGGTCTCACACTGTCCCATATGCAGTCCCCACAAGCGTTCAAACTGTACACCAGATCTTTCAAGTTTCAGTTCCACTCCTGTTGCTGTTTCCAATTCCTCCCCCAGTTGTGTCTCTCACAACAAGCGTAAGAAGTTTAACCCTTCCATAACTCCGTCTTCGGCCAAATATTTCACTTCCTCAGCCGTTTCCAACCAGCCCACTACTACTGGGTTCTTCAATCTTAATCCCACTCCTGTTCCCGTTTCCAATCCCAGCTGTCTTTCTCCCAACAATCGTAAGCCATCCGCTACTTGTTCTTCAAGTTTAACCGCTCCGTCTTTAGCCAGTTATAGTTCCACTCCTGTTGCTGTTTCCAATCCCCCAGGTTGTCTCCGTTCCTTGAGCAACAACCGTAAGCCATACACTTGTCTGTTCTTCAAGTTTAACCTTTCCATAGCTTCCTTGGCCAAATATTTCACTTCCTCAGCCGTTTCCAACCAGCCCACTACTACTGGGTTCTTCAACCTTAATCCCACTCCTGTTCCCATTTCCAATCCCAGCTGTCTCTCTCCCAACAATCGTAAGCCATCCGCTACTTGTTCTTCAAGTTTAACTGCTTCGTCTTTAGACAGTCATAGTTCCACTCCTGTTGCTGTTTCCAATCCCTTCCCAGGTTGTCTCTCTCCCCACCACTGTAAGCCATACGCTGTTCTTCAAGTTTATCTTTCCGCCGTTTCCGACCCGTCCCCCCCCTGTTCACGTTGTCTGAGAGCGGCCCATAGTAACGACCCCAGCTAGAGTCGCAGTTCAAGCAATTCGTGGAGAATGTAGAGCAGCGCATTCCGAATCCTGGAGGAATTGAAGCAACTCAGGCTAGATGTGCTGTCTGACATTTGATTCAATAGAAATGCGAGGCCGTAAAAAAAAAGAAATGACTACGGAAGTACAGAGTCACTTTGGAAGTCCACTGCGTCCCCAATAGCGAAAGGATTTGTTTACATTGTCCTGTTGATTCAAATGTTCCTGTTGTTAGTACGATGTGCTTTTTTATCTTGTTACGTCTATATAGGTTGCCCCCAATGATTCTCGGACTCAATCCCCTCACCTCGGAGAAAGCGAACGTTCGGAAAACCTTCTCTTACACTTGTGAAAACCATGCATAAGACATCATAAGCCTACTCTAGAATGGTGAACCTGGAACGGTGTCATATTCTGGTTCCAAGTGAAACCCACTTTCCGATTAGAAGTAAAGGGAGAGACGGGGTTTGGTGCAAACAATCTATACCCGCCCGGGCCGCCCTCCCTTTCCATGTGGTTTCAAAGTTGTGTAGGCACCATTCCTGGGTTAGTTTTTTTCTGGTGGTTGGTTAATCGATGTTTTCATATAAAAAGAGAGAGACGTACAGACTTTGACACACTCAAATCAGTGCTAAATCCTGGCCCCTGGGCAGCTTCAACCCCTTCACCGTTCGAGTTACGTTCGAGGCCTGCTTGGGTTGTGGTGTGTGGGTTCAGATTGGAGGACCTGTCCTGGTCTGCGGTGTGGCTTGGGTCGTCGGACGGGGTTGGAGGGGCTTATTTGTGAGGAGTTTTGAAACGGATTCACAGTGGATTATGGGTGGGCAGATTGAGTGTACTTGAACAAAAGTTCTAATGCCTCAGACCTATTTTATATTAAGAACTTACGGTTGTACATTAGTTTTGAATTAGAAAGGGTTAACTCTATTCGAAAATGAATCTATTTGCACTCTGCCCCACGGGTCACTTCGGTTCTGCAAGCATTTGAGGATATCTCGTGTTTGGGAAACTTTTTTAAGTAATGAGCTGCGTCCTTCCAAAGATTTACGAAACACATTTTCACCGCATCTTTTGTGAAGGCCTTGCTTTTCGTAAAAGAGACCGAGGCTGTTGACGGCGTTGAGCGTGGACGTGTCCTCAGCTTCTCAAAACCGGCCAGCGCACGGTTGTACATTATCTCTGCATCTTTGAGACGGCCTTGCCTGTGGTAGAGATTCCCCAGGTTGTTGACGGTGTTGAGCGTGGACGTGTGCTCAGGTCCCAATGCCTTCTCATAACCGGTCAGCGCAGCATTGTACATCATCTCCGCATCTCTGTAGCGGCCTTGATCCCGCTGGAAGTTGCCAAACGTCGGTGGGAGCTTCCAAAAAGCGATCACCCAACTTCGAACTCTCCACCTCTCGCCAAATCGTATCTAAGTGTGCTTGCCCCTCTTGCCGTGTTTTGTGGTCACTATGACCAATAGAATCCAGGTGGCATTTCAAATGTGATATCGCGGCGTGAAGAAAGGTGATATGCAAGCTTTTGTCAAGTCGCATGCGAAGCCATTCGAATGAAGTGGTACCGTAATTTCATTATCATTGGAGTGCGAAAATTGAAGCAACGACAGCTCCTGCATCTTCACGATCGCGTCTTCGAATTTCAGATGGTTCCACCGACTACCATCCTCGAAAATAGACATTGGAGAGGTCAGATTGTCGTCATCTGTGTCATCACTCTGAAGAGTCGTTCGCCAATATTCACAGGGTTGAAGAAGGCAAATAGTGTTATAACATTCTCTAACTCTGCCGCTTGCTCAAGCAGCGGTAACGACATTTCCCAAGTGGTCAGCAGGCTAGGAGATGTCTCCTTCTCCTTGCCTGGTAACATACGCTGGTACGGGCCGTACGGCCAATGTTGTGGAGTTTCCTGCATGACACTCTGCTTCCGTCGCTCGTACTCCCTCACAAACGGTCTCAGCCCAAGTTGTCGCTTCGAAATGTAGGCCCGCGCCTGATCGATGGCCAATGGAAGATTTCCTAGCAGGCTCAGAATCTCCTCCGCAGCCTCGAGCTCATCGGTATCTCCCCCTGAAGAGCGAAGCAGAAGCTGGAGGCCCTCATTCTTCTCCATGTGACCAAGTTCGATTGACTGTCCCAACTCCTTGGATCCAGCATAACGGCTCGTAATGAGTATACAGCCGTGGCGATTGGCTGGGATGAAGTTAATGATGCCACGTAAGTCTTCAGGATTGTCCAGATTATCAAAAACCAGTGGCCATCGCTCGCTCCAGCCTGAGAGAACCTCTTTGACTAAAGTGACTGCAGCCTCAGGGTCGTCCAACACTCGATCAGGAAGCAACTGCTTGGCGGCAGCCTCCATCGAACCATACAGGGTATTACGAGAAGAAGCATCAAGCCAGAATATTTTCTCTCGTCTTTCATGCGTATGCAATATTCAAGCGAAAGTTGGGTCTTGCCCGCCCCGCCCATCCCAATCAGTACGACGATCAACGGGGTTAAACTGGTAGTGGGGTCAAACAGCTTTCGGAGGCAAGCATATAGGGTTTCACGTCCGACGAAATGGGTGACACAAAATGGGGGGATGGTGTAGAATTCTTTGGCCTAGATAGGACCGCTGAGGATTGAACCAGCAAAGGGAGCGAGTATGGACTTACCTCTTCTTATACCCTGGATCATCCCTCGTTGAGAACTTCACCATGCTTATGTGATCGCCATGAATGGTCCCTCGATTCTCTCGGGGATCACCAATGATAGCCGAATCCCCAGGTACGACCTGGTAAATATGAGTCGCACACATTATTCCATATATTATATAGGCGGCATACACACCTTCCCTATCCTTGTCATAGCCAATTCTTCTGAAAAAGACCAAATAGTCAGCGTCCGTTTTGTCCAAAATGTGGCCGAAACTATCCCCGATTCGATCGAGGGTTTGCGAGTCTCTTTCAAGATCCCGAATCAGATTCGTATGCGGGTTCTGCAAGGCAATCCGTGCAACAGAAGCCACCACTTCCGCTATCGAGGTCACCCCGCTTCCTCTGTGGGGCGTGCCCAGGAATATTATGCCACGCGCATCGTTGAAGATCTGAGCAAGATGCGGGTGGGTGCCCTGTACTTGATTCGAATAGTGGAGTGCCTGTAGGGTGTCAGGCTGGGAAATTGACAGAGGAAGAGTTCAGAGACGTACGTCTTTAACCATCAGTCCTCCCAGAGAGTGTGTGACAAAGGCGAAGGCGCGATCATGCTAATTTGAGATGTGGATGAATTGAATTTCTTGACGATCGCATCCGACTCACTTCTTTTCTCCTCAGTCGCGACAATTCTTGCACTAAATTGATTGAGTGCTGATACAGGGTATTCAAGGATGCCTGCCCGTTCAAATTGACGATATTTGCATCGTATCCCAAGGTGATAACACGGATGTGCGACAAGGCCTTTTCCTTCGATAGCAGATCTTTGGGCCGACATACGTTGTCCCTGGTCCAAGTGTCCGTATGGTGACCGCGCGAGCCGTGGACAAAAACGATACTGTTCAGAAGTCAATGAGGTGCAACGATTAGCTGAATAGGGATGAAGTAACTCACTCGGCTGTTATGGGATCGACACCCTGAACTAAAATTTCAGCACCAATGGGATGGGAGGAAGTGTCAGGAGTGCTACTAGCTGCAGCCGATTTCGCCCTGTCGTTATTTGTATCTGTTTACTCAACTGAATTTCGACGTTAAAATGTGCCCATCAGAACAACATCAGAAAGTGGCGATACTAGTAGTAGATAGGCGGAATTCATAGAAAGTTCATAAGTTATCAGGTTCATATTACATTATGCATTTTACAGGCATTAATGACAAAGTTATGTGAAGTGATTAAAACGAAAGAGTTTGTTAAAATAAAAAACCCGTTTTGAAAACCATGCTTTCAATGCCATCCTATAGGAAAAACATTACAATAGTCTGTTGTAAGTAGCAGTAAAGAGTTCCATTGGAAGTGAAAATTGTTGAGAATACAAAGGGGATCATGCGTGGAGAGACCTGCGTCTCTTGGTTCGTTGCAGTATGAATTCGTCGTCATCTCCATTGTCAGAATATTCCTCAATTGCGTTTTCGGCAGGATTTTTTGAGCGAGTTTCACTTTCCAATTTCCGCAACATTCGAAGATTTGTTATGAGTGATTTGACGAAATTATTCTAGAGAGGGGTAACCGGTCAGTACTTCAGATTTTAAAGATCTCAAGAACTAAATCAGACTTTTTGCACAGACACTTTTTGTCCAGGGGTACACTCTTTCTCCAATCGCTTTTTCAGTGTGTTGTACTATAAGTTGCACGTTTGAGTATAGCAGGCCTTTCCATGAATATATGGGTAACTGACCTTCTTTGTCTCGATCTTGAGAAGTAAACTTAATTGTTTGATCCACAATTGCAACTTCGTCTCTTGTCGGACCTTCTTTTTTGTATCATATACAATTTTCGTAGACCATTCTTCACTCAAATTTTCGTCGTCTGAACCTGGCATCGCATACGAGTTCACAGCAACGGCAGCAGACCGCCGCGGTCGCTTCCTCCCCTTGCCAGTGAATGAAGGCCCAGGAATCGGAGAGGATGGTTCGACTTTGTCTCCTTTGACCCTCGGAGTCATAGCAGCTTGGCGTATCGCTTTAGCCACTTCCGAGAGATAGTCGTCTTCATCGAAATAGAATTCAGCGCCGAGTTCAATGCTCACCCACATGGAATAGTTCTAGTAATAAGGACGGCCCTCAATGAAACCCGTCAGGGATAACAAAAATGTGAACATACCGGGCTGCGTCCAAGACGGGCCAGTAATTGAAAATGCTTCAGAGTCACAGGAACAGCCGACATGTACGCATTGATACCTAGTCCAATGTCAAGATAATAATGAAGGACCTGGGCGGGTGTAAGAAAAAAAAATGAAAATGAAAGTCAATGATATGAAAACTCACACCAACATTTCCGTTTATGACAGCATGTGTCATAAACACTGCGACAAGGGGACTTCTGGGCCCATACTGCGTTTTCACCCATTTGGCAACAGGCAAGGCATCTGGAAGTTTTGAGAACTGACGATAGCCTCAAGGTAGGGAATTTTTTTACCATGTGGATAACGCATTTTCCCTGACAAATCCAGGGGAGAATACAAGTAAATGTTCCTTCTCCGTGATCGGACGGGAACCGATTCGTCGTGGCGAATCATAGCTGTCAGAGTTTCTTGAGTGATTTCACCCTGTTAGGATTTTGATATTAGTCAAAGGAACAAAAGAAACGACATATACGTACTAGACTTTCATCACTTCCGCACATTGCGTCTAGTGACCTGGTCGCGGATGGGGTTTTGTCGGAGGTTGACGCGAAATCTGGTTTGTTATCTACAACCATCGCATTTACCTTTTGCTCAGGCATCAGACTTTCTGGGGTGTGCACGTCACCCGCTCCAGATGTTATATAGTCACGACTGAGAGCCACCCTGAACAGGTCATGGTCTGGGCCATCGTCCCAAGATGGAAGGTCCTCCAATTCGATCTGGTGCTTTGACAAGACCACCCTGTTTATGGCAATCTTTGCGGTTGGGAAAGCCTCGCAAAGTCTTTTCACAAGTTTCCCCTAATATCCGGATGAGATACAACTGATCGAGAATACCCTACGTCAAAACTCACCTTGCAAGAAATCTCAACGCACTTGGTGACGACCCCGGTTACAAGATCCACGCGTTCAGCTCGACCCATCCCTTTTGAACCATCTTCTTTGACGCCGATCTCTTCTGCCGCGAACTCGAGAAGCGAATCGAAGCTTTCCACAAAAGGATTTACTAGGATATTAAAGACATCCCTTCTCGTGATTGGCATCAATCCGAGGGTTTCTAACTTCGCGCGAAGCGTCGGAAGTGACATGTGCAGATCATCCGCAGAGATGAAGACAATGATGAGGACAACTAGGCGTACGCTGGAATCGATTGAAGGAAAGTCTGAGAATAATTGCAGCAGTACATCGCCAGTGGAAATACTACAGATGGACCTGGTCGTCAAGAAGGACTTTTGGATCCGTCAGCTTCTATTTTAGACCATTATTATTAACGAGTTGCGCACCCGTAGCAGTTCCTCCACAACAGTCCTAAAATGGGTTAGGATATGCTTTCGGAAGCGGAGGAAGTACATACGACAGTTCGAAGCGGAGATCGCCTGATTTATCGAGCCGTTTCAGGGCGTTATAGCCAACCTCATTGGACTTTGCTTCCATGCAAACCTCCCCCGCTATTGTACGGCTTACGAACATTCTGTAAAAGGATTCATTCAGACATACTCTTGCAAAAAATAAATAAAAGAAATACGCTGGATCAAGTTCACATAACTCCCGGACGTTGTTGACGATATCGTCCGTGCGAATGTCACCTGGCAGAGAAGGACGCTCGAACATCTTTCGAAAGACAAAGTTTCGGTACTACAAAGTAGCAGTCAGCGCAGGAAGTGTGGCTATTTGACGGAGACCTTCACCTTGTAATCCATAGAAAAGCCATTCGCAATAGCAGAGGGCAGCAGTCGAGGTTCAATTGCCAAGGCGAGAGGGAAGAGAGCCATTAATGGATCCTGGATGCCAGCATGTTGGTGCTCAGATCGGGCAGAGGTTATGCGGAAGCTTACTTTATGTGAGAAGGGAATAAACTACTTTATGGTTAAGATAACGGATTCGGTTCAGAATTAAGTTGGACGCACCTTATATGTCTCCAAAAGGTTTTTTATTGTCTCCCAGGTAAAGGTCTTCATTGCAGACGGTACTCTGCTTTCTTTTAGGAAAATCATGAAAATTGACCCGTCATCTTCTCCCTTCTCACATCGTCAGTGGGTGCGCACCAGAATCGGTGCGTGGATACGTACCTTTCCCCGCGGAATGTCCCCATACTTCTCCTCAGCGACCTTCAACAGGTACGTAAAAACGCGGAGAGGAACGCTGCGGACCCACTGAGTCTTGATGAAATGTGAGTGAGTGTGAAAGTAATGATGCATGGCAATCTGGATAAGATAGCGGGACAGTTGTGCCCCGCTCGACAACAGAATCTAGGGATTGTGGCACGGTGAGAATTTTCTCGATGTTACGGCACATAACGGTACGCACATCGAGGACTAATTCATTGAGGATTTTGCCCCGGCCGAGTGCGTAGAACATTGCCTCGACAATTCCGTAGTGGGTAAGGAAATAATGAGCGCGGACGTATGTGTCTTGCGAAAGGCGGTAGAAGCGTCGCGACACAAGCGTCAATGGAGACGGCTCCGCAAGCTCGTAAAAGATGAGCTGAAGGACCTCATCTTTATTTTATTAAATACATCGTCAGGACACTCATCATGCGGGTGAATATGCGCATAGACGCACCACAGAGATTTTCCATGTCCTTGGGTTGACTGTATGCCTTGCGGTGAGCAGGAGGCACAGGATTTGGGGCTGCGAGGTGCAGGACGACGCCTGAAATGAGTGTTCTGGATGAGCGGGAGAGGAGTGTGGACGTTATATCACACAGCGAACTCGAGAGCAAATGTGGATTGGTGGTGGTACAAGTCGAAAGGGACCGGCTTGTATATTCGGACGGAGTCGAATTATTTTAGCTACTTGACTACTAAATAGGGTAAATTAGTCTAGCACCCCAAACATGGTGTGGGTCATTTGGACACATCTCCTTCAAAATGTCCCCTTGTAGTTACTCCACCAGATCTGGAGGGGTAGCCAGCCATCTTTCCCTTGTACCTGGGGATCAAACACATCGAACCCTGCTTTTTCTAAACGTCTGAGATAATTTGACACCGGTACCTAATATGAAAGACAATTAGCGCACAGAAATGTCAGTCCTTGTCAACCCCTAAGATTAAGATTTATCACACATACCCCGCCCAGAAAGACTGGCAAAGCCTCTTTTGGAATCTTGTCATTCGAACCTCCCACGTTAAGCACCATGGATCGGGCTGTCTTCAGGTGGTCGTGAGCTACTGTTGCAAACTCAAAGACCGCATCCTCGATTCCGCGTGCTTGAGGACCATATCGAAAGACTTCCTCTTGGACGACACCATGCTTCGATGTAATCTCGGCGGGTATTACCAACCGTCCCTGTTTTGCGTGATAAGGAAGTGCCCGTAGAAGCGTTGACATGGTTTGGGCAGTACCAAGGTGTGAGGCAGCATGAGAAACGGTCGAAGAAGATATTGATAGAAGTGATAGCAGGAGGTAAAGGACGGTACTTGAAGTCGACTCTGCATGCGAAGTGAGTGAGTCTACTGTGAGGTGAGAGGATGTTGTCAGCTCAATGTCCTACGTAAACGTTAAAACTTCACGCAAGCTAATTGAGCCACAAACGTATTACCCTTGCGTCTATAATCCTTTTGAGATGATATGCAGATGCTTTGTGCTGTTGAAACGTTTCATATAGGGCTAGCGCGATGGGGTGCTTTGGCGGCCTGCCCTGCGTCGAAATTCTTAATCTTCCTCTAACCTTGTTTCGGACAGTACACGCACGTCACTCATATCCTTAATAGCATCCCGCCAGAACTGCATCCTCATTCTCCCAATCGTTGTATTCGAGATGTTATCTTGCACTGTCGCAAGCTCAACCTATGAATAAGCTGAGGTAGAGTTTATGTAGTAGTTCTTGAACAAAAAACTCTTACAGAAAAGGACTTGATCGCAAAATAGCCCCTTCGGACGTTTGAAGGATAGAAATACGCGGTGAGGAAAGACTCATAGTCGTGTTTGCGGACGAGTTCTCTGCAATAGGCGTGTGGGTCGCTGGGACCAGCAACGGAAGTGGAGATTCCACGTCGGCTTGTGAACAGTATTGGGTTGGCCTTATGACAAGAGCGAAAGCACTTTTCTATCCACATCGAAAGTGGGTGTGTGTAACGAGGTATTTACGAAGACAAAACCATTTCCGTTTCCGGTCCGAACGGTTCCAAAAAAGTTGACTTTCCCCAAGTTGCGTCTACGCACTTAGGGATCCAACGTGATGTAAGTATGATAGTTAAGACATCCAGGCGTCAAGCCAAATTTACAGAAAGTATATTGTACAGAACAAGGGAAGCCAAAGCAAAGAATAGAGTATACCTAAATAGAGATTGAAGGAGCGACGATCAAAACATGAGAAACTACATTCCGCTATGAATGGCATGCGGAAGTCAAAAATGAAGACGTGAGCATGTGGACACAATGAAAATGGGTAAATTTATGCTGTTTGAACATATTTTTTGCCCAGATGTCTGTCCTTTCGGAATCTTTGCCAGAAGATGATTCCAATGGTCAGGAGAAAGGCAAAACCAGCTATGGAAGCAAGGGCAATGCCAAGTTTCGGCGCCCATGCAGGTACGCCGGAAGACCCACGTGGGGCGGGAGTGAGATGGTTGAAAGACGCATTGTACGTGATGAAATCGACGCCTAATGCGCGTTCTCCTTGTATATCAGTGAGGTTGAGGAGAAGTGTGTGGTTTCCGTCTTGAAGGTCGGCATGGAACAATTCGACCATGGGAAGATACGAAAAGGTTGTGTTGGAAATTGTACGCGTTTGAGAGACTCCATCAACAATGAAATCTGCGGTGATGTTTCGTAAAGCCGTTGTATTGTAGCCAACCATTCCGAAGACTGCCACTGAGCTGCCTGGTGGAGGGTCAACAACTGAACGCGTTATTTTTTTTAAAAAAGTTACCTTCGAACTTGAACTCCATGGTGTCGCCAATTTTTGACGTCCAATGGGAAGTGCTTTGGTAGAGTCTCGAGGTATAGTCGAACGATGGAGGGTGCTGCGAAGATTGTGACCAACTTCCGCGGAAAGTAATAGAATCGTCTTGGTCGTCGACAGCGATTGTCTTGCCATAAAGGTTTGTGTTGGGACCGGCGGTGACAGTCAGATAGTCGAAAGCGGGCATGACAGTGAGGTTTCCCATGGCATAAGTGATGGTATGGTTGCCAGCTGGGAGTATTGGAGAGTCATAAGTGCCGTTTCCTGTGTATAGCAGGAATTCGTCGTTGTCGATGCGGACAGGGAAGTCTGAGGGGGTAAGGAAAGAAGCGGCGACATGGACGCCAATCCCTGTCTCACGGATAAGGATTGGGAGGGCAGGCAGGTTGTTGGGGACTCACCGTCAAAAGTGTATTGGAACCAGCCAGCGCCACATGAAGTGTTCTGTGGAGACGTCCAGGTGTCCTTGTAGTATGCGCCAGAGACTTTTTGCTTCAAGACTGGGCAGAGATAGGTGAGGTTCGGGTCCTGGTCGTCGACGAAGATGGTGGCGGAGGAGGGCATTGTGGATAATGTACCGGATACGCAAAAGAGAGGAGGGCAGCTGGGTCGCTGTGGAGTTAAATTATATGGAATGAATGGTGACGGAGGAGTTGAAGTGAAACGTGTGATAGTTTTCAGGGGTCCTCCTGTGACACATCATTGTTACAAGGATGCGTGACTTCCGACAATATAGCTCATTCGCTTCCCACCATTATTGTCTAGGGCGTGCACAACGTTTCAAATATATGATCAATTGCACACTCATCGCTCATATCATCGAAGGCGAAGCTTAAGATATTTCGTGGAGCTGTGTTCTACCCGAGCCTCCGAGTTTCTGGGGTCTTGCAACGCCCACCAAAGGATTTACAGTCACCAGGTCATCATCATCATCATGATCTCAAGGTCCGGTCTTCAGTCAGAGGTCCTCAGCCTCTATAGACGGTATGACACCCGTCTCTACCCAGTTCATATCTCAGTGGTCCTCAGGGCACTTCGTATGGTCCATTCAAAACCCAAACACGTCCAACCGAAATTCCGCTTATTCATTCGATATACATTCCACATGAACGCGGCAAATGTATCCCCGCGAAACATCACTTATATCGAACACCTCCTGCGCATGGGCAGGCGGCAAATAGAGTCGTACGAGGATCCAGCGGTGCGGGATTGTTGGGTCTCGGAAGAAATGGTTGCCTGGAGTGCAAGATGGAAACAATCATGAATCTAATTGCTGTGTTGTCGCATATTCGGATTCCGGAAGTGCGCAGATTAGAATTAATTATGTTATGTCCTCAACCGAGTTGGCCACGTTTCGTCGCTGTGCACGATACACTTTCGCTTTCGGTCGTTCCTCCTCTTGCTGCTTCCGTTGGAACTCCATGACTGCTTGATCTGCTTCATCCACAACGCGTTTCTTCGCAGCGGCCATCTGTTGTTCGGCGAGTTTGATGGCCCCTTCATAGGCCAACCGTCGCTCGTTGAGAACGGCTTTGATGCGTGCCATGGTTTTTCGACACTAATTGATGCGTAAGGGTAACGACAAATTCAGAGGGGCTTCCACGAACATTTCGTATTTTTGCCATAGACACCTGCATTTCGTCCGTTGTGACCCCCATTCTTCTTACCTCCTCCTTTTGAGTCGCGAGGAGGTTCTGTTCTCGCGCACCAATGTACCAGAGGGTATGCAAGTCCTTAAAGTTCTTCAAGCGGAGTTCAGATGCCTCCCAAGCTCGTCCTTGTAACATAAAATTTTGGTATCAGAGTTGACCAACTAAAAAATCACAAATACCTGAAACCATCTTTCCCTCATCCGGGGTCTCTAGGACTTCATACCTGTCTTCACCCACGAGATTATCCCCCCGTTTCCTTCTGAAAAATGCATAGAGTCCATGGTCATCCCTCACTGGTAGGCGACCTTTCTGTTTCTCCGCAACAGGGAATTTACTTTTCCGCTTCCTTCTCCCTGCCGGTGCTTCTGCGGAGGGTGGTGGAGTGAGCTGCGGAACAGTGACGTGCTCCGCAAATGAGCGCGTCGATAGTCGTGGCAGTCGACGTGGGGCCGCAGCTAATTGTAGCCAGAGCATAGTAAAAAGAAGAAGGACTTGTCAAAATAGCTGGCCGCCAGCTGTCGTGTGAATCTCGTGACCAATTTATGAAAACGCGTCGGACTTGGAGACTTGACTCAGCTGTTGCCTGCAATGGCATCCCTCAATAAGCTCGCAATTCGAGGGATTCGGTCTTTCGACGACAAACAGATAGCAATTATTGAGTTCTTCTCACCCGTCACAGTCATCGTTGGACACAACGGAAGTGGCAAGACTACTATCATAGAATGCCTCAAGTATGCGACCACAGGCGACCAGCCTCCCAACTCGCGTGGAGGTGCTTTCGTGCATGACCCCAAAATGGCCAACGAGAAAGAAGTCAAGGCTCAAGTTAAACTACGCTTTTATGCGGCTAACAAAACTAGAATGCTTGCTGTCCGTAATTTAAGCGTGACTGTGAAGAAGACGTCTGGTTTGACTATGAAGACTTTGGAGAGTATTTTGGCGCTGGCAGATTCGAATGCGGAGAAGGGTGGCAAGGTATTATTTTTTTCACCAACGAGTTTGAAATTATTTCAATCGTGTCAATTAGAGAGGCGTAATATCGACCAAGTGTGCGGAATTGGACGCTGAGATTCCTCACCTCTTGGGTGTTTCAAAAGCTGTTCTTGAAAACGTCATTTTCTGTCATCAAGAGGACTCGTACTGGCCCCTTGCAGAGCCTGCTGCTCTGAAGAAAAAGTTCGATGACATCTTTGAGGCTACAAGGTGAATCTGAACTCTTCATTGAGACATACAGTCACCAACCTTGCGCAGGTATACTAAGGCTCTCGATTCAATCAAGAGTCTTCGAAAAGACCGCATGGCAGATCTCAAAGCCGAAAAAGTTCATCTCCAATCCCTCGCAAATGAAAAAGGTCACTCGGATAAAATGAGAAAGCGACTGGATGATATGAAGAAGACAATTTCCGAGAAGGAAACCGAGTGCGAAGAAAGCAAGAGAGAATATGACGCAATGGTTGAATCGAACAGAAAGTTCTATGAGCTTTACAATAAGTTCAGAGAGATGTACGTGAAAGTTGAGGAGCTTGAGAGAAGCAAGCAGGATACGTTGGGAACCCTTCGAGAATTGAAGGCCAAGTATCGCGAGCTTCCTGGTATGTAGCACTCACTCACCAGAGAGTCGCTTACAACATGCTTATCTTGTCCTAGGTAACCTGCAAGATTTGGAGGGTAAGGTTGAACGGTTCAACGAAACGATTAATATGCAAAAAGAAAAAAAGACCACGGGGCAGCGTAAATTGGACGACCTCAGTGAAGAACTGGACAATGAGGGGACCAAACAACGACGCCTCGTTGAGGAGGAAGCAAAGCTCAAAGCCGAAGCTGCGGTATCATTGCAATCTTTTTTCTTTCCTGCCCAGTTTAATTTGACCGTAGGAACAAGAAAATCGCGTCGAAGTACGCGAAAAGGCTATACAGGAGCTTAGTGATGCCCACGGCATCCAAGGATTGAATGTTTCTCTCCCAGAGAGAGACAGAATCCTCGAATTTTTGCATCGTTTGGATACGTTACAGCGGAAGCGAAGGGGTGAATTTGAGAATCTCAAGGTAGGCCAGTGCCACGTATATCTGTACAAATCTGATCTGTATAGGGTGAACTGCAATCCAAAACCGAAGAATATCAAGCCAAGCTCAGAGTTATGGACAAAGATTTGGAACGACTCAAGCTTCAAAAACAGACTATAAAGGAACAAATGGTGAGCACAGTCCTTGTTTTTTGCTACTCCCTATTTATCTTTCTGTAGATTGAGCGGCAACAAAAGATCAAGCAAGCAGGAGATACCTCTGAAGGTGTTGAATATGTCGGATTGTCTATCAATACTCTCGCTGTCGAAATTCAGGACAAGAAAGACCGTTTGGAGAAACTGATGGCTGCTGTCGCATCTGCCAACTATGACGTTCGACTTGTCGAGTTCATGAAAACCGGAAGAAGTCTCGAAGAACGGAGAGAAGAACTCAATGCCGAGCTCCAGTCGTTGACATTGCAAGCTGATACGAGGGCAAGATTGGATTTGAAGAGAACTGAGATCAAAACGAAATCAGTCGAGGTTCAGAACAAGTAGGTTTTTGTTGTATCAATCCGCCAATTCTCCGATATGCTAATATCAACAGTATGGAACTTTTGAACAAGAAATTTAAATCCATCGCTGGTCATGATGTAGATGTATCCTCAACTGAAGCCGACGTTGAGCGACTCTACCTGTAAGTCTGAATCACTTGAACTTTTTCCATTTTAATTTTTCGTAGGGACAAGGAACGTGAACAGTCGAAAATCCAGGCGGATCATAAAGCTGCGAATGGAAAGCTTCAGAAGGCCGATGCCGATCTGAACCACTTGACTAACCAGCTGAGAGAGAAAAAAGCTGACCTCAGAGGTGATATCTTCGCAACACAAGTTGAGATGTGACATGAACCAATGCCACTCATACTAGCTTCGGAAAACAAACTCAGGAACGAACTTGAAGGGTCTACATTGGATCAGAAAATTGAGGACACAGTCGGAGAAATTGATCTGCGAAAAAGGTGCGGTTTTTGGATTAATGTCTAAAGTGGCTCTTATGAACATAATTATCAAGGCAAATGGCGTCGAGGAGTGTTTATGAGGGTATCCTTAAGGACAGCAAGAAATCGAAGGTTTGTGCAGCATGCACAAGGCCCCTCAATAACCAAGAATTCAAAAGTTTCGAAAAGCACGTACGTGGAATTTATGTCAAATCACACAGCGTCCTAATAGCTTTGAAGATTCACAAAATCATCGATCAAGATTCAGATGCGAATTACGATGAACTGGTCGAGGAACTACCGCAATGGCAAGAAGAACTGGACCACCTGCAAAAACTTCGACCAGTGCTGGCGAACCATGACTCACTTAAAGTGAAAGAAATTCCTGCTCTGCAAGAACAAATTAAGGAACAGGAATCTCTTCACCCTGATATCAGTTCTGAGGTTGAACAGGTTAGTCCACATTGTCCTTCATTTCGCAGCATTCTGATACCTTCTTAGATATCTGAGCGGCTGGAAGCTATCGGTAGTCAGATCAAGGACATTCTTACCCTCAGACAACAAGCCAATAACATCGGACGGTTACAGAAAGAAATCGAGAGAGCGAAACAGGAGACATCTCAGTTAGAGAGTAGTCTAATGGCAACAGGTTCCACGAAAACTGCGGATGATGTCCAACACGAACTCAGTCAGCTTACTGAACAGATGTGAGTATCGCCAGTGTCGTGAACCACGCTCTTCACAAACTTACTGTCAATCAGTCGCAAAAATGATCGAGAAAGCCGGGCTCTGAACATTGAATCCGAGCGCCAGTCAAAGCTCAGTCACGAATTGGAGAAGGATCTGCATCGCCTTGAGAAAGATGAAATTGGTCTGCAAAACAGCCTGCGGGACCAGAAGAGGCTTGCAGAAGAAGTTTCCCACACGAAAGAAGAAATAAACACTCTTTTGTCTCAGTCAAAGGTAAGGCTACTATTCGGTTCTTCATTTTACTGACGGCGTGCTTTAGGACGTTGATGGCATGCTTGCAGAAGCTTTCGCACCCATGCAAGCTCTGCAGGATAGCTTTAGGCAGGTCAAGTCCACTTTCGACACCAAAATTCTTCAAGCACAACAGAATTCGGAAGAACTAAACCGAAGTATCGACAGGCTCAACGATATGAACAAGAATATCGATAGGTTGGTTTCGTTGGCTTAAATCGGACGAACTATTTTGAAGCTCCTTCATCTAGATACGTCAAGAGCAAGAAGACGAAAGCTTTGGAGGATTATTCTGCTGCTCTGGTTGAGTCGGAAGCTCGCAGTAAAGACTTGCACGTGCAGATAGAAGCAGTCAGGCGCGACATTGCTGCTATTGACAAGGAGATCAACGAAAGTGGGGCGACAATGTCCAACCTGCGTGACAATATCATTGTTCGAAAGCTCAAGGAGAAGGTTGAAGCAATTGATAGAGAGATCGTGTCTTATGACATGGAGGAAGCTGCCAAGGCAAGGAGGAACTACGAAGACAAATATCAGCCAGCAAAAACGAGAGAACAGAAATTGAATGAAGTGGTGAGTTCAGTGTATCCGTTTAGTGACAATCAACTTTAAAACATTTCATCTAGTATCATCAACGAACGGGAGAGCTGGGTTCACTAAAGGCTCAGGTCAAGACCCTAGAAGACGATTTGAAGCAATTCAAGGACATTTACAGGAAGTATACCGATCAACTGATTAAAGTCAAGGTAATTTTCTCACTTTTGGATATTTTGTCCATGGCGTTAAACCAGATTGCTAGGTCTCGGATATGGCCAATACTGACTTGGAAAAGTATGCCAAAGCTTTGGATAGGTAGGCGCTGCCCCCAGCTAGGTGGATGCTGCTTGTTGACCCCACACAAAGTGCCATCATGAAGTACCACAGCTTGAAAATGGAAGAAGTGAACGATACGATGAAACATCTTTGGAATAAAACCTATCAGGGAACTGGTGTGCTTCGATAGCTAACCGTTGTCTGTCCTGGATGACTAATTTCGCTTGAAAGATATCGACGGGATCAAAATAGTTTCTGATATTGAAGGTGGTGCAACGAAACGCTCCTACAATTATCGAGTTAGTTGGAAGGTATAAATGTGATTTAGTTTTCCTGACGTTCGATGTAGGTGGTTATGACCAAAGACCAAGTGGAGATGGACATGCGAGGACGATGCTCAGCAGGCCAAAAGATGCTGGCATCAATCATTATTCGTCTTGCGCTGTCCGACTCGTTTGGTCAAAATTGTGGAATCCTTGCTCTCGATGAACCGACAAATGCCTTGGACACAGAGAATATCGACGCTCTTGCTGCCAGTCTTGTAGAGTACGTCCTGGCCTTTTCCATGGACACGACTGTGATCTGACTTTGCAATTATACTCAGCATCATCAATGAGCGGAAATCACATTCGAACTTCCAACTCATCATTATCACTCATGACGAGAACTTCCTTCGAAAGCTTGGGCAGTCTGATGTTATGGAATATTACTGGTATGCCCCTTTCATTTGCTGGACCTCTGTATTAACTGTTCCTCAAGGCGAGTTTCTCGAGATGCAAGGCAAAAGTCGGTCATTGAGCGACAACGATTCCGATGATTTTTATAATAGCTGTTATCGCACGATTCCTCGCAGAGTGGGGTATTCTGTCCCGTCGAATGTGGAAATTTCAGTTGCAAAGAAAATCAGAATATCCTTTACCTTCAATCTAATATCATTTGTTGTGTGCATAATATCACAGTCTTTCCGTTTTTATCCAGGATCCAAATCTAGTTTAACTACACGGATACTGGTTATTACATGGCTGTATGATTGACTCAAGACTAAGAGGCGAAAGCAGTCTGAAAAAGGAATAAGAATGTCTATAAACAGGTTCGGCGCCAGTTACCCAATTCAAACTCAGTATGATCATTGTGCCTTGACATAGACCAGCATTGCGGCATATTCATTTTTCTTACGAAATAGCTGGTTATTCTACTACGATGAGAAGGAACATAGTCGTACTCAGCCGTACTCAGATGTGGCACCGTGAATTCAAAATATGTTGGGATAACCTTAGACTCTGCCTATTGTGACTTTGGCAGTACCACTGTGCCAGGGCCAAGTGATTGGCTAGGAAAGCATGAAGCTAACGGGGCTCCCCATACGCTGGTTCCCTAGTCATGTTCCAGCCTGCAGCTCTGTAAATGTCTCTTGTGCAAACATTTTACCGTCTGACTTTAACTGTGATCCTTGGCCAATTCTTCGCTTTACAACTTCTACACGTCTGAGTCTCTCATTAAAAATCACTTAAGTATTCTGAGAATGATTACAAAGATTTTGTTCAAAGGTAGTAAACTGCAATTTTAACAAATTGGGCCAGTGAAATTTGGTACTCGATAAGTTATGTGAAAAGAAACGGATTCGTGTTGATACGAGCAAGTGTGAAGTGGTAATCAACAAATAATCTCATTCCCAACGGTCAGTATGATTTGAGCGTATCAAGTCCATTATGCACGACAGATTCATTTTGGGCTAGGCGAATGGATTGGAACTTAAGAGAAAATACACATACAAATCATTAGTGGGATTAAGTGCGATATGGATTTTTGGATTCACGAATGGAGAAGACAAAAAAGGCTGTCTGGGATAAATGAAAACTGCCATAGTAATATGAATATCTACGGTGTATAACATGCTGCCCATCCAGACCCTATCCGGGAATCAATAAGGTCCACTTTGGCAGGTGGTTCCGATGAAATAATAAGTGCATTTTGTGTATTTAGCACCTTCATAATTTCTGGTGGCATCCACATGAGGCGTTGACGATGAGGTAGTGATATGATCCAACCATGACTTGAAAATTCCCAAGGATTATTGTGAGCGACCAGATCCCATATCCGCATTGAGTTGTCGGTAGAACCTGAGACAACGTGGGTGGCATCGCGTGAAAATGCAACAGAATGAACCCAGCCGGAGTGGCCGTTCAGTCTCCTCAGCTCTGCGCCTGTTGAGGCATTCCATATCCGCACAGACCTGTCCCCTGAGCCAGAGACAATGAGGGTGCCATCGCTTGAAAACGCAACAGATTGAACCCAGCCGGAATGGCCATTCAGTCTCCTTAGTTCTGCGCCTGTTGAGGCATTCCATATCCTCACAGACTTGTCTCTTGAACCAGAGGCAATGAGGGTACCATCGCTCGAAAACGCAACAGATTGAACCGCGTCCAAGTGGCCGTTCAGTCTCCTCAGCTCTGCGCCTGTCGAAGCATCCCATAACCGCATGGACATGTCATTTGAACCAGAGACAATACGCGTTCCATCGCTCGAAAATGCGTAAGATTGAACTTTGTCGGAGTGGCCTTCTAGTTTCCTCAACTCTGTGCCTGTTGAGGCATCCCATACCCGCACAGACCCATCATCTGAACCAGAGATAATGCACGTTCCATCGCTCGAAAATGCAACAGATTGAATCCAGCCGGAGTGGCCATTCAGTTTCCTCAGTTCTGCGCCCGTTGAGGCATCCCAATTCCGCACTGACCTGTCCCTTGAACCAGAGACAATGCGAGTGCCATCGCTTGAAAATGCAACACATTGAACGACACCAGAGTGGCCATTCAGACTCTTCAGCTCTGCGCCTGTTGAGGCATTCCACACCCGCACCGACCCATCATCTGAACCAGAGACAATGCAACTGCTATCTCTCGAAAATGCAATAGAGTAAAAAACGGTAGACTGGCCGTTTGGTCTCCTCTGCGCTCTGCCCATCGAGGCGTCCCATATCTGCACAGACTTGTCCCATGAACCAGAGACAATGCGGGTCCCATCGCTTGAAAATGCAACAGATTGAACAACACTAGAGTGGCCGTGCAGCTTCCTCAGCTGTGCACCTGTTGAGGCATCCCATACCCGCACTGATTTGTCCCTTGAACCAGAGACGATGTGGGCCCCATCGCTTGAAAATGCAACTGATTGAACAGCACCATAGTGGCCGTTCAGTCTCCTCAGCTCTTCGCCTGTTGAGGCATCCCATACCCGCACAGTCTTGTCCGATGAACCAGAGACAATGCGCGTTCCATCGCTCGAAAATGCAACAGATTGAACTTTGTCGGAGTGGCCTTCCAGTTTCCTCAACTCTTCGCCTGTTGAGGCATCCCATACCCGCACAGTCTTGTCATAGGAGCCAGAGACAATGCGCGTTCCATCGCTCGAAAGTGCAACAGATTGAACTTTGTCGGAGTGGCCTTCCAGTTTCCTCAACTCTTCGCCTGTTGAGGCATCCCATACCCGCACAGTCTTGTCATAAGAACCAGAGACAATGCGCGTTCCATTGCTCGAAAATGCAGCAGATCGTACCCAGTCGGAGTGGCCGTCCAGTCTCCTCAGCTCTTCGCCTGTTGAGGCATCACATACCTGGACAGACTTGCCTGAACCAGAGACAATGCGGGTGCCATCGCCCGAAAATGCGACAGACATAAAATATCCGTCCCAGATCGTCAGGAGCGGCAAGCTGCCCCTAGCTGAAGTTAGTTCAACGGCAGGGACTTGAGAAAATTGTTTCTTCCACATTCGGGACAAAATAGAATCCTGAGACCATGTTGCCAATGACGAAATGTAGAGGTGTGGTGTTGACTGGGATGCTGGGCTCCCACCAAAGTATGTCGCAAAGTTCGCCGCTTCTGCAAGTTCCCCAGCGAGATCCGAAACACGACCACTGTCACCCTGATTGATTCATCAGCTCGAGTCCACAAAATATACAGGTTTCTCACCGTCAAGATACATTTGCGCGCTTGTTGAAGCATCGGTACACAGCGAGCTCGTGAATCAAGGAGGTTCACCACCTCAATCCAGAATAGAACCTTCAACTGAAGGAAGTCACCGATTTCCCTCCGTCCATCACTGTCAGATAAAGTCTGGGCAAAGTGCTGGGCCCAATGCAGACAGGAATACCTAATACTGTCCCTGATGTTTGCCCGAATTCGATGTTTGAGATCCGGCACCTCGGAATCAAGTAGAAATGACGAAGGTAGCTCGCAAATGTTGAATCGAAGGTGGGATTTCATGATGCGGAAACAAGAACGGGCGAGACGTGCATGTTGGGCGGCCTCGTCACAGTGCATATCAACGGTGCGGGAGTCAGTGCTCAGAAGAATACTTCCCGATCGTGCCTGAGAGAAGAAGAAATCGGGAAAAGAAGCATGATACCAAAGAACCCGATCCTCTTTCACATAGAGAACCGCATGAAGCTCTTCCACAACCAGGTCGACCAGTTCTGCCATGTCTGGATCGTCGGAAAGGAGTTCCCCAGCAACGGAAGTGGATACACGTTCCTGGGTGCAGAGGAGCGTATGAAGAGCACACAAACGATCTTGAAGCAGAATATCATTGAGGCCTCCAAAAGCGGTGAACATGACTTGTTTATATAATGCATCGATCGGTGACACGTTAGGGTTCCGCGACCCAGTCGATCCATCTGCATGGATGCCTAGCTCGCGCAGTAGTCGGACCTGTTCGCGTTTCGACATCTTGGGACGGGGTGTGATATATCTTACAGCTGTGGCTGCGAAGATGAATAGGCCATCTGCCTGGTGCATGAGATCGTTGATCTCAGGGGTGCCCCAAAGTTTTGGGAGCTTTGCCTGCAAGTAAGTTGCGATGTCAGCCTTGACTGTGTCTGTAGGTACGTCGTACAGAGCGCAGATAGCATCGGAGGTGAAAGAGGAGCAGAGCTTCGCGAGATCCGGGTCTGGTCGACTGGTGACTAAAAACTTGAGGCCCTGCAGATGAGATTTCTCAGTCATCCTCAGTAGTTCTTCCAAGAAAGCCGACCCTCCCCTATGCTCGATCTCGTCCAGCGCATCCACAACAACGAGGAAAGGGAATTCTGCATGTTGGTTGTTCACGGACTGCACCCAGGGATCAGCGAGGAGGTCCTTCATTTGTTTGGACTTGATGTTAACGGAATCGAATTTGTTCGCCCTAAGCAGGGCATTGGCAAAGGGCTGGGAATGATGAGCGAGCTGGTCGACGATGGCGGGGATGATGCTCTTCTCTTGTCTCGTCTCCTCAAATTGCCGCGAGCAGAAGAAGTTTGCCCCCAAGATTTTCGGCGCATCCTGCATGGCATCACTCTCCTCGTCATCTTCTTCATCTGCTTCCTGCCCGTCGAAGTGGCGCGCTACACTGTATGCAATTGTCGACTTGCCGGATCCTGCATCGCCGGTCAACCAGAAGACCGATGGGCTATTGCAAGAGGGATCCTCTGCCCACTCGTAGATACGCTTTAATATGTCCATACGCGTCCCAGGGGTGCACGGTTCACGGCTTACAGTCCCTCCGAGATTGGCATTATAAGTAGCCTTTGGAGAACGAGGCCAGTTAGTCTTGAGGTACCGTTGCTGTATTGAGAGTTAGTGCATCGCTTGCTTGAAGTCAACGGGAGACACACAGAAAGTGATTCTTGCGTGCCTTGAAGCCTAAGGTTAGCCATGGGCTTCATAAGTACTGCAATTCTGCGTCTCACTCACTTTTGTTCGACTGGACCAGCGTTCCAATGGCGACTGAGCCAGCGATGACGCCAGAGTTGTAATTGCCCATGTTGCTAACAGGGCCATGAACGTCGCCTGAAATCATGATGAAACGAGGGGACCACCAATGAAGAGTCTAAAAGATCGTCCGCGATAGGAAATGACTGATAAACCCATGTTCAATGCTGTGCAAAGATAACTCCCTTTTAATTGAATTGAAACTGTCAGATAAAACTTTGTTTTGGTCGACTAAGTTGCCTTGTGCTGCAGTCTCACATTGAAGGCAATCTGGATTACCTCCACAATGGAAGAACCCCAGCTAGACGGAGACCCGCGCATAATAGACCAGAACGGGTTCCGAACATCCGAGTCGGCCGGCGGAAGATGTCACCTATAACCAGAGACTGGCAGTAGGGAAACTCCCTTCAAGTTTCGATTGATCTCCAGTCGATGTTGTCCAGGAAGCTCCTCTGTTGGGTAAAGAACTATGGGAAATCAGACCAATTCAAGTTGGTCCGCCTCAATTTGCAGTTAACAGAGAAGGCAATTCTTGATCAATCGTGTACCTTGGGCAAGACCTATCGTGAAAATATTCAACCTAGTAAGTATCACTATTTATTCCAAATCAATTATTTTCTGCATCTTTTACATTTTCCTTGGATACAAACTGGTTTCCTCCTGCCAGTCTGATCTATTCAACACTTCCAGAGACTTACACTATTAGAAATAATAATCCGAAGTCTATGTTTCCACGACACGGTAAGCAATTCAATCAAGTACCTATTAGCTATAGTAATTGCTGTCGGTAATGGTATAATGTTCGAAACACATACCGATAGTATTAAACAGGATTATGGTAATTGTTGTTGATACCTTTGTATTACGATCGGGACTAGTATCAGCTGGGGTGTTGATCTTCCCTAAATCCACTGTTCATCCTGTAACTTATAATTACGCTGTGTCAAGGATGAGTTATTTTGGAGAACAAATCTGGTAACACACCAACTATTTGGTAAACAGGTGATTTTGTGCCTTGTCCACAGCGTTTGGAATGAAATCATTGATGAAACACCTCTCAGCTTCAGAGAGCTGGGAATCAGCACGTATGACATTCATCCCTTCTTCGGCTGTTGGGGCGGGATCGGCCATCGACGTCCAGATGTCGGGGCGAGTTAGCCAAAGTTTTATCATGAGGTCGCGGTCGAATTCTACCAGATAGAATTAACATCGTTCTCCAGGCCTTTCTCGATTAATTTGGCTGCTTTCGCTTCATACTTGTCTTGATCCTTGCGGCCTATCTTCAAACAAGTCGCAACTTCTTCCTCGTAGTAGACAGCGCACATCGATAAAAGATAGGGCACTGTGACCATGTTTGAATCTAATTCACAAGGGTAAACAAAAATGACTCACAATAGTTACACCCTTCAACCCTGAGGGAACTATATATGGCTTGCGGAATGATATGGATTTTAAAGATGTAACAGTCATTCAAGGTTGGTTATAAGATAGGTCAGAAACAGTATGAATTAGAGAAATAAAATGCGCACCCTGCGCAAGACGTGATTTCGTCTCCCAATGTAATAAGTTTTTGTTGGCTGTAGATGAGGTGGGTCGCTAACCACTGACCAGTTCTGGATGTGAGATAGACGCGAAGTTAAAACTCGCACCTTCTAACCGTTCAAGTCTCCAGTTTGTCTCCTCCATCTCCTGCTGAAAAGTGCGGTGGTCTCTCAAAAGCGTGTTGGTCTTCTCTGCGTTTCTCCTCAAATTCCTGTCTGAGGGCATCCATCTCAGAACGAAGCCTTTGTTTTGAGGTCTGCGGAAACAATGAGTAATGCATATACAGCACATGGAACTTAAGCTGTCACCTCTAAGCGTTCCGGATAATATTGGGTATGTGTAAGAACAACCTTGTCAGCGCTGTGTATTGGCACGTACGAGGAGAGGCGATGAGAGCTGGTAGTTTATCTCATTTTTGTTATTTGAGTTAGCAAAGCCCACGGTGAAGGACTTCTGCGGTATAAATTCTGGGACACGGACAAATGTAGTCATGGTTGACGAAGAGACACTATCGATGATCCTGAGACTTTGCCACCCAAGTCAAGGCAGCTTGCCGGCAGCAGACAAGAACAATATTGTACTGCAAACAAAAATAAGCTATAGGATTCGAAGCGACCGAGAGAACTTCAAACCCTCTCTCGTCCAATGATCTTGCTATAAAAGTGCATCTCAGAACCCTGACGCACAGCCGCTACACCAAAAGGTCAGATAACTAAAGAGATACCTCTTCAGTCACCCAGGGCTATATATGGTGAATGTAAGTCGGCTAGGTTTACAGCATCCCGAGAGGCCCAGGCGAGAAACAAGCTATACCACCAACTGTCGGGTTTGATCCTATCCGCCCAAACAAGAGTAGATCCCCACTCGCCCTTCTTTCCGGTGGCGCTGGGCCTCATCCTTGTAATTTTTGGTTGTGTATCGGAGGTATTGACTGGCATGGCCGACATCTGAGTCGGAAGGAGAGATCTCGACTTGTTCGCGGAGTTGCCAATGGAAAGTCTTATGTTACAAATTGAATGCGCCCCCAGTGCCCACCCCCTGTATTCTGTGGTCAAAATGTGTTGGGATATTGCATTGTCTCTTTTGGTGGCGCCGGGGACAAGTGATTGGCTAGGAAAGCATGAAGCCAACTTGAACGACACTCCCCGTACGCTGGGAGACATAATTTCCCTAGTCACGGTCCGACGTCTCGACGAGTCGAAACCACGTTAATGAGATGGCGCTTCTCCTCGATGCGCAAACGTGACTCGATAAAAATGGTAGCAGGGCGGATTGCAGTCCAAGGCAGCAGGATGACTTCCGTATAACTCCTGGCCCTGAACGTTGAACGTGGAACCATGACGGTGCACGATTCAATTGAGTTAACTTACTTATTTCGGTTGACAGGACAGCGCATTTCATTTCTTGCTTTACAATTGCTTTACAATGTACAGACAATGGCAACATCATGCCAATGGTTCCGGCAGTGCACGGCAAAGATATGGTTCGAATTAACATCTTCCAGAACATTCAGGTATCTGACCACCTCTCAAGGTTCAGCGCAATTCCAAACAAGCGCCCAAGCTTCATATGGCGTATTCGATCATTCTCTCCTACTCGAGAGAAACGCATACGAGGGACTTTTGCCTGACCCGATTGGTGTCATCTTGAAACCCGAAGACAAGACTGGAGACAAGCTCGAAGATCTGGAAATAACGAACTTCAAATGCATAGGATCGTACAGCTGGATTGACACAGCAAAAGACATGCCAACAATCCTCATTCCGGGTAAGAGTTCCAGGATCTATCTATTGGTGAAATAAAATTTGCTCAAGCGGCAATCTGTAGGATCACCTCCACAATGGAAGAACAGACCTCCTCCAATCTATGTGCCCCAGCCAGACAGAGGCCCGCGCATAATAGACCAGGACGGGGTCAGAACATCGGCTGGCGGAATAGGATACCTCTTTCCTGTTATTGCTGCAGTCGTCTTTAACCAGAGACCAGTAGGGGAACTCCCTTTCGATTGGTCTTCAGTCGATGTCGTCGCTGATCGGGCCGCGCTCAGAAAGCTCCTCCGTTGGGTGAACAACAAACAAAACTATGGGAAATCAGACCAATTGTTCCGCCTCGATTTGCAGTTAGCAGGGAAGGCAATCTTGATTAATCGTGTACCCTTGAAATTCGCTGAAGATCACTTGGGCAAGACCTATCGTGATGGTTTTGAGAAGGAAGCCACGACTACAGCACCAGGTTGCAAGAATGCGCTAGACTACTACCATATTGTCAGCTACGTGAGTAGATGAGCAATATGAAAGTCGATGAGCTAATGAGAGGTACTCCAGGAAATTGGGGGATTAAAGATGGTTATACGGTTCGAAGCCGATGCATATGATTCCTGTAACGACCAGATGGAAGAACTCACGTCCTCTCTACAAGCTGCATCAATCCAGTCACCAGGAACACTACGAATTCGCGGGTTGACTATTCAGAGAGCTGGCAAAGAAGTCCCTCACAAGAGTCTTCTTGAACTGAGCACCAGGAAGAACCGTTCCAATATGGACTGGAGCGAAGTCTATTGCCAATTATTCTTGTCGCAAACCCAAAAGTATGCCATTGCTTACCATAACCAAGGTTTATTCAATAGAATCGAAGAAAAAATGCTTGATTCCGCTCCAGAACTCGAAACCGCAAAGACGGAGGCCCAGATTCAGATGAAAAAGTTGCTGAAGGTTATCCACCTCATACGCAAGCTTGTCATGAAGAAAGGGAACGATGCGCGGCTTAGTCTGGTATGCGACTCTGGGGTCTTGCATGTATACCAGCGGAGAAGCCAAGAAAGCTGCCTGCCGGATGAGGCATTACGGCTTTTTATCACTCCCACCGAACGACTGGTGAGTGTAGGGAGTACTACTTCTCACATTGCTGTTGCTCAATGTGGTGTGCAGGAGCCACCTGGAAGAGGCGATCAAAAGCTCCATCTACCACCATGAGTTCGTGGTGGAAATATGCTGTCAATCAACTGTAATACATTATTTATGCTTTACGTGTAACGTGACACAATTTCTAGTCAGTGGTCACATGCATCACAAACCATTTAACCAAAATCTATGATGCCTTCACCGTCATGGCTTTCACCAACTCTGCATCTTGTATCTGACTCTGTTTCCAGGAGTAAATGTCTTGCAACTACCTTCATCAAACAGGGCTCAACGATTTTCGCTGAGGAGAATTTTGCTAATGTACTTCTCAGCCAAGAAAAAGGAAAACGATGCGACGCTTGTTTTCGCTCGCCATGCAAGGACAATTACCTCAAGAAATGCTCTGGCTGCGGGTGTTATTGGTACTGTGATGTTCAGTGTATGTCACATAATATTCAATATGTACTATGCGCGCCGTTTGTCGATTGATCAATTTCATCTTAGGTCAAAATTTGCATTGGGCACTAAATCACAAGCGGATTTGCCGAATATACAAAACTTTCGTAGTTTCTGGACCCTATCTACCCCTCCCAGAACATGAAAGGCTCGACGCTCTTCTGCTATCTCATACCATAGCTCAATTTTCATTGCTTGCGACTCCTTATGCGCCAAAGGCTGATTCTTCTTCTGAAATCCTGATGTCCCTTTTGCCACGTCCAATTGGTAATCCTTCAGCAGTGCCTGTGATGCCAGTAAAACCCCCACCCCCAGACGATCTTGTCGACAAGCTTTACCCCCGCTTCGGGAATAATAACTTCGTCATCCATTCACATCTTACGGGCGTTGGACATGGTGTCTTCCCTTTCACGAGTCGACTTTTCAACCATTCTTGCATGCCAAATGCAGTTGCAAAATATAGATTTTCGCCAGGACAATCCATCATAATGGAAATTGTTGCCCTCCGCGATATTCATTTAGACGAAGAGGTGATTGATTTTGCTTTTGCTCAGCACCAAACTGACGATGTTTGATTCGGAGATCTGTATCCCTTATCTTGATCCAGCCCTCTGTGAAACACGCAATGAGATATTCCAAATCAGCTACGGGTTCAAATGTGCATGTCGCTCTTGCACCTTTTTAAACTCCCTGCTTCCTCTCCCGCCTGTGCCAGCCGAACGAAGTGACAAAATGCGATTGGCACGCGAACTACGTCAATTCGCAGGTATCCACTCTGGCATCACCTCCCTCCCAACAACTCAGCTAGAGAAACTACCAGCAGGCTTGGGATGCGTTCTGAGAGAAGACTACATCAGCAGTTTGTCTGAGGAATTCAGTAAGGCGTCTCACGAAGGTGACTACACAGTCGCATTCAATGCCGGGTTAACGCTTCTCGCTATTTATGTGGTCATATACCCACCCAACTATCCCCAAATTGGCAAGTGATCTTTTGTTCTGCTTTCCTTCTAATAGGAACCGCGTTTAGGAATGCATCTGCTGGAATTGACTAAATCTTTATGGAACGCACAGTTCTCCGCAGACATGACCGATGTTGAAAGAAAGGTGATCGAAGAGAGAGTCGGGACATTTTTGAGTATGACCAGCCAGGTCCTCACGATTTATGGAGTGGAGGGCGATGAAGGTGGTCCAATGTCGGAAATTGAAGTCCTCAGAGGTCTCTTGTCTAATAAGTGAATTAAATTGAACTCCAATTTTTTTAATGATACCATACAATATCGTGAACTTGATTCTATCGGGGAAATAATCAAATTCTAGGGAACAGCCGTTTTCTGAAAACCGAAGTAGTGAGATCTCATTTATATAAAATTTGAAAATTATACACACAGGCGGGCCTCACTTAACATAGTCGTCCCACCCACCATCTCCCTTGTCCATAAGGACTGCAAAACAATATTAAACTCCGAACATCCACACCCTTTATTTATGTAACTACACACAACGGGATGGCAACCTTCTCTCCCTCCCGCTCCACGTCTCAGAGTCCAGAATCGTAGAAACTTCCCAATTAAAAGAACTCGTTGTCTGGCTGCGACCCCAAGCTTCACCAACGATGGAAACTCGACCGTGTCTGCCATGGATGTCGATGAACGAGCGTCGACTGATAGAAGCCTGTCAAGGATATCCTGTTTGCAAAAACAGACGAAATGTCTGTTTTATTTTACGCTAGTCTGCCTTTGGAAGTGAAGCAGATTCTCGGGTATGTTTACAATGAGAATGGTTTCAATTTTCGCGTCATTCTTATGATTTCAGACTTCAAAGTTGATCCATATTCTGGAGAGATTGACACAGTTACGGGATTCGCGCTTGTGACATCTGTGCAGACTTGTTTCGTGTGCGGCAAGCGCGTCAATGTTCATTTGTTTTATATTGATGCATTTTGTAAGGCATTGAAAGGTGTTATATTTTTGCTTGTCCTCAAGACACTTCACCACGACCACCTTTTCATGCGCTGGTTCTTCATGCGAGCCGGGTTTGATCCTCGTCTCCGTGGGTGGCAAAATTCGATTTTGGGAAAGCATTGGAATTGGACTGGCGGGAGGCGATAATTTCAATGCATCCATGTTAGAGGACATGGAATACGACGAAGAGGTTACGAATTTGGTTCGGGCTGATGTGAGTTGCTCTCCGTATGGTGAAATCCTTCTCACAAACCACAACCCAAGGCCCACACTTACATTCTCGCCATCTCTTATGGAAGACTATCGCCTAGTTCTCTCTTCGACAGGTGAAAAATATCATCTAACATGCCGTGGATTTGCACGTACGAGCTCTACGAGCTCTTTGTCTCGTCTCATCCCTTCTTTCTTCTTGGGCACGGATTTTGCGTACGATTTCAAAGACAAGAATAATCACATTCATGCTGTTGCTCTCGGAGTACTATCCTCCAACAGAGACCGGGCCAATGGACGCTTTCAGTTGTCGAATATGAAGTCGGAAGGCTGGGGGCATCTCGTTCTCGACCATGATTTGGTGGATGTTCTATCGGAGGAAGTTGCTAAGAGGTTTGACGTTGGAGATAGGGACCCAAAACAGGACCTGGAGCTGTCTGACCTAGGCGTATTCAGGTGAGCCCATTTTTGCCAGATTATGAAGTTATCATTTATTTTCTTTTTCATAAGCGATGGAAATCTCGCTATCCTCGTTTCGCACTGAAGTATCAGATGATTTCCGTCGTTTGTACGCTCTTGCCGAACTTCGCAGTTCTGCTGAGGGTTCCTTTTCAACTGTCCGTCTTGAAAGTGTGACGTATCAAACGGTGAGTTGACCAAATATTCCGTGAATCTCCTAACTATTTGCATGCAGACCAGTCAACCAGGTCTGCCAGTACATCCTAGAATACAACTCATCTACGGAGGCTCGATTATCAGCGTACAATTTGGTGATGCCGTGGCTTTCTGTGCTCGTGGTATGTCCATTTCTGGTCGATCGAACTGCACTGCTACATAGTAAGATCGTTTGGAGGTCAAATCTTCCAATGACAGGACGCTGGGTGTCGGGGTGAACCTGTCAACGAATCTGATCCTCACGGCAACGAATATGATGAAGGTTTCACAGGACCTCGATAAAGTCGGATTTAGACCAGAGTGAGTCTCGGTTTGTCTCTCGACAACGGTTCGCTCACCGCTGCTACAGAATTGGACGTACAAGTCTCATCAAATCCATTATGATGCAGGCAATTCTTTACGGTGCTTCTCCTGTGGTTTGTTCATTTCTCCCTACAATTACATTATCCTCAAAGAAGAAACACTCTAGAATCCTTTGCGGTTTAGCTTCCCCCTTGAGGAGGCATTGATGCAAGCAGCGGAGCAACTCAGTTGGGCGGTATTGAAGTCTGGTAAGTGCTGATTCACAAGGCTTGAGGTATACTCAGCTTACAAATGCAGATCCTGAGGTTGTGCAACAGAGTCCTGATACGACGGCATAATTGACTCGGCGGGAGGAAAGGTATTGGTTTCATCAATGAAAATGTAGTCCTTGGGAAGGCAAGCCATTTCCTTGTATTGCATTTGCAGTGTTTTCAAGTCTTTCCGTCAGATGTCTCAAGAGAGCCGACAGCAACTGGGAACAGACGCTGAGAAGCTCTATGCATCTTATCAACTTTGGTTGAGCCATAATCAATACCTGTCGTAAGTGTATGACCGGGATGTTCTATCGCAGGGTTTTAACTTGATTGTAGTACATAACCCTCTCGAAGTGTACTCAAAGATGCTATTGTCGCCTTTATGGAAGAGATTGGAGATGTATCTCACGAAGATGTCGCGAGGGCTTTCTTCCGCTATCATGTTGGAGAAATTGGGCGATTGGTGAAGAAAGTTTCGGATACCGTCAGCGCTCTCGCAAAATCGGCCATTGGAAATGTTCAGACGCTTCGCATCGTAGTCGTGCGTTTGTTGTCATCAGTATCGCTATTCTCCCAATATCTAATAAATTGTGCAGGTTGTCCTGAAATCAGCGTTCCAATATCGAGCGTACAATATTTGTGTCAATGGTATTGTGCCTCCTATGATCAAAGCCTGGACAAGCAGGCCAAGCATCATCGATGCTGTTTTATCTTTGTTTGATCTCACAACCAAGACCGTTGAATCGTCAGGCGGGCTGGGGCGTACAGTGGATACAACTTCCTACTCTTGCAGCCGTATTATTGGAGTCGATTAAAGAAAGACTATTGTGGCTCTCAAGGTGATTACAATTTTTTGATTGATCAACAACTCGTGTTCAAGATGGTCATACAGTATGGGAGAAGAACGCCGACACGATGCAGAGATAGAGATACTCAACCAAAGATTATCTGTGCTACGGCCTGAAATCCTGTAAACTTTGCGTATGGCCCCATGAACATACTTTTTCTTCTTTTTAACTGTCTATATAGGGAGATGCGGATACGAAGAAGCAGCGTTCGAAAAGTATCAGGACTTTGCGAGCTTGGTTAATCTATGTCACCGCGAAACTGTGTATCCACCATCCGAGAATCCTCATTACGGACGAATCCAAGCATATATTGAAAATTTCAAGGAGGATTTCACGAATGAACTCTTCTTATGGTACATTCAGCATGGTGAGTGAGCCCCAAATAGCTTGTTCGTTATCTAACACCGAGCAGCCGAGGTACGGACAATGTTTGAACAAGATGCATCTTACGCCAGTTATATGGACGCTTTTTTCCGCGAAAAGCCAAATAGCGCAATATCTTGGATCCACGATCTTGGCCAGGGAAGATACGGATCGGCTGGTCACGCACTTCTGAAAGATGCAGACGAAACTAACTTGGAGGGAAAACATGTGTGTTTGGATTCACCCCTTTCTATTATTTTTTGGGAGTCTGAATTCGTGCCAATAGTTGATGTTGAGTATTGGGAAGCTGTCACATCTCGTCCACATGGAAGAAGCGTCGCAGAGGATTCGATACTGGACGGTGAGACATCTTTCATTGAATTCACACCATCTCGTCACTAATGTCCCAAGCTTTCCATGATGGGTTGGACTTTGTGAGCGTCCACGAAAGCTTGCTGCAAGACTTGCGTTCATGTCTTGTTGCGGCTCGGACCCGTCAATCACTGGATGCCCGATTTTGAAAGCAAAGGGGGGGGAAAACAGTCGGCAAGACGGCCTTCACACGTAATCGTAACCCACCTGACCATTCGTTTACTTCTTGCTGAGAGTGATCAACCAGATTTTCAAGGACCTACTTCACCAGCTACTGCAAGGAAAAGCGCTCTCCGTGGAAGACATCATCGATTTGCTCACGTTACAATTTACTGAGAAATGTCAAGGTAAGGATTTATTGCTTTGTCCCCTTCATATCCTTTACTTTTTTATTATAGGATCTTCCCGAAGGGAGAAGAACCGTTTTGCGAACAGTTCAACCGAGCGAAGCTTTGATGATCCCGTCCATGGAAGAAATTATGTCGAGATGGCCAGGAATGTCACCTGAACAAGTCGAGTCCTTGATCCGTGACTACAAGTCCGAGCAGGACTCGGGGAGCTGGAGT
>Ga0307517_10001268_pt1 | contig 42442 bp, 43 predicted proteins | sample 23_EM_MG_FD_194515 | JGI IMG/M metagenome (GOLD analysis project Ga0307517, IMG submission 194515) | Populus trichocarpa ectomycorrhiza microbial communities from riparian zone in the Pacific Northwest, United States - 23_EM | ecosystem: Host-associated > Plants > Roots > Unclassified | place...
TCCCCGATGGTTGAGAACATCATCAAGCAACGGAGAAGAGACCTTAACAATATTATAAGTTATTACGATATTCCTCTATTACTTTATCAAACAATTCTTCTTGAGCCTTCCTGACCTATAATCCGTTGTCTCGAATATCCTCGGCCTAGATAACTCGGAATCCTACCGTGTTAGCTACCCCGTAACAGGATCTAGCCTGGCCCGAGCCTGCAGGCCTGATTAAGCCTGAGCCTGGCCTGGCCGGGCCCGCCTATAGGCCATATAGGCTTTTTCCCGGCTGCCTGATAGGCCGGCCTGGCCTATATAGCCTAGGCCGGCCTATACGGCTTCGGCCGACCCACTCATAGTGAGCAGCTGCTCTGTGTCAACAGCAAAATTCACGGTAAATGTTTCCCAATTACGGAATATGATTAAAAATAAAGTAACGGTTTCGCTTATTAGCAAAAAAAACACAAAAAAATACTAGAGGTAGTGAATTAATTAGTTGAATTAATTGTAGAAAAAGAGTTGCTGTTGGTGGATCAACTGTGTGCAGTAGGACGGTGACTATTTCGAAGGCATCAATAGGAGAGGTTGACTGTAAATAGTTTACAAAATAGGGGGGAATGATGGTATGATAGGGTTGTGCTCGTGACCCTGGAGGTAAATTTCTAAGGCTTTATTGTGTTGGTTGAGTATCACTCGTTTTGTGATTAATTAAGAAGTATCATAATAGCCGAAGGTAAAGGAGGAAAAAAAATCACAGGCGATAAACTCGGAAGAGGGGAGGGGGGGTGGGGGGTGGGGGGGTTGAATACCCTTAATGCAATCTGTTCTCAACGCTAATCTCCAGGCCTATAGGCACCTATCAGGCCTGATAGGCTTTCGTAGGCCGATCGAATTCGGCCTATATGGGCCTAGGCTGTCTTCCGGAGCGGCCTGCCTTAGCCCGGCCTACGGCCTATAGGCCAGCCTACCATCGGCCTGGCCCGTTGGGAACACTGGTTAGCTCGGAATTCTCCTACATTAGACACTCTAGAACCGCCTTACACTTTCTTGGTCAGCCTCAAGCCCACTACAGTTAATCATCCTATTTCTCAGAGGTCAAAGTATACCTGTAGGTGGTTCCAAACTGTAAGCCAGCTGGCACCCAGGGACCCAGCCACCCACACACCCCTCATATATCCTACAAACATCTTTCAGTTGGATGGACAGGGACGACGCATCTGTTATTGTAACTGTGTTCCTATGAATCCCCTTTTACTAGAAAGTGTACAACTACACAGCTAAACTATCCTGTCACACTGTACCAATTCTGGGACCTAAGAGGGGTATTGGGAATATCCTCTCAAAGTTGGGGGAGGTTTGGACCACTTCTACTTTCTCTATAGTCTATTTTGTACCAGATGAAGCTATCTTACTAACATTTAAGAGTCCAACCATTGTGAGATAATATTCCAGTAAGTCAGCAGATAACTTTCGCTGTACAGGTAAAGCCTCTGTGGTTTGTCAGTAAGCCAACTTGAACTGGGTACCCAATGTAGAGTAACAATATTCTTACAGTTGGGTAACTTTACTCTCTCATGCCTTTATGCTTTTTGGAAGTCTGTTTGACTACATAAAATATTACCTCAAATACTGGTGCACTATTTACTATCTTTACTGGACCTTGCGTGAACACATCATCCAATTGTTACCCAGTCCAGTAGGGTAACTTTGACCTGCCTGGGTTACTCTGTCTAACCCTATGTCACCAAGTCAGTTTGTAGGCACTTGTACCAATCCATGCCTACTAAGCGTATACTATGTATACTGGCCTAGCCTCTCTCTAGTAACCTCTTGGCATCCCCTATGGGCTGGAGTCTAGTCCACTATAGGTACCTATTCTTGGGGTTGTTACAAAACGTCAGCTGATGAATTTTATACTATGACTCACTATGAGTCATAAGGGTTATATAACATAAGGTGATGAGTCACCAGGGTTGGAGTTCTGAGAAGATATCCATTTAAGGCTTGGTCTTGGACCAAGAGGATAGGATCTTCATACAATCATCTAAGTACTTTTCTATCTTAGAGGTCGCAATATTATTTTTTCATTATATTGTACTACAAATAAAACATTAATAAGAACAAAGAGCGAAACCATGATCTTCCATATATAGGAGTAATAAGAAGACTAATCCAGAAACAAATGTGATAGTCTAAAAGTACTGGTTACTCAGATAGAACTATTGAGATAGTTCTTGTTCAAGATTAGCAAGCGAATCGTATGCTATCTGAAGTTACAGTATCTTGTATCTCCTTGGTGCAGAAAAATATAACTTGATTAGAAAGGATTTCCCCTGGTTACCTATTGCATTAAATCTCAATAATAGAATTATTACAATTGGCTAAGGATTTTGTGTATTCTAGTATGGGGGTGGAACTGGGAATCAAGACAAAAAAATACAAAACAGGTAATCGAGTAACAAAGTACCAGATAGTAGGTAATAAGTAATACAGTACTTGTACTAGTAGATAATTCTGTTTAAAGATGTAAGTAAAGGAGGGCAAGGTGGCAAGAAGGGATGAGTGGGCTGCTCATTTTATGATATGCAGAGAAAACAATTTACCAGATATGGGACTAATCACATTGAAATTGCCAGTGACAACATTGCATATTATCCACAGAAAGGCTCGGTCCCTAACATCTGATTAGGGATCTTTAAATACACCCTTCTAAACTACAATTCTGAAGAGGACTCATGGGAGAGTGTATACATAAGTTTGCGGATGTGTATGTATGTATAGGAGATAGTGCGTGTGCATGGATAAGAATGAGAAGGAGAAAACAAAGAACCAGAAGGAGAGGAAAAAGAAGGAAAAAGATAGGAGGAGGAGAAGAAATAGCAAAGGGGAAGGGTGGAATGGAAGAGAGACCAAAATTACCAGTCACAAGTAAGAGACTAAAAGATCTCTCTTCAAGTAACTGGACCAGTCTTAGCCCGCATCCGTTCTGCTGTATGCGGCTACAGACATTCTGCCAACCCAAAATTCTAAAGTGATCACTCGTACTCACACCAAAATAAAGTTGTCCTCTCTTACCTTTTTCCTCTGTCTTCCTTCTTTCCATATCCAACATAACTTTGTGGCTTGATATAGCCTTTTAGCAATGTAACCTTATTGCTCATGGAAACAGCTAAGCTATTAATTACTGGTATTAAGTAGCTAGAAGGGTTATAAAAACAGATGTAGCGCTGAATAGTATATTTAATACATTTCTCGGATTTGCATTCAGCCACAAAGTGATCTTTAACCACAAATTTAGTATGGTGAGCCATAATGTGACGTTGAGCCGTAATGTGACGTTGAGCTGTCAGGCACTCTGTAGGAGTGCCTCCTGTTGTGAGCCTGCGGGGTTCCGACGGCACGCCGCAACCTTGGCACGAGTATCATACAAAACATCGATAAAACGTCTCATAGTACTTGTTACCATGACATTGTGGTTAGTAGTAACAAAGAAGTGATACTCTATTAATAAGTATGAGAGGTCACCGCTACTGATATACTAGTAATAACCCGATCACCCATGGCTGATTAGAAGTGGTCTAGTAGACACATGAATCCTCCCAGTTCGTGTTGCATGTATCGCCGCTTCCAGCTTTTATTCCAACATCCCAAGATTCTTGAGGCATTGAAACAGGCAGTGCTGTCCTCACCGCGAACCTTTATATTTGCCGATACCCAGCGAGTTTATGGTAGAGCATCCACTCGAACCAGCCATTTCATTGAGACATGTTTCCTAGAACTCGCCCTGCACTCGGCCTCTCTGACTATAATCATCCTGTATATTCGGCGAGGAATCGAAACTCACCTTTCTGGAATGGCTGTATCTGTGCCCATAACACGTATTAGAGATGATAACTTAACATATGACCGGAGTAAGCTGGATGAAAACCCAATGCCTGACCTGATGGATGGCACCAGTGTGATATTATTACAGTAATTCAAATGGCGTGAGTGCGGGCTAAATCAGCTCTTCCCCCAACCTCTCTCAGCACCTAACTCTACCCAGATTCCAGGCTTGACCCTCTTCGGTACCTCCATCTATGATACCCCGACCCATCAAAAATTACCTCCCTCGCCTGCTGGGGCTCGCGCGAGAACCTAACTCCACTCCTACAACCTCCGATCCCCCCCCCCAATACTTTGGCGAAAAATTCGGCGGCCTAAAAGCCTTCATAGGAACCATAACCTGCGCTATATTCAGCACAGATCTCGAAGGGGTCTATAACCATTAAAGCCACCATCAGCAAATACTCTGGGCTTGAAGTAGTAGAAGCTCTCATGTTTGATCAAGTGCCTAGAAAGAGATAGCATGGAGCAGTGCATAAGCGGAGTGCAGGTTCTAGTTTGATTGGGTATGTTAGATCTTCCATTCTGCACCCCCTAGCCTCTTCAAGTGGTAAGGTGAAGATAGAGGAGGCATAGGGCAGCCGGGATGTTGCGTACTCTCTCGGCGTAATATAGATGGGTATAGGGGGATTCTGTGGGAAGGTAGGGGTGAACTTATAATTGTGGCATTGAGGAGGTTATTGAAGTAGTGGAGGGGTTTTCGAGGAAGCATCGGAGGAGGGCTTCGTTTGATGAGAGGAGAGAAGTATGGCATGTGCGGTAATTTCTACTCGCCCGAGTATGGTGCTTGGATTGTATTAAAAAGAGAGACGGTCTTTTTTGCGTGATTGGCTTTGACGTGTTAATTTATTCAGTAAGGGGTGAAGATTTCTAAGCGGGTGCTCGGGGCCTTTAGGAAGATTGCGGTGGGTGTGAAGTCATGTTCTGAAATACGAGTGACAATACATGATGGTGACGTTTACTAACAATAAGTCTACTGTGAAATACCATCACAAGACGAAGTAAAAAATGGATATCCATAATCTCATAGGCCATCAGCAAACTACGCTAACTCATTACTGGATAACCCCCGAGCAACTACCGCACCGCAAACCCCGCCACCCTCCACACAATCATAGCCCCCGCACTGGTGAGAACTGCCATGGCTAGGTTAACTTCGTTATTGTTTAACACGCCACACCTCGAACCCGAAATCACTGCTCTACTGGGCTTGTGCTCCTGATCGTGCTCCAGCGCATCATCCTTCTCCGCAGCAGGAGCGTTTCTATGCCGGGTACTTTCGTTTGCAGCAGCTGGAGCTGCAATCGCGGCTGAGGTGGACTGTGGCGCCTGGCCAAGGTGCGAGCGGATACGTGCACGAGTTGAGAGATGTGTTGATGAGGGCTCAACGAGGACCTTGTATTTATTAGCCTCTAGAAGACGGTGTTTAGGAGGGGGGTGTCACCGCAGTCCCATTAGGCCCTTCAACAATTTTCTGCGCACGAATATCTACGACGCTCTTTTGGAAAACTGCTCCGAGGAGGGAGTCAAGGAGACTCCCGGAGACGCCGACTGCAGTGACAAATGCTACAAAGAGGGCCTTTTCCCTAATCCCCCAGGTCGGGCCGTGGTCACCGCTATTGCCAAAGGAAACATGTGCTCTGCCTTTTGGAAGGTGTATGCCGTGCCCATCGATCGATGACGGACAATACGGTAGTAAAATAACTGAGATAAGCCCGATGATAGCGGAGCCGGCTCCTGCTGCTAGAACTCCTAAAAAGGTGATGCCACCGTTGGTTCCAGGGAGCGTCTTGCGAAGGGTAGTTATCATCACAGGTGGAGTTTTGGAAAGTATTCCTAGTTCCGAGGAAAGCGTGTCTGCCAATGTCGCGGCGTAGTTCCTACATCCTATTAGTCAACAACAGGGATGCTGGAATAGGCCACATACGAAATAATCCCAACCACCAAAATATCCCCACGAAAGCATACTCCCTCCTGCTGGGCGAAACCCTTCGAGGAAATTACTCGCAGCTGGTAACAATGTACTAGAATAAGCACCGACGCGACAATACTGTTCGCTAGAACCTACCTCCCAACCCCATCCGTTAGCCGCCATCAACAACCTCAAAAGTTGGAGCATAAACCTGAACATGATTCCTCGCACCCTCACCCCCCGGCGCTCCAGATGAGGACATAGTCAACTTAGCCTTCACTTCATGTTTAACTCTCGTGGCTCTTATCGCGAGAAAGTAGAATGTGAGTAACAGGACGAACGGGAGGTTCCATGGATGCAGCGCGTGGATTATCGCTGTTAGAACAGCGGAGAGAATGCCAATCGGGGTTAGGGAATTGCGGGAGACCGCGCGGACCACAAGGAAAGTTGTGGCCAAGAAGGCGAAGATGAGGTTCATGCTGTTGCGGTGTTCGATATGGCTGTTCGGCGAGGGAAAAACCTTGGAGGAGAGGTTCGGGGTTTGGTAATTAGTGATGAGAAGTGACAAGTGCGATGATGTGGGTGGCTGGTCTAAGGGGCTTGCCAAGCTTCTCCGGGCTTCCTCGTTAAATGCGGGAGTCTCCGGATAACCCCCCTCACGCGATGGCGCTAAGGCCTTATGATACAAGCATTGTGAGGGCTGGGTGCCTTGGCGTGCGGGCTATCCGGATACGGTACTTCTATCATATTATTATCACACTCGTACTTTTGGGGAAATTAGGTGCTCCCTAATTCGTAGGGTGTTAGAGAAAACTACTTGGCGCTAAGCGAGCCTTATCATCCGACAGTCGACACAATTTATGGCTACTAGGAGCCTTCCTTGCGGGGAAGGAAACTCTCACATACGGTAGACTATGACTATCTGCTATGGTGCTAAGGGACTTTCTCTAGATCCGGATACTTTACGAATTGGCGAGTAGAACAGTGCTGTGCAGGAGGCCTGAGATTGCAAATGCTCTCCTAAAGTAAAAATTAACCATAAATGTGTTTTGGGGGGCAAACTTGGCAGGACTGCTCGGAATTACCGCCTCTTCAACTCTCCTATATCGGTCGAGAACGGCAGGGTGTGCATAGACGCAGATTTGTGCCAAGTACTAATTTTCTGTGTATTATCATACTAAGCAAATTGGGGAGTCGTTTTTGGGTTTCTATTACCCCCGGGCACCCACTGGATTCCCCATCAAAAAAACAGGGGCATTCGGAATAATCATCAACCATCCAAAAATATTTAAAATTCAAGACACTGGATAGATAGCTTCAATTACTCCTGGGAATTACCTACATATAGTTTAAAAAGTTCTTGCTAAAGGAATGCCTGTCTGCCTGCTGGATTTGAAATTACATTCAACACTACCTAACCGGCACTTTTTTGGTGTGGTACTGTACACAACAAACACATTTCCAAGTCCTAGCCTACTCCGTATAACTAATGGTGCAGAAATGAGATCTACATTTGCGAAACAAAGAGGGGTGGGATGGAGAAGCATAGGACTAGTGTATCAAATATTTCACCCCAATGCCAAACTCCAAGTTGATATCAATGTGTGAAAACTTCGTATTCGGAGTGTAATCTGGCTCACAATATGACATTATACCTGGTCAGGTACAACACTTTACTGCTCAACTACCATACATGACAATATCATTGATCGGGTTAGGCAGACCTCGAGAAACCTGAGGCACCAGTGCTTGCTCTCGTTTAGCTGAGCCAAAACCAAGCACCTGGCGCTCGGGTTCGGGAACCCCCCCCTAGATTTCCAACTTCAACTTGGCCGCACGAGTGCAGTTGGCCAGTACTAAGTAAGTATACTCAAGTGCTTGTACATTTTCTTGCAATAGTAGGAATTATTCATTACCTAATTGGGTGGAAAACAAGCTCAAGCCCCCATGCTCAACCGGAACTGCATGAAACTGTGTTTTTAGGCTGCTTCGATGCCCTCACTTTTGTACTGTAGTGGTAATTGGTATTACATAGGGCTAGATTAGGTGACGATCGTTGAGTGTGCTTGTGGGATGAAAACCTCTGGAGGGGTATATATTGGTAGTCTTTCCCCACCTGCCTCACAACATAAAACAAAGATGAGAAGCAGAGAGTGAAGACCACAGCGAGATCCTCCTTGGCGGGGGGAGTACGGCGGGCGCGAACATGGCCCTACATTAATTGATTCCTTATGCGACTCTGTACTGTAAGAATACCTTCTGATCGTGAGCCTTTTGACCAAAAGCGAGGGTGAAGTGCCCTTTTGACGGTTTACAAAATGGCTGATCACCCACCTTCTCTGTGGATAGCTGCTGGTAAATAAGGCTTGCTCAGTATTTATCTTTCTTTTGTTAGATCGGTATTATTTTTTCACTATCATACCCCAGAACCTTGAAATCACCCAACGAGCGTTTCCGGATTATTTGTCGCACGCTTACCAGGGCTTGGGATTTTGGACAGTGTCTACTTTTCATCGACTGCCAAGGTGGTGAAGGGTTTCCAACAAACCCGTACTATTCTCCATAGTAAGATCACCATTCAATGGCTGGTGACAGCAGAGGAAACCATAAAAGTTCGCTAACAGTGGTAGTAACTATGCTTTGCCATAGAGTACGGGCTTCCTGCTAAACATAGAACAGACCCTGATAGCATTAAATTGCTATGAAACATCCGTTCAGTATAAAACTGGCTCTACTAGGACTTTACTGGCAATGTTCAAGTTATCGCGCCAATCACACCCATCACACTTCACCGAGGTCAACTTTCTGGCATATCAAAAATGCCTAGAAAAGCCAACTTGTTATTTTTTTACCTTTGCATTCCCTCATCTATCGCTTCACCCTTTTGGTATCATAGAACCGACCCTGGACCTGGGCCTACTTCTGTACTCATTACATCTGCACCCTCTCTTCCTCCCACAGGCCTCCAAAACAGAAATGCTGTTCGAAGTCTACCACGATTCTGTGATGGGGAGCCCTGTGTGGCTATAAAAATCATTCATGGTGTAACTACGACATCACCATGCGAAGGCCAAACTGGATGTATCACTTACGCCAAGAGTGGATTGATGGAGATTCCTCCAACATTTGTTACCGCAGTTAAGTCAACAACCACTCCCCCCATCAAGGAATCTACATCCAGCAAAAACACATTCACATGGCTGGACGAGGCGACAACTTTTTATGTTTATGTCACAGAGGCAATAAAGCCCACAAGTTCTAGGAGTGCCTTTTCCGCTACGACATTAGCGACAACTTCTACTACCGCCCCGGGGGCGACTGGTAGCCTGGTTTCTTCGATATTATTGCCCGTTAATAGTCCTTATACGACCGGAGTCGCTAAAACTTCGTCAGCTCAGAGTCACGGTACTCGGTCTGGGATCTTACAGCCAAGTGCCAGTACCGGCTCGGTGTTTGCTAGCTCAAAACCAACTTTGACAGAGACTATAAGCACGACACCTTCCTCACACCTTCAACCCTTGCCAACTCGCCTATCTTCCTCAAAGGCAACACTCAAATTATCAAACACTCCGACCAGTGCTTCTACGATACCACGTTCTGCCTTGCCCCCTACACATGGATTAACATCAAGCATGTATGAAGTTTCGGCCAACCCGGTGGCAACCCATCCTCCAACCCTCCTAAAGGGCGTGGATCGAATTAGCTCAGTTATAACAGATATTTCCCTCTTAATGTCTATTCTGACAGCAACTGAGGCCTCTACCCTCTCGCTGGGTTCAATGCAGACAACTAAGGTCGAAATTTTTACTTTGCCAACTCTTATACTTCCCTCACCACCGGCTACTACTCATATTTCCTCTGCAGCACCCGCACCCCTTCCCGCACTCGGCATAGCTGGGATTAGTTCTGTTATAACAGATATCACTCTTCTGGAATCCATCTTGGCTGCTACCCTCACCTCTGCCCGTGGGCCTGCCGGTACCCAGACTACAACGAAAGCCTCCATGCTTCCCTCCAGTCACCCTCTAGCACCCTTGGATGGGAAGAAATCTATTACATCAACACGAACTATCACTCGAACCGCCTCTCCCCTAACCGTCGTTGGTGGGCCAAAGTTGGCGGACAACCCCTTGTGGGGTACCGGAAAAACTGCGGTTGAGTGCGCGTGTCAGTGTAAGGGACAGAGGTTCAATCTCACTGTCACCAGGCCAGATTGAGATTTGGGGATATTACTCATGTTTGTCTTTGCTTCGGGAAGTTTTTTTTAGGTTTTCTTGGATCCACTTTATCTTGTTTGGGATAAGGCCCTCTTTGTTGGCATTTTTTTGTTGAGTTCCACCGATTTTTTTTCTTTATGTAGGCGATCCGGTAGGCTAAGTTGTCAACCTCACACAATTCAAACATTTCTATACCAGCCATTCGTGTCATATTTTTTTGAGAAATCAGTGATATGAAGAGCATCATCCATGCAGTGGTGAGAAGGTCAAACTTAGCTACACTTTGATAAATACTGCCCGGGAAGACCAGCAGCAAACCTACCTCCCTTAGAGGAAGTATGGTTAGGGGTGCTATTGTGGGCAAGGTTGCTATTTTGCGGTTTAGAGGTAAGTAGGTTATCAGCATAATTGACCCTAATTAATTAGGAAATCATACGGGTTTCCCGTACGATTCTTTTGGCCGGACGTATGATAGCTAGTGTTCAACTAGATCACCCCACTAAATATTATAACCACTTTGCGCACCGGCTCACCCTAGTACGACGAACAAGTGCAGCAAAAAGGTAAGGAAATTCGTGACTCTCCCCAGTACAGGGGAAAGTATAGACGGTGGCGGTGGGCAAATAAATTCGGCTGTCATGGACAGTACTGGTGGATTGAGTATTACGCGTTTCTGGGGCTACCAAGAGGTTGGACAGTCCACGGAGAACCCCTCTTCTCAATACTATTACAACCTTGAATAGTTTCTTTACCACTATTATTCAAACTAAAATTTCTCTCCTCCCATTTATTCCCGGCCACACCGTCAGCAAAGACGAATAGCCCTAGCAATGTTTGCTTGTTCTAGTTCACCACTTTCACCGTGCTCTTCGCACTGGCGTTCTGCGTTTGTTCAGTATCCGTGCCACCTGACAAGCTTCAGGCGGTGCTTCTTTTTCCTGGAACTGTACGTACAGTACCCGAGCACAAGCACCCACCCTGGGCGACACAAAGTCTAGTTTTAAATCCCACGGTATCGGTACTGTCCAGCCGAATCAATCATTTTAGTGAACTTTCTACGTTTTCGGTTTTTGAGGCTTCTACACCCCACCCGTCGTAAATCTCATGGGACCACCTGTCTGGGTTGACATCGCCCTTTTCGCACAAGCGAGCCTGCAATGGGCATAAGGCTACCTTGAGCAGACTTCTATTGGCTAACACTGCCTCTGCGGGCTGGCAGTATGCTGTGACTGGGCCACCCGCCGAGTGACGACTAATGACTATTTCAATCTCTACAGGAGGGCTCGAGCATCCGCAGGATTACGGGGAGATAAAGAACAGACTCGACAGCGCTTTCTTTTTCAGGACCTATGGATTCAGGCGTATCCGGGGAGGCACTCTTATCTAGTCCCCATACCATCACCAAATTGCACCTCGCAAGTAAACAGTTAAGCCAGGGAACCCCCAAGCCGGGGGTAGACAGGGCTCCGAAGCCAAGAGTGCTCCGGCAATTTGTTATCGGCTTACCCCCAGCAGCACCCCCACCCCGCGGCACGAAGTACGATACAGGCCCTTGTACGAGCACCCAAGTACAGCCGCGTTCGCAAAATTCTCATACCCCCCCTTGTACCTCAAGAACAATATCTATTTACAACAACAGGACAACCAGAAGCCTTCTGATAACTATTTTTCGGATATACCCCTAGGAGCATTGTAAACCCTTATCACCATTTATCATACCGAATAATCAAGGGAGAGGGTTAGCAAAGCGTTTCTAATTACTCGTGGTACTCGGGAGGGTACGAGAACTTTGCGAATGCGGCTGTAGGTGCGTGAACAAACCTCACTTATTAGGCAGGACCTTCGGGTTGGTCGCAGGGAAATACTTGCACTCAGCTCATAGGAGGCTAACCGTGTATTACATAGTACAGCTAGGCTCAAATTTCTACGGAAATACAGCTTCTCGAGTCCTACCAACCAACCATTCCCCAAAACTCCCGAGCTTCTTACGCAAACTACTTTAAATGAAGAAGTTATAAGAAGGACGAACATCAAGCTACGACTCAAGGGGTGCTATCTGCCTGTCTTCGGAAAATCTCTCTACCTACAGTACTCGAGCGCATAACTCAGGTTGAGGCTGAACTATTGGGGCTGGCAACAGCGCAAAGATATTTTAATTTCCACAACCTACAGCAGACAAGAAGGCAGCAAATATTCCCGAGGCGTCTGCGGTGCTGTAACACACAAGCTTAATGACTCTCCTTCCACATCCGAGGGCTGGCATTCAACCGGGGCACCGGGAAAGGTGCATACACTTGCTATGCAATGTTTGAACATGTACCGTACAAACTCACATTTGGGAAACAAGCTCCGTGTCTTAGATTTTCCCCAATAAATTGGACATGCCAGCCACGTTAAACTCTGTCCCGATTGCCCAACCCCAAACAATGGCCACTCCTCACTGCAGGCTACGCTGACGGATTCTGTTGGGGTCTGGGGCCGGTTGATCATGCCAATTTTCCTCCATCTGGGATGAATGAATCGGCTCGAAATTTCGAGATAGCCAAACAGGCAGAACAGGATTATTAATACTACTAACTTATTATCGCACGACTGACGCGCACATTATCGGTCCCAATTAAAGCCTGAGGTACGATAGAGAGGCTTCCTTGGCGTCCCAATACTCGCTATCCCCCCCATGCCGTGGCACAGAGTGGATCTTCTGCACTACCATTCCAGCCCGCTGGGGCACTACCGTGCGGGGGAATCAAAACCTAGTTCGATAATTGGCCAAGGTGCTTGAAATAGGTGGTTCGTTGGCTCATGCACTAAACTATGCTCGGGGGGATCTGAAGGCACACAACGAGTACTCGAGTAGCCTCTGGTGCAGTGTTTTTAGATGGTGCGGGCCAGAAACGGATTTCAGTTTGATGTTAGCTGGCGAATATACTTTTGCAGGCAGCCGAGATCTCAGTCTAGGAGAGATTGGAGAGTCTGGCCTTGATCATTTGGGCTGCGAGCAGTAGCTCCTCCGGAAGCGTACAAGTACGAGTAAATTCCTCCTGCACGAAGTTTGCCGGCAGGCGATAAATTAAATGGCAATGGCGTGGTTTTACATAATGTTATCCGGGCTGTCTATCACAAGCTGGCATTGGTGTCACAAATACATTATGGCCAAGTTGCAAACTCCCCCAAATAGCGATACACAGCGGTGAGATGTCTGACTAGGGCTGCCCCTTGTCAGATATGGCTCTCAAGAAAGCCCTGGGATTTCCAAAGGTACGGCTCTTGGAGTAGTACTCCCTCTGGAGTCCCAGGTGCCAGGTATGACCTTGCTTGGTAGTGTTCCCGGCAACGTCTCCGGGATCCCTTGGCCGATGCAGAAGTGAAGAGGGGTCGAAAAGAAGCGACAGCAGTATCTCATGAATTTCCGGAGCGATTACCAACCGCATCATGTATGCAATAAATTCGGAACACCCCAGAGCAGGATGGATGTGGGGATGTGAGGGTATTTATTTTATTTTACTCATTTTTTTATATTTTTCCATTTTATTTTTTATTATTTCTGCATTTTTCTTCCCTCTCCTGCGGCCGACTTGTTCTCTTGATCGTCAACTGCAGAGGAATCCCGATCGGGAAGAATATGTCATGGGGAGGCGATGTGCATTAGTTTCTGATTGCCTTGGGATTACGGCTTCTGCGCAGTGTGACTAGGGTCTCACTAGCCGCGACGGGTGAGTGTGGGCCGTTTATGATTCGTGGGGTTCCGACTCACACGAAATCTGCTATACAATCCAAACATAAAATGGATAAAAATCCAGAGGTGGTGCGTTGGCATGCCGCGAAGGTGGTGACGAATGCTGGGATTATTTGGGATGCTATGGTGCACAAGGCATGATAGCATGCTCAAGCGTGTTTCTGGGTTGAGTTCGGCAGTCAACAGTTCGTCAGCCAGCAGCTCCCTCACATCAAACTCATAATTCCAGAGAGGAAACATTAAGGAAGGGGATGGGGAGAGTTTCCAGTAGCAGCGGTGACCGGCTACAACTGTGGTCCTCGTGAATTGGGTTAACAAGACGGGTAGAGTGCGCAGTGGTGTGGAGCAAGGCCTCATAGTCCTTGGCCAAGTCTGTGGAACTGCCATTGACTTACCAGAGAAATCAGGGCGATTCGAGGGGTCGTGTAGGAGGTACATGATGCCGAGTGATTAATTATGATGCATTCCTGAAACGCCGGCGCGAACACAGAGATTCGGGACGTAAGGAGACTTTAGTTTACCTCTGTACTAGATATTGTGTGATGAAGCGCACAGCCTTTTTTTCTTTCTTTCGTTTTTTTTCTTGTGGGCATTATATTAATAGCAGCGGACCGTTCTGAGGGTTTTATTTATCTGGGCGTACTCCAGGCCAACTGGAGTGTTGTCAAGAGCGCCGTGGTGGCCGATGCAGTATTCGGTTAGAGTCGAGACGTGGGGCGAGAGGGACTGGATTTTGGGGGTCGCAGGCCTACGAGTATCGGGTACGAGGTACTGTACTCCGCTCAAACAATCGAGTGCGGGCGCTCAGATGCGCACAGGTAATTTACCATACAAATTTTTTTATCCCTGTGTTCGGGCACTCGATTCCTATCATACCATCTGTGCTGTACTCGAGCACTGTACACTTTCTGGATAGGCTACTCCACCGTATGTAGTTATATCCGAGAATGGCTAGAGGGGAAGCAATGAAGTACGGCAGTCATGTAGGAGCAGTTTACTTTAATTTAGGTATATCCGCTATCATCTCCCCTATCTCCGCTAAACCTTGGGGGGAAGAGAAGAAGAAAAGAAGAAAAAGAAAAAAAAAAGGCCCAGCTAATAAACTTTAATGTCATAGGATAACTCGAGAGCGAAAATTTAAAATTTTAAAAAATACAAAAGTGAAGCATGCATTCTCTCGGAGGATTCTATCCTAACGGACGCTAAAGCGGGTCGGGACCGATCAAGCTAATACTAACTATACCATGAAAGTGTAACTCTGGAATTCTATCCCAAGTATATTTTTCCGAGACAAGAATTCCGGCGATTACCGGTACCGCTACAGCATTTTTTTTTCCCCATGACAGTGTCCAAATACGATACCCAACCAGCACATCTCTTTTACCGTTACCGTGTCGCAAGCAGTCGATCTGCATGCATGATTGCTTTTTCTCGCGAATTGATTGGCAAGACTCACGGGCTGAGGGGGGGGCTGGGAACACGTTCTATCGAATATAATACGGGTAGAACTGGACTCGTACTTGTAGCGGAGGGGTGGGGTTGGATTCAGGGGTGGGATCAATACCGAAGGCACGGTTAAAAGTATATTCACGAGTGGGGTGGGGGGGAGGGGAAGAGAGAAATGGCTTGTCAGATTTCCCAACCAAGGGGTTGGAAAAATACGGTAGATTCTTTTAAAAAAGGAAATACTCTCGACTGGGACTGTTTAACCTATCCCATACATTACCAAGTCACCCTAACCTGCCTTTGGGGTTCTTGTGTGATGTGATATACTGTATGGTGCGTATGCATGTATGTAGGTACTCAAGCTAAGGGAGTGGGTATGTTGGATGTAGCTTTTTTCCCTCCCTCTCCCTCTCCCTCTCCCTCTCCCTCTCCCTTCCCTTTCCTAGGTGAAGGTGGAGAGAGGAAGAGAGGGGAGTGTGCGTGGGTCGTATCATGGCTGGGTCCGCTTCTCACCGATAAAAAGGGGCGTTCAACCGGAGCGGAAAAAAAAAGAATTGCGCAATTGAGTTTTAGATTCGAATTGCTCACTGGGGAATTTCTGAAGGGGAGGAGGGGGGGGGGATGTACTCGTACAGTACTGTAGCTTTGATGATTTCGATTCGATTCGGCAGTTTGAATTATACGATTGAGTATCGAGCTCCACCAGTGAGTTAGGTGGAGTTGAGTGGTGTAGCTTAGCGAGGGGAAGGGGAGGGAGGGAAGTAAACGGAACGGGACCTCATCGGCGGGTTGGGGAAGGAAGTCTACCGGTTGCACAATTGATATAAGGCACCAGCTGTCCCGCCCCTTCGGTAACAATTAATAGATACTTTTCTGGAATTCCAAAGCTCTCTGCTCGGCCTTCTTTTTTTTTTCCTTTTCCCTTCCTGTTTTACTACGTGTGATACTGAAGTGCAAGACAGCGGGTATAAGCTTTTTTTTTTTTCTTCTTCCCCCTCCTACTCCCTTCCAGAGGCACGGAAGATCCTCTCAATCCTGCTACAGACACGAACCACCTTCGATTACAGACACACGCTCTCCTACGATATAACTTTGAGGACTAAACGGGAATACTAAAAACGAGGAAGGAAGGGAACTGCGTAAAAAAATATAAAAAGATATTATCCCCCATGCACGAAGACGAAGGGTAAGTCTGAGCATCTAGTAGGGGAGGGGTTTCTTTTTCAACTCATTTACTCCCCCTGGCTCCCCTGGAGATCCACTGACACAAACTCTTGCGATATGAGTAGATACAGCTATTCTGAAGAGGAAGAGGAGGCGGAATATTCTCCGGATGAAGAGTTTGTATTTTCCATCTCTAGGCTAGCTTAATTCGAAAGCGGGCAAACTAACTGGGGCTAGACCTTCATCCGGCGAAGAATATGATGACAACCTCTCTACAATGTCTCTTTCCGACTCAATAACGGATTATGTATATGAGAATGGTCGACGGTACCATTCATATCGTCAGGGGAGCTATGTTAGTTTCTGATTGCAAACGCTCGGAGGGTCTAACAGTGCTAATGATGGAGTAGGCATTTCCTAATGACGAGGTTGGTGTTTGATAATGGATCCCTTAGTTGAAGAGCTTGACTTATAGATCGTAGCTGGAACAGGAGAGATTAGACTTAATGCACCACCTCTGGAGGTTAGTCCTGGGCGGAAGGTTATACTCTGCTCCGATAGTTGAGAGCCAAGTTGAGAGGGTACGCGCGTCCATCTCGTCTTTATATGTCGAGTCTATTAACGAATAAATCAGATATTGGACGTTGGGACGGGTACTGGTGAGTTCTTATGTGAGATACATTGCAAAGGGGAGATGAACGCTGCTAATTATTAGGCATTTGGGCAATTGACGTCGCTGAGTATTACACCATCGTGCCCCATGTTTATTTGTTTGTTTATTTGTTTATTTGTTTATTTGTTTGCGTGTGGGAGTGTTACGATTGTTGATAGATAGAGTAGTCTGATCCCCTCTGCCCAAATCATCGGAAACGATCTCTCACCCATTCAGCCCAGCTATGTCCCTCCCAACCTTCGCTTCGAGATAGATGATTGCGAAGAGGATTGGCCCTTTCCCGACAATCACTTTGATTTTATTCATATCCGAAACTTGGTTGGATCGGTGCGTGATTGGGATCGGATATATGTCCAAGCTTACCGGTACAGTGTTGCCCCATCACCGGCAGTAATCACCACATTCACTGATTTAAGAATTGGGGCGTAGAACACTAAAGCCGGGCGGCTGGATAGAACTCAAGGACAACTTCCGTCCATTTGAATGCGATGATGGAACCCTGAAACCTGACAATATATTGCGCGCCTGGGTGGACAACTTTGAAAAGGCCACAATTATGGCGGGGATAAGCTGGGGCACTGCGGCTGCTGAATTTAGACCTAGTCTTGAGAAGACTGGATTCAAGGCGGTCACCGAGCAGATTCACAAAGTTCCGCTTGGGTACGTTCCTGGGTAAACTTGTGCCCCCCTTTGTTTGAAACAGTCGTAGTATTGATGACTAATGAGGACAGAACATGGGGAGATCAGGGTGACAGGTGGAGGGAAATGGGTATGATCCCACCTTCTTGTGATGGCTACTAGATTGCACTCAGCTAATAATGGTGACGCACTACCGGTAGGCACATTCCAGAAGGAGATGCTAATTGTTGGAGCGGAGGGTTTGACGCTGGCGATGTTTACTCGTGTGCTCGGGTGGGACAAGAGGGAAGTGGACGTATTTGTCGCTAGCGTGCGAGAGGCGCTGAAGGATCCCGTGATCCGCGCATACACTAGATTGTGAGCTTCTTCCGATCTCCTGTTGGCCGATCAATATTCTCGGGCCTGCGCTAATCAATGCAGTTTCATAACGTACGGCCAAAAGCCAATGTGAAATCTCAAAGGAGGTAGTAAAAAACGAAAAAAAAAACGAAAAAAAGAGAAAAAAATCAACACACAACCGTACTAGTATAGTAATAATATCATAAAAAAATTAAAAAAAAGACACTTAACACTTCAACTCGTACTCTCATGCACGAGCAATCAGAAAAACCTCATCCCCCTCGCATCACTCAAATCCAGATACCGATATTGCGCAAGGAAACCGGAACACAGGGATCAAAAATTTTCATTGCAAATTACCTGTGTGTACTGTACTGGTATAGGCCTCATACTAAATTCAGACTCAAATGTTCCATTCCCACATGCCAGGAACTCGCACTTGTATTGTACCTCCTCATCCAAGTATCCCCAAAACGCCCCATCAAAACTAGCAAGTATACCCCTAACAACTTCCACTTCACCTCCACCCCTTCCTCGTTCCCTCCCCCAATGTACCCGCCCCACCACATTTCCCCACCCCCGAACCTGGTCATCCTGACTGCAAACATACGGTAGCATATGGCAGTCAGGATAGGAATGTAGAACCTTAGCATCTGCAGAAATTCCCTTGGGAGGGGGGGGAGGGAAGTGGAGGTTAGGGTTTTGCAAGTATACTGAAGTGGTCGCGCCATGTGTGAGATAGTTGGTTGGGGTAAGGAAGTACTCCATAAGACTCTATGTATTATATCTAGACATCGTGACTTCAAGTTGACTTCTAACGAAGGGAAGAGGCCTGCTTCTAACCAAGCGTAATCTGGAATCTGGTTCATACCCCCAAACCGATGGATAAATAGACAATAAAGTAGCAAACAAGAAACTCGAAATGTAAAAGTGAAAGGGTAATATGAGGGATATAAAATCTACAAAAAACTAAAAAAACGGGGGAACTCCCCCTTACCTTCCAAGCTCCCATACTGTGATCTATCTACTCTGCCGTACTCCACCCGGTACCAGGCATCTTCCAAGCACACGCCAACCGAAAACCCCCAGTCCTCCGAGCAGAAACAAAAGGTGCCGTGATGGAAACCCTACACGTTTACCCACTTCTCGCGCGAGACCACGTGATCTGGGGATAGAATCATTAATCGTCACTCGGATTTTCGCAAAATAAGTCCTCCATTAGAAGGAAGTCTCAAGCGCTGGATGATGACAACGATAGCGGTGGTAGTGAGGATGGTGGTGAGAATGGTTGGGGGGTGAGAAGGGATTATCGGGGGCAGTATCCAGTCTTCAGAAAGCTATTAACGAAGAAGTGGCTGCGCCCCCGTGCCACAGCTGGCGAGTGATTTCTGGCAAGTTATGGAATTCCGGGATTAGTTTTGGAGTGCCGGCGCTTGGTGCCAGGGGTGTGCGGAAGCCGGCGAAGCTATTCCTGTTGGATGTACCCCGCCATATAATGAGCACGGGCCAGGGGGGGCTTACGGGAATTGCACACAATCCCAACATAACCTCCCGTTTATATGTCTTTCGCTCATCCTACCGCAGCATACCCTTCACGTTAACTCCTCCATACGCGCGTGCACACACACACCCACCTTGGGGGAAGGGGAAACCCACAACGTCTCCAACCCGGCAAAAACCCCAATTACACTAACTCCCTCTAGATCCTCCACTAGGAGTACCCCACCGCACATCTCTATCTCAACCTTCGTGCACGTTGGCCTGCACGCAAAGGTTAAACATACCGGGTACCGGGATATCTCCCTTCCCAAGTCTCTCAGAATAACCTGTTGGCAGATGGGAGTGGGGCAGGGGATGTATTCTACTAGTCTGAATATCGGGTGTAAGACGTAGGTTGTTTCTAGCGGTACTTGTGTAGTAGGGGAAGGGCGGGGCGGCAGTGTGAAGAGGATCCTTCGCAGGAGGGCTTGGGTGGTGAGTCTTTCATGGAAAGTCTTTGAGGATTGCGTCCTCAGCAGATCCTTTTTGTTGAGGTTTTGGAGGATGTCCACAAGGAGGTAGGCTGGAATTTGACCGGTCATTTTTTCCCCCGCCTTTTATTTTTCCTTACCTTCCCTCTGATTATAGGTGGAGAAGAAGAAGGGTAATAAGATGGGGATGAGGGAGGGGCGAGATGGATAAAGGATGCCATGACGGGAGTTGCTGGCGGTAGTCAGTGCATATATGAGTTTTTAAAAGGCCTTGGGAGACGCTGACCACAAGGGCACTTGACGCAATTTCTTGGTATCAATCACTTGGGGTCTGTCAATCAGTTGCTGTGGTCGATTTTACAGTACTGGTATACGAGGGTGTTTGTCCTATTCTGTCTTATCTGGTTACCCAGCAGGTGGAAAGCTGGTGCTATCTGGATGTGGGGGGTGTCCAGATGGGGTCTCCCAAGGTGTTTATCCCAATGGCATTGCACCCTATCCTATGTCACTAGCCACTGTGCACAATGGAAGGATTTGTGTCGAGCAATCTCAACCCAACCCAACCTACTGTATAGTACGATACTCTAGATCACTATCATACCGGTATCACAACTGCGACCGATTAGGGCAGAAATAAACTTTTCCCTTTCCTTCCTCCTTCCGTCCCCCCAAGCAATAAGCCTGGTCCGTCCTGTTTACCAAAACTGCCCATCAAGGTTCTTCCTTTCATTTCCTTTCGTCATGCGGTCACCCCGCCCCACCCCATTATCCTCCCCTCCACTCACTCGCATGCGGATAAACCCACCGTGATAAGCCCTACACTGACCGCCGTACCCCTCATCACGAGCACCTGCGGTCCCAGCCCATTCCCAGTCCGCTTCAGTCTGCCCGCAGCACCACAATAGCTAGGTGGCGGTATCATGACTCAATCCTCGGAATAACTATTCCATCGCACCAATAACCTGCCGGAGCCGGAATGGGAAGCAGCGCGGGGATGCCGGGCTGCGAGTGGGAAAGGTCCGAAGCAAGGAAAAATGAAGGAGAAAAAGGACCAAGGGGGGAAAAGAAACAAATGTTCAATTTTGGTATATTATTAAATTTTCGTTCATCGGTATTGTGCGAGGGGTGGAGGGGCTCGTGGGATGACTCGTAGTACTCATTCAACATCGATAAAGTACCGCTACCTGTATGGGACTGCCACTTCCTCCTACGACGGCTATTGAATGAAATAAGTAGTGAAGATAAAAGACCCGCAGCATCGACCAGAAGAAGTGGGGAGAGGAGGTTAGGAATTAGCAATGAGTTTAGTACCTGTTTTCTTTTAAGAATATCTCTTGATATACTTTTATGCTCTGTGGCAAAGATTCTCAAACTTCCTATCAGAAATAGCCTTCCATACTTCCTTCACGGTTCTTATTGGCTCTTCCTTTCATATCCTCCTAGATATTTGCAATTAAGGCTAAGTGTTTTATTTTAATGAATGGTGCTTCCTCTAACGCCTCCTTCCATTTAAATTAATGCTACTAGTACCCTTCCTAATACTTCATATTCCTTTTATTTTCTAGTATTGTTTTTTTTAAAAGATAGTTTTTTGTTTTTTGTATGTTTTTTTGATAGAGACTTGAGATTGACTGAACTAGGCTCCCGAGAAATTGGATACATTCATGCTCTTTGTCATGGAAGAAGACTGCAGTTCCTTTAGACCCCCAAGAGGCATAAGTGCCCATATTATAATCAACTCTTGGACCGGTTTATTCTTTCCAATTTAGCAACTGGGCTTTGAAAAGCCTATTCTACTATCCCCCAGACAGAAGTGATATGTCTCTGGTCACATCTAGTACCAGTTTCTCTCCTACAGTGCTCTCTCTTTTCCGTTGGGGGTTATTTTTGGTCCGGGAAAGTGCCAGTGACTTATAGCTAACTGATATTACCTACTTAATATTGTTTCAACCACCACGTTGAAACCGGATAGAAGATGACTCATCCTTATTGCTGTAGATTCCTTTTACTCTCACCTTATAAGTATTCTCGGGGGTTCAGTTGGTAAAGTTTTTAGGTTATTGTCGCTGTGGATGCGATTGTGCGGCGAGGCGTCGCGCCCATCTTGTAGGTCCAATTCAGTCCTGTTCTTGTGCCGATATCGCACCGTAATCCACACTTGGCATCTTCCTCTACTAATTTGAGGGAACTAACTGTACTCACACTGTACCGTCCCACCGGTTCACATTACTCAAATACTTTAACCTTACGTCCTTCACACCCACACACGCGCACACACTCACCCTCACACCCACACCCACACCCACAACACACGCACACGCACACGCACACGCACATACTCGAGTACATTCGTAGGGAGAAACGCAATGAACGACGATCCAAAAACTTCCGCCCGGAGTTGCACTTCCTGTCGCGCGCGCAAGATCCGCTGTGACAAGTTGAAGCCTTCCTGCCATGCGTGCGCCAAGAATCGCTTATCCTGCGAGTACCCAACCGCCGTTCGACGTGCGGCGCCGCGGCCACGGCGGGACGTGGCGCTCATGCAGCGGCTCGTGAAGCTCGAGGCCGTCATCGGGGAGTTATCTGGTGCCGGCGGTGGCACTTCTATGGGGGGCTTGGGTGGCGCTGGGAGTGAGAGTGATACCGGTGGTGGGAGTTTAGAGGCGTGGGAGGGTGGGGATGCAGCGAGGGGATTGGGAGAGTTAGAGGCTGGGTTGGGGAGGCTGTTGGTTTCAGAGGGCAAGTCGAGGTACATCGGCCCAAAGTTTTGGGCGAGTTTGAGTGAGGAGGTGGGTTTCTTTTTTTCTTCTTCTTTTTCTTCTTCTTTTTTCCTTCTTTCCTTTCTATTCACTGCCTTTGCCTCGCCTGCGTTTGGTGGATCTGTGAGGATGGTTGCGGAGACTGAAAGAACTAAATGGCTATGGGTTGAGGGTGTCCTGCGCATAGTTGACCCTTCACTAGCTTGATTCGTTGTCTCACGATAAAAATGGATGGCAGAGGTCTCAAGTCATGCTTCAGCTAGTTTAGGCAACGACTACAGCTCTAACGTTATGACTAGGTGGCCGACCTCAAATCCTTCCTTGACGAGCCGCCCCCAACAGCCGTCACCTCTCCAGAATCACCAGATGCAACCTTCAATCTGCCCTCATCCTTCCTCTTCAGGTCCGCCGCCGAGGACCTGTCAGGGTTCTATCCTACCCCCGCAGAATCTGCCCAACTATACGATATATATCTCGTCTCTGTCGATCCGGTAGTACGGCTTCTACACAAGCCTACCTTTGAGTTAAAGTTGGCGAAGCTACAAGAAGAAGGCCCTGAGTCAGCAGCTCTGCATGCCGACAAGGGCTTTGAAGCTCTCGTTTTTTCAGTATATTATGCCGCGGTTAATAGTCTTCATCTGGCTAGAGTGCCGCAAATATTTGGCATAGACAAACCGAACTTACTGAACAGATATCGTGTAGCCGTAGAACATGCCCTGGCTAATGCTGGATTCCTACAAAGTGAAGAATTGACGACGTTACAAGCCCTTGTACTGTTCATCGTAAGCTCTTAACCCCGTTTCCTAGGGTGAATGGAACTGATGATCAAAGTCCTGCTCCCGAGCTGCAGATGACACTCGAACGCCATGGGTGCTCGTCGGTGTAGCAATTCGCATAGCGCAAAGCATGGGTCTTCATAGAGACGGGCCAATCTTCGGCATAAATCCCTTGGAAACTGAAATCCGGAGGAGACTCTGGTATGAAATATGTCTACTCGACCTGCGTACGGCAGAAGAACATGGCTCCGACCCTGGTATATCCACCCAGAGCTATGACACCAAGTTACCACTCAACATAGAAGATACCGATATTCTCCCTAATTCCGCTTATCCGATAATCCCGAGAAAGGGCTTTACTGAGATGACCTTCTCCCTAATACGCTTCGAAGTCCTAGATTGTTTTAGGATAGTGGTCAAATCTACACCCGGAGCTGTCAAAGTCAAAGGAGTCGAACAGCTCACCCTAGAAGAGAAAGAAAAGATGTTGGATGAATTAGCCTTGAAGTTAGCAGTCGAGTATCAAGTGGGGCTGGATCTCAGCGTTCCCATCCAGGGGATAACGGATATGGTTATACGGCTGATGATAGGGAGGGCTTTGCTGTCCTTGTATCACCCACTAAGACATTTTAAAGATGGTTCGCTATTGAGCCAAGAGAAAAAAGACATGTATGCTTATTCCCCAGGCTATGCGTGAGACAATGCTGATCCTAGAAGACTATTCCGTACGGCGGTGGAAGCCTTAGAGTGCTCCGCATTCCTGGTAAGAGATCCTGACGCCGCGCGGTACAAGCAATGGAATTGGCTCTACCAAAAACACAACCAGGCTCATGCAGTTAGTTTTGTGTTATCCGAGCTTGCGGTAAGGCCACCATTTGGCACGGATGATATGGTGGAGAGGGCATGGGTGGCGATAGACTTGCTCCTGGATACCGAACCCGAACAATGGATTCAGGAGCACCCCCTCATAGGGGAGGGAGTGTGGAAACCATTGGGCAAACTCAAGGACAAAGCACTCGCTAGGAGAAGGAGAGCGATGCAGGATATAGGAATGGCGCAGGGGCAGGTACCGGGTGCATCGTTGTTGGCGGAAGAAAGTTATATGCTGGGAGGAATAGATGTTGAGGGTGCACCCATTGATTGGGTGAGTTGTTGCCATCGCCACCTATGGATGCTGAAGTATACTGTATGCTGACCGTAAATAGCGCGAGTGGGACGAAATGTTTCAATACATCAAAATGGATATTGAGTAGGAGTGATTCACCAAGGAGATATACTGTACGCTGGGTGGGGGATGGAGGGCAGATCAGGGTAAATAGCTTTTAGCAAATACCGGCAATAGGTTATGTAATGGTATCGTACAAGAATGAAGCCACAGTGACAGAGCCACCTACCGGCATTCCGAAGAGGACAGCTCCCGTCACAGGACCGTACCCTGCCGCAATGGAGATAGGGTAGAATCTCATGGACGTCGGAACCTGCCCAATCGTCGCTCTCTATGTTTAAAGTGTGGCGACTTGGCATTTTCTTCGTGCCTTCCTGTTGGTTCGGCTGCCTTAGTTTCACCTTCCTTCGCTTTAGCCCCATTCCGATTTTTATGAGAATATACGGGTACAATGTCATTGTCATTACAGTAATCTTTAATGCGCGGGGAGTATCTATTTGCTTAACTTTACCGCCATCCTAATTTCCAGCTCCCCTTCCCAATCCGCCCATCCTTCCTTCTTTTGCTCTCCCGATCCGTCCATCCATCCACAACCAACATTCCGTCGTTACGCAAAAACCATTCGGCGACCAAACCAAACCCCGGCCTCGCCGACTTCAGTCAATGCCTAACGAAAGCATGGCAACCAAGCCTCCTGATCTGATTCCCCAATCAAAAAATGTTCCGCCGTTGAGAACGTGCTTGACAGACGCGGGTCCCCACGCGCCAATTACCTACATGGCTTGAACCCATGCTGAGAACTCCGCAAGCTCATAACATAACTGGTTCACGCTCTCTCCGGCCCACACACCTAGGGCATCAGATACGATGCTGTACCTCTGGCTTGTCTCGCAACGTCCGGGCGTCCGAGTCAGTTTTTTTCCTTTTTTCTCCTGTTCGGCGACCTTGTTCTCTCCATTGAATGTGTGCATACTGTACATAGACTACCTACGTATCATACTGCGACATGAGTTAGGTTACCGGTACTCTTAGGAGTTCAATGCGATCTGATGTGATATCATACGGTATGATATCGTATGCACTTCCCATATGACTTTGCGGTATCTTGCTTGGTAGAGGAGCCAGAATGCTCTACGGTCCAATTGCTATTAAAGTAATGCTTTGGCTCGCGGGGAATGTCCTGGTTCTATAGCTCATTGATCCGGCTTGCGTTATTATAAATGCTCGCCGAATAAAGAGAACAGGATGGTAACGTACGGTGGTAAGAGGGATAAACAAAAAAAAGAGAAGGGAAGATCTCCGCAAGCCTGGCCGTTCTCTCGAAGACATTCAAAAAGGGACCAGAGACCTCGCCCTATATAACCACTGTGACATCTTGTCTCACAAAGTGCGGGCGCAACAAAACCTTCGTTTTCTTTTCTTTTCTTTGGCCTCTTTTCTAGAAGGGGTTGTTTTTTTACGCAGAGAGCTGAGCGAGGCTGGGTCCGAACGACCTTTCATCATTGACATTCGAGAGTCCATTCTCGACGAAAAGGGGCAATTTTTTGTCTTAAAATAAATCCCACCCAGTTCAAACGATTTATCTTTCTGGAAAATGTTTACTCCTGTCGAATCGTCGTTCGGTGCGTTCTTGCTACACCTTAGTACCACGCATCTGCTTTTGGGGAATGGACGGGTGCTGGGTGCTAGCGGGGTTCTGGGGAGTGCATTTTGGAAACCTGATGGACATAATATACCCTTGCTAGCGGGTATGGGGATTAGTGCTCTGGGGACTTGGTATTTCGATATGTGGTGGAAGCCATCCTATGCTGGGGCACCAGAAGTGTTTGGGGGGTGGACTTGGGTAGTTTGTGGACTACTTGTTGGGATTGGGACCAAGGTTTGTTTGTTATCTCTTTTGCTTCAACTTTTTTTAGTTTGTCATCTTTGTTCGTTCGTGGGTTTCTTTTTGTTATGCGCTGTGCTACTTGCTCAATTCTGGAACGTTGTTGCTAACATACCTTCCTAGTACTCTAACGGGTGCACATCTGGGCACATGCTCTGCGGTATCCCACTTGGCCGCCTCCGCTCCTTTGTTGCGGCCATAACCTTCTCGGCAACATGCCTTGCCGCCGCCACCATCGTGGGAGCATACACCGAGTCTCCATGCGGAAGCACACCATGCTACACCCCAACCTACCCTACCACTGCCCGCGTCAAGCAATTAATTGCCATTACCGCGACTGCCACGGCGATAACACGCACCTCCCTCCCCCTCCTCCGTAAACTCCCACAACGCACAGCGGAAATAATCTCTTCTCTGTGGTCCGGTGCCCTCTTTAGCCTCGGCTTGATGATCGCCGGTATGACGAACCCGACGAAGCCTTTGGGATTCTACTCCATGATTACGGACGGCGGGAAGCGCTGGGATCCATCCTTCCTCATGATTCCTATATTTGCATTGCTCCCGAATTTCCTGATCTGGAGGAGGATTGTTGGAAAACCTGGTGCAGCGCCCAGGGGGGGGTGGAAGACGCCTACTAAGAAGGAAATTGACTTCAAGTTGGTTGCCGGATCGGCGGTGTTCGGGATTGGGTGGGGGATGCTGGGCGTTTGCCCTGGGCCTGGGATCGTTGGAGGATTCCTGGGGGGTTGGAGAGGGGCTAGTTGGGTTTTCGGATTTGTGCTTGGGAGATATTAACATCCCCTCTCATATATAAAATAACTGTGATGCTTACTTAAAATGCCTCATATTATTTCTCTCGCTCTTATTTTTATTTTTATTTTCTCATTCTCTTTCATGTCGATACTTCTCACTCAGGGATAATCTCTTTTGTTTTGTTCTGTCCCTTTACCTCTCTTTCGTGCTGCCGGTTAGCACCTTACCTGACCGAAGCTGTACAGTACATAAATGCACGTACAAAGATATGAATATTCGTTCCAACCCCACCGATACCGTGCCAAACCATAAACCTTAGCAAAGCTTACCCAAAACGACACTAGATACTCCCGCAATCCCTGCAGAAGTACCAAATCCGTTTTATTGCTCCGACCCCTCTTCGTGTGACAGAAGCTCGCGGGATAGATAGTCGCCGTACCGTACGGTACGATAGAAGCAGGCTAGGAGGACCGGAGCTTCTAGAATTACGGTATTTCGTGTGAGGTTGCTGGTGCGGAGTGGGGGCTGTTGGAATGGACGGAGGGGCGGGTAATCTGGATTGGTCGAGTACTGTACTCGAACACAGGGATTAAGAGAATATATGCCACCACCCGTGCATATCTGTCAGCTGTGCGGTCAAATAAATTATACCCTCAATTCTCGGGTACTTCTTTCTAGGGACGAGTACTGGCACAGTAATAGTTCTGCTCGCACTGTAAAAGAAAATCCGTGTGTATAATATCGAGCACTAATACAAAATATACCCCCTGTTTTTCCGGTGCTTCTTGCCCTGAACAAAGTGCTCGGGGTCATTAAAAAAACTCGAGAACTATTTCCGCTGACCCGATGCAATTCTCGATAGCGCACAAGGGTTATGTTTTCCGGTTATTAATGAACACCCCCCGAGTACCAGAGTTCTATCATACTTTAGATGGATGGATCGAATATCCCTACTAGAAGGATTGTTTTGTTCATTTTCTCCCTCCGCTGGGAGATTACTCGAGTGGTTGTGTGAGGGTCGGCGATGGCGTGGTGCGGTATTATGATACACGCTTAGGGGATCTAGGGATGGATAAATAAATTAATGGGGGTGTATGGATCAATGGGGGGTTGTTATCTGGAAAGAGTGCCCGCACTGTAATTATGGTTCATTAGCGGGGGTGGGGCAGGGAAGGGTGAGCTCGCCTTCACCCAATTGGTGCACCGCGTGGAAATTTCCGAGGTTATGGGTCTTAACGAAAGATGATAACACTTGGTATAATAGATCTTGTTAGGGATAGTGCAGTGCGGAAAGGAGGCCACGTCCTAAACGCCGATACTAAAGTTATGCGGAGACTCTTTTTTTCGTGTTACTCGATGCTACCATTCGAGACACAAATGACGAGTGAGTGAGGGTGATAAGCTGCAGTGAATATCCAGGCCCTCTATCCACTATTGACATTCCAAATAAAGGCTTCATAGCACCAAAGCACTAACGTACGGGACAGGGATCCCGCTCGTGACAGGGATCCCGCTCGATGCCAAGAGCCTACCCCACTTTGAAAATAAATCTCCTCAGAAGGCAAAAAAAAACATCAGCGCGTACTCCAATCTTCACGATGCCTCGCTTAAACGAACGTCAGCAGAATTCAAGGGAAGCCAATATCCAGGCAGCACTGAAGTCCTACCAGCATAGCGATCAACCTTCAATCAAAGGAACAGCAGAGCGATTTGGAGTCCCGTACTCTACATTACGTGGAAGAATTCGTGGAGTTCAAGATCGGGTTACTGGACATCGTGCCATGCAGGTGTTGACCGTGTTTGAAGAAAATTCAATGACCCGGTGGTGTGAGAAACTAGATCAATGGGGACACCCTCCACGGTTGGAGCTTGTCAAATCAATGGCTCAAGCACTTGTGCGGCGACGTCTTAAAGAGCATACCTTGGGTAGACACTGGCTGACAAGGTTCCTAAATCGCAACCCAACCCTTGCTTCGAAACTCAGCAGTCGAATAGATAGGCAGCGAGCCCGTGCGGATGATCCTAAGATTATCAAAAACTATTTTCAAAAGGTTAGCCTGGCGACTCTATCCCAGTTAAGATCTGCCAGTGAGTTCCCAAGCATCCTATGAGCTACGATTCTGCCGATGAGCCCTCATGTCAAGGACCCTGCAGTCTACCCCCTCCCAAGAGTCATCTGATTGGGTTTACCGGACCGCATTACAACATGAGGCGGTGATGGTAGGTGCCTGTCCTCGCACGGCCGCTTGGAACCGGACACTACTTCTTATGGTAGGCATTGGCAAGCAAATAAGAGGTAGTGTCTAGATGCCGAATTAGTAAAGGAATACAGTATAGCATATACTAGAAAAAGGTGGACACAGTACCCAATGGGGTAGACAACCGAGTGCTTTCTACATTTTACAAAAGTCCGCTCGGTGGACTCATTTCACATTCTCATTCACTGGAAGATTAAGAGTTAATATATACTAATAAATATTGAGTAGTTAAACAAGACAATTAAGGACTATGCGATCGAGCCATGCAATATGTATAACATGGATGAAAAGGGATTCATGATGGGGGTGGCTCTGAGATGTAAAGTGATCTGTAAGCGGGGGCGGCGATCACCAAAGTTGACACAGGATGGGATCCGTGAATGGGTAACTGTTGTAGAAACAGTAAGTGGGGATGGGCGAGTTCTACGGCCTATGATAATCAACAAGGGTACTGCACACTATATGGGGTGGTATGCTGGACTCAAAAAAAAAGATTTGGCTAGCTTCGGAATCTCAGAGAAGGGGTGGAATACAGAAAAAACTGGCTTGATTTGGTTAAAGGATACATTCGATGTGGAGACAAGAGAACGGTTGGTGATTCTCAAAGTCCTTTTGAATATCCTTCTTCTATTCCAGTTACCTATATAAATCAAGCCATATAGTCCAAGCGATAGTCTTTGTACCTTCTCTTCGATTATTCAAAGCTCTGAAATCTGCTGCACAACTAGTTCACACAAGTTTGTTATGAGGCAGATTGTATTGTGATACTAGATTACTGACATGCAATGTTCGAGATCAGAGCAGGAAGTGGCTTTCGTCTATTGCTACTTGACGGGCATGCGTCGCACTTCAATTGGGAGTTTTTTGACTTCTGCCTCTCCAATAAAATCATTCCGCTGTGTCTTCCGGCACACTCAACTCATCTCCTCCAGCCTTTAGATGTTGGGCTTTTCTCTCCCCTACAACGCTTTTATTCTAATGGTTTGGATGAGTGGATACGGCGTGGTAATCATGGTCCATGCTTTACAAAGGGGGATTTTCTTCCGTGAGTATTGGTTTTCTTATTTATAACAATTTAAATCTAACTAATTTAAAACAAATAGGGTGCTGATGCCAGCTCGTGAACTTACCTTTACTACTAAGAATATCCTCAGTGCTTGGGAAGCAGCTGGAGCAATTCCTGTAAACCCGCGCCGGGTTTTAAAATCTGAGACACGGAAAAATAGCAAAGGTGTCTCACTGCCTATGCCTTCACAACCATCCACCTCCTGCCGTGTTCCAAAGACACCCCGAGCGGTGAGCCGCGATACAAGGTCCGCAATTGCCCTCATTTTACGCAATACTCCTAGCTCAAAAAAGCTCAAGGCCCTTTTGTCTGGTCTGTCTGAGGGCTTTCAACAAGCCATTGCAGACAGGGTCTTGGAGGAAGAAAGTCATCAACAGTACCGTGAACTTGTGGGCAAAGGGCAGCGAATAAAAACATCAGACCGCCGGAAGCTCACAGAGGCTACAGTTGTTACTACGGAGACTGTGCTTAGTCTAAGAGAGAATCGGGAGCGCTTAGATGCTGAAAAGGGGGCAAGGAAGGCACGAAAGCTTACTAAACTTTTAGATTCCCTCTCTCTCACCAGCAAGCCACCAAAATCACCCCCAAAGAATAAGAAGAAGCGTGTTCCTCCTACCAAGGAGGTACCACAAACAACAAGCTCAGGTGAGGAGTCTACGGACTGGGAGGAGGGAAATGATAGCGATGGTAGCATCTACCACCAGGGACCTTCTCAGGTGGCTCCTACTAGTCCAGTCGGTAGGGTGGGGAAAGAGGGGCTTGGTTCACAGGGACCACTCCCAGAGGAAGATGGGAATGCATTTCAAACTGTTCGGAGGTCTTCACGATTTTTATAATTATTTGATAAATGTATATGAGACATGGGATTGCGCAATCCGGGGGCCGAGCGGGATCTACGTCCCGAGCGGGAACCCCGTACGGTACGTTATTGCTCCAGAGTCATTTTTATAAGCTAGTGATAGGGCCCTTTGGGTGCTCCGGGCAGCAGCCCCGGCCCACGCCAGGGATGTACGGGAGTCGTACTGGGCTTCTCACTTCTCCGGGAGCTGCTCTACAATAGAGCATCCACCCCAGTGAGCTTTGCGTTCTGTTAAGGTTCCTATGAAACTAGGAAAGTATGTTTTTACATCTCGGTCAATGTATGGTCCGGGATTGTTTGCCTAACCATCAGGGACTGGGCTTGCTATCCTGCCCTGGGCCAATGCGGTAGTCATATTGTTCGCCCTCGTCATAGGCCATAGCGCTTGACCCGCGAACCAGTGCTCACCCAACTTTCTAACCCCCCCAATACCGGTGAAGGCGGACTTTGGCCAAGGGTCTTGCTGGCTGGATGCAGATATGCTTCAGCGTTGCCCTTCTGAAGTCGAGAGCCATGATCTATTCTGCCTCCTTTCCTTTCCTTTTCCTCCCCGGAATGCCATTCTCGGCTCCCTTCTTCCTCAGGTCTTTGGGGGGCTCTCCGCTGGGTGGAAGTCGGTATAACATTATTGGTGTAGAGGATAATTTAGGGTCGCGTTTTTGGTATTGGAACCCCTACGTGCTAGGTTTGATAGCTAGGAGCGTAGGGTGAGCATGCCTTTTAGGGGATTACGTCCCATGGGCTAGAGAGACGATGTCTCGGTGGGTTGGTCCACTCATGGGCTCACCGCATGGCCTTGATCACAAAGGGCATTCAATGCCAATATGCCTTCTCGCACTTTAGGCCTCGGGCGCCCGCGAGTGGTTTATGCAAGGACATCATCTCTTCCTAAATCGATTTCGTGTCCCTTACATCAACGTTAAAGCTTTACTTAGGATGAAGAAAGGATCGGATTAGCAGGTTCGGTAGTTGTAGTATAGGAAATTTAATCCTATCAGACCACTATGAGAGCGTTGGGTGGTTCTCTTTCTGTTAGTAGCCGCATATGCAGCCTACCAGCCACTTGTAACTCATACCAAGGTGCTTCCGTCAAAGTGGATTCCGGGGACCAAAGCCACGTATCGGGGTCCGGAGAGGTGCGAGAAAAAGGGAATGGTGTAGTACTCTAGATACGTCAAGATACCCGCTAGCGCGATGAGCTCTAAGTTAAGCAAGATTATCCAATTAATACCTTCTTTTGATGTGTGTTTCCCTCGTCTATTGCGAAGACTATGGCTGAAAATATTAGTCTTCGAAGGGCACAATGGAGCTGAGAAGGCGCCTTTAAGGGTTTACTTAAATGGAGGGCCTATATGCAGTCCTATGTGGGTCTCCCCCACCCAAAAAATAATAATACTGAGAATCAGTCACCGATACTCATAGGTATTCGCTGGGGGTGGCATATTGAACGATTTTTCTAACACGGGGATGCTTACTACTTGAGTATAATGGCGGGTTTAGGGGCCGGGCCTTGTATGAGAACCATCCACAGAGTCTCTCGAATTTACTGATGGTCTTGCTGTAGGTGGGGTGAGCAGTAATTCAGCAACAACGGTTCCGGGAGAATTAACGTGGAACAAGCTTTCCCAATATGCCTTTTAGCGACAAGACAAACCTTAAACTGAGAATTGATCAGCCTTCTAACCAATCCACAGCCTATTCAAGTTAGCTTCTCGTACGACAATCTCCACAACTATACTAGAGCTATAATAGCCGGGGGGGGTAAGTGGGCATATACACTCGTAGACTTCTTGTGTGAAATACCGCGAAGCAATGCTACATTCTATTCTGTGACGTTCCCCTTGATGAGTAGCAAAAATGTTGCCAACAGTATACGCACATCTTCTGAGGCACTCTGCCACGCATCTCAAGCTTGGATGGAAGGGTTTCCAAGATATGGGAGCAAAGAGTGTAGATGAATAAGTTACTTGTGCTAGGCAAGTAGCACCCGAACATAGGAGTCGTGAATTTGTGATATACCGGTGGGCACGAATTTTTTTGCCCTGTATCTTGCGAATCCTTGTTTTCAGGTAATCCTTGTCTACGACAAGTACCCAGGCTATGGGGGAAAATATGGGTGATTTTTATGTTCATGATACCTCCCGAGCCCCTAGCTAATTTATCCCTATGGCCCGGGATTCCGATCCTTGATCGAGCGGGAGAATGACCGCATCAGAGCCCGGGGGTACAAGGATTCCCCTCCCCTAAGAAGCCGGGGACCACCCGAATGAACACCATAGGATTACTCTCCGCATGAATGGAACTCCCCGAGAGATGGGGATCCGCTAAACACTCGGCGAAAACAACACCTCCGGAGTTCTGCTCCAGAGCCAAACAATAGCGGACCCCCTTCCTGACTTGTTCCATCGTCTGGGCGGGTGCAAAGAGTATACCACGAGTGCGCAGAACTCTACTCAAAAAATCACTACGGCGACCTGGCTCTCATCCTCAAGTGCGTCGAAGAAGCAAATAATGACATATTTAGTGTGAATCACTGACAAGCCAGTGCTACAGAGCAAGGCACATAGTGAATCTCAAACCAGACAGGTTCGACCACACGAAGTCTAAAGTGATGACTTTCACGTATTATACTATGATACTAGTAATACAACAATGCGCTCGGCTATTTTATGTGCGTCGATGTGCAGAGGGAATTGGGCTTAGCGCATGGAGCACCGCGGTAGATGATGTATTTGGCAAGATGGAAGATAAGCTCGCCCTAGCTGTCGGGGCTAAATCGTGTCCTTACGGAGGAGCCAAGGCTTCCCTAAGTGCGTTATTTCGAAACTGGCTCTGACGAGTGCGGTATCCAGTTGTATGCATGTGGTTCACCCCTAATACACAACATGTCACTCGCAAATGGTCCCTATTTGCGAGTATGAGCTTGGGGATAGTGTTGAGAACTATCGGTGCAAAAGAGGGCAAGCGAGTAGTTCCACAGGTTCAAAGGCAAAGTAGTCACCGGAGAAGGCAAAAGACTTATTTTACTTATTTTACTTATTGAACAAGAAGACTATTAAGAGGGAAAAGGAAGAAGGAAAGAAACAAGAGAGAAGAGAAGCAAGGATTTGAGAGGGAACAAGGGGGGTGACGTGGGTGGTCACGAGATGTCACTCGTAACTACAGCAATAGATAATGTTGAAAATCTTGGTTGCGGAGGTAATGATTTACTGTGGGGATTTTACGCAGTGGACTGAAACCGCTTAGGTGGAGATGAGAATCATGATTGATTGATGACAACTTGGTGGAAGGAAAGACTTGAGGAAAGTTGTGTACAGGAAGGAAGGTGTGTTGCGTGGAGAAGATATGAAGGAAGGAAAAACAAGTGGGGTGAAAACATTCTGAGTGCTTGCGCGTCCTTTGACTAGTGCGTACGTATGCCACTGCGGCCACAGAGAGCGGGCACATCCCGCACCAAGTGCGGCCATCAACCGCTATTTCCAACAGATAAGAGGAGAGCACCCATAACTACAGTTTCCAACAGATAGACTCCTCGCAACTGGATCAGCGGGGAAATTTGTAGCCTGGTTTAATTATCCCTTCAAAGAACATTTCGCCTCGACCGGTTACCATAGGCTGTCGGTGGACAACCTCGTCGGTGAAGTCTAGAAGCACATGAGTTTGGGTTTGGTTAAAAGTTATAATATCTGGCTGCCGATATAACGTCTCTTCCACTCCGGCATTCCAGAGCGGAGTACCCCAACAAAGCTGGGGAAAAAAACCAGCGTCAGCGTATTAGCCCTTAGTTAGCTTCAAGATATTTGAGCGAATGCTCCAAAGAAGGATACGCCGGCGGGGGGAACGAAGCTTCATGGCACTATAGTGGCACTAGCCCAGCCAGAGTGTTTTATCCGACAATAGTGAGGTGCGCAGAGGCGCAGGCACGAGGCCTGATAGCGCCTTGTCTTGGTCTATAGCCCGAGAGAAACTGGTGGATTTGGCATGTTGGAGTTTGGATAGCGCACCGGGAGTGTTGCTTACGTTTCTGTATTAACAAAACGAGGATACTACAAGTTACAGGCAGATAGAACCCGAACACTTTAGTCCGAATTTTGTATGGACGGTCAGATACGCATAGATATTCACCGGAATCCCCTCGTTCCTGGTTCTATCGATATTATGAGAGAGTACTGTGATTGGGTACTGTGGGGCTGGCAATGGGGCAAGTTAGCTACTAGGTTTCTTTACTTTTACTTAGATTTTATATAGATAGAGACCGTAGATAGAGGCACGGAGGTGGGTTGATGTTGTGGTTGTTTTGCCCGGGCAAGGGTAGGAGCGGGAAGTTAAAAGGCCTTAAAGCCTGCCTGTATTTACAGGGAGAGCGGACGATCGTGATTACATCAATAGTGTTTGTTGAGCAGGAGAAAGGAGAGCCTTTCTTCACATGTGAGCGGACAATTGAGTGTCTATCTTCCTCTTTTAATTTACAGAACTTCGGGAAGAAGTTTTCTTCTCCGATCAGGCTTTGCTTAACGATCTTCTTTTCCTCCTTTTTTCTCCGTCTTCGTCCTTCATTCCTCTGGCCCCGCTTCGGAACAGTTTTTTTCCTCTCTTTCCTATACTTTCCGGAGGTCGACCCCGGGACGAAAAGGGGTTTTTCAGTACCGATGTCCTTTTTTACCTGAGGTAAAGTATCAGGCACCTAAACTATCTATTTTCTGAGGAAGCAGTTAAAAGATCAAGAGGGAATGATATTATCGGCCAGTTCCTATGGTCTAATGTCTTAGGAGACTGGCCGGCTAATTTGAAACAGGGACAATCATGAATTCGAATCCGGAGGCAGTGGAGTAGCCGAGCATTAAAAAAAAGAAGCTCGGCGAACTACTTTTTTGCTGGGGGGTAGGTCTAGGGTTGGTAATGCCCTTGGGTCAATTCCCGCCAAATGTTGGGGTGGGACTGCTGGCTAGTGTTCGAGTACCGTACTATATGCCTGTAACTTGTAGAAAGTGAAACTTGGGTGTTTATCATTACTGTGTTGGGATATATTCTAGCACGCCTGGTGTAGCCTGGTTAGGTATCAGTGCTCTGTGAAGCAGGAGTTATTATGGACCCACTCCCATGCCCTACATTTGGAGTCTAGAGTGAATGATTTATAGTTGCTGGATTCGGTTTGTTCTCTTATCACAAGTTGTGTTCTTTTTCTTCTTCCTTTTTTCTCCCATTTCTAAAGATCTTCACTGACGTTACGGGGAGAAGAATCCAGCCCCGGGGCTGAAAAGTATTGATGGAGTTTTTCGGGCCTGGAGGACTGGGTGTACTAGTACAGCACTTGTATACGAGGGCCTTTTCGTATACAAAAATGTGCGGATCTGCTCGAAACTTCGAATCGAACATACACATGATGGAGTCCCATTAGAGGGGTCAGCTGCACCATGCAAAATGATAATTGTGTTGCTGCTAACGAGCCCATTCACTCTGGTAGCGCCGCTGGCGTAAGTGTTTATATTTTAATGGGAAATACACAATGTGTTAAACGGCGTTATTTAGCAGTGTTCTAGCCTGCGCACTCCTATCCCTTCGCTTGATTTCGCAGCTTGCCCCCAGTGGTGTGGCAACGACACTTAGGCGCGATGCCGATAAGCGCATGGTTAACTATGCAATTCGCCATTATTCCCTAAACATCTGGCAGTCACCCGCGTTTAAAATGGTTGACCCCAGAATATTTGAGTGACTAGGAGAAAATATACGCAAAAAATCTTGTGCTCATCATGGCTATGCCGAGTGCTGCTGATTTTACTCCATTCTGACAACTACACTGCCTCTCAAGCAAGACATTTTCCTTATCATGATTACACAAATAAACTAGTGCCCAACATTGTGAATGGATGTAAACATGATGGCAGTTTAAGGTATGCTTTGCCCATTAATGACTAGTCGTTACCGGTCCCAAAGCTACTCCAGCGCTGAAAGTTTGTGAAATTCGGGGTCAAACGGAGGGGAGGCAAGTAACTAATACAAGTTAGTAGAAGTATATTCCGAGACATGCACCACAACAAAACCACCATCCTATATAACTAAGAAAAAACTTAGTTTAGCACAGGTTGGCTAAACCTGAGCCATCCACCATCATATCTTCTTGGAAACCAACTCTCAAATTTAGCACACAGCGCTGATAGCACGGTCAACTACAGTCTCTCATGGGGCCGTGGCGGATGAAAGCAGGTGGCGAGCGAGGGTATTTGGCTAGTAAAAAATCGAATTCGTCAAGGTGGGTAACAAAAAATACCTGCTGATCCCTGTTTGTTACCCAGTGATATTCGTCAGGACACCATGAGAGACTGTAAACCTCTCTATTTCAGCCTAAACATGTTTCGCGTTGGGTCACACAACCTATTGCTACACCGCAGGGTAGCCTGACCACTTATATGTTCGTTAGTTAGTTCGGGGGTTACCGCAAGAACACGAATAATTGGACCTCACGCTAGGACGTTGGAGTTGCCCCAACTGGCAAGGTCTGACTCTTTTTTCTTTTTCTTTTTTGCCTTAAGCCTAAGCTGAAGGGGCAAGTTTTCGCTCTGAGCTGTGCTCTTGCCCCGTGATCCAAAAGAGGGGATTTCAGACCTCTTAGCGCGAGGTCCAATTATTCGAGTTCTTATGGTATTACACCGCTGAGGCAAATTACTTATCTCCAACCTACCACCAAAGATCCATTCTATATAATAGTCTCACCGTTTCCGCAACAAATTCATCACCCGAATTTACGAGTGATCCCGCGGCGGGGCCGTACCCTCTGTACCTGCCTGATCTGGCCTTGGCGAAACCAACAAGTGAACCCCGGATTTCGAACACGGGACTCCAAAAACAGGTGGCATGGATAAGCATTTATCGATATCGAGAGGCGGGGCACCACAATATAGATCCACCTTCGTATCCATCGTTGCGCCACGGTGACTGGTGTTGTCTCATGAAGTTAGGCAGCGTATGTGGTGACCTCAAATTGCCCTTTTTCTAAGGATATATGGTAGTGAAGTGGGTGAGGTGGTTGCGGTGGTTTTACTATGCTGCGGAGAGGTCCTCCGATTTTCGATCTAAGGGATTCTCGAGCAGGGTTTTGGGGATGGTCAAAAATACGGCACCGAATAGCAACTGGAATGGGTAGTGCACAACGTCTTCTGTTCCCTCTTGTTTACTAATCTAGTGGTAAAGACAGAAGTATATCTCAAAAACAACACCAAGCTCTGATCCTTCTATCGATCACCACACATCACCACTTTCTTGCCGGCAGGTTCCGTATCCCAAAACAGAAACAAAAGGAAGAAACGTTCTGTGAAATCTCTGAATAAAATAAATGCATCACATAGACTCCTACTCTCGTGCACCTTTGGTCCAATGACCAACTCTTGTTCTGCCTTCATCTCCATAGCCATCATGGGTTCCTTTAACAGTCTGTGCTCCTTCCCATTCCTCAACGGAAACATATTTCCCGTGCTTCCGCACTTGCGTAAAACAAAAGAAACGATAGCATGCCGAGCAGAATTAACCGAATTCCAACACAGGGCTGGTACAATTTACGAGATGTCAAGTGCCCTGGAATAGGCATTTGATTGATGGTGCGATGGCGCTTTGGGCCAATGGTTCTAGAGTGATAGGGAGGCACTGCTCGCGCAATCGGGGCTGCCAGTGATTCTCAGTATGGAATAGCGGTTTTTTTTTCAATGTGAGGGGTGGTCAACTGGCTAGTGAGGATTGGCTATAAGTAGGTGCAGTCCTTCCGGTAGAGAATCAGTCTGGCTAGGCTAGGCTGAATACTACTCTTGTATCGCAGTACACTTCTAACACACCTCACGATGCACTTCCCTACCACAATCTTACTCGTACTCGGAGCACTAATTGGCAATGCCCAAGCCGTCGTCAAAGCCCTTGACCTCTCCTCCCCGCAAGGAACCAGCGTATGGACCTGCGTAAAGAACCAATCCTTCCTAAAAGGTGTACCCCGATTATACCAAGAAGCCTGTGGCGTATACTTTCCCGCCCTCTCTCCTCCTTTAGCTAAAATCTGATAAATCCTCAGCGCGGCGGCCGCATAGACCCAACCTTCATCAGAAGCTACAATCAAATCCGGGCCTCGGGCATTACAAACATCGACGCCTACTTCTACCCATGCACGGGCTCCACGCACAACTGCAAGTCCCCACAGACGCAAGTAAACGAGATAGTAACCTTTCTCAAAGCAAACAATATCTTGGTGAAACGTTTATGGCTGGACCTGGAACCTCCAAATTCAGATTCCCCATGTAAGGGGTGGGATTACGGTGCTACGAAGAATACTGCGCTCGCCAAGAAGTTTGTCGCCGCTATGAAGGCTACTGGTTTGAAGTGGGGGATCGTACGCTGCCTTTTGCTTTCTCCGTTTTCTTCCTGCCTGTTTTCTGTGGTATGGGCGGGGCTGATCTTTTGTGTGGACAAGTAGTATGCAAATAGGAATCAGTGGGCGACCATGTTTGGCTCCAGGAGTGTGAATATCGCAAGCGATTTGCCGCTTTGGGCCGCGCAGTGGGATGGGGTTCCTACCCTTGGGAGCGTTACTGCCTTCATGGGTGGATGGACTAAGGTATTTGCCAAACAGTATGGGGCGAGTAGCAGAGGGTGTGCCCCGGCTGGGGCATTTGATTTGAACGTTTTCACAGAGTAGACCTGTTGAAATTATACTTTCGGATACGCGCTTTCTTCGTCTTTGAGTAGGACGAAGCTTCCCAGTCCATCATAGTTCCGCTTCAATGCCGTCAGAGTTCAAGCTCAACTTATCCTGTTTGTATTTTTCTTTCATCTCATTACTCAATCAATTAATCATATATGCAACTCTATTCGCGTGATATTTCTCTTGTCTTCCATATTGTTACCTTAGATTTCCTTTCCGTTTTGGTATAGCTTCTTATTTCACACCATGTAGTTCTTAACTATCTCTCGTTCTCCCAAGTTCCCGGCATAGAGCTCGACTATTTCAGATTTTCCAACAAGACCCTGAGGTGGTGGGGCGAGTGAGTTGTTGTGATCAGAACCCGGGGTGGTGGAGATGGTCCTGCACGCCGGATAGTACAACTAGGATAACGATAGATTATGATATTAAAGGAAAAGTGACCCTGAGTGAGCTCCTTACTTAAGGCTTATCAAGTTACTTATCCTGTCCTAGATATATCATGTGTGGAGGGAATTTTTCGGGCCTTTCATGCACCCTGATATCGTGCCGCACCTCCCAAGTAATATTCCATTGGCCCTAAATCGACAGAGACTTTAGCGGAAGGATCGATATAGAATGACTAGTACTGAACTGGCATCTTTTGTTTTTCTAGATCCTTCAATTGCTTAAGGTGAAACTTGAATTGGACCTAAGATAGTCTTTCGGCGAGATTCTTTGTGCTTTAGCTCTCTGGCCGAAGGGGATAAGTGGGCTATTTTCTTTTAACACAAATGCACCAAAAAACGGGACAACAACTGGCTGCCCTACGAGGGTAGGGCCAAAACACTATTCCTCAGAGGCAGTTCCGGAGAACGTCATGCAGTGGGTCGCCAGGAAATTGTACCAACCTGAAGATACACTTTGCTAGTGTAGTCATGACACCGCAACAGCTATCTAGGCTGGAAACAGTGCTGATATGTAAGATAGTATTAGTGATAATTAGCCTCCAGTTCGAGGTGTGGTTTTGGATGTCAGACTTGGTTGTTCTCACTACTCACGGGGTTCATTAAAAACAGGAGAACTATTTCTGCTAGTCCCATACAAACCTCTCTAGAGACACGGGCTATGTTTTCCAGTTGCTAATGACCCCCCGAGCACCAGAGCTGCATCATACCTTAGATCGAATATCCCTACCGGAATGGTTGTTTCGCTTTTTCTCCCCCCGCTGGGATATTACTTGAGTGGTTATGTGATTGTCGGCGACGGCGTGAGGTATTATAATATGCGCTTTGGAGATCTAGGGATGGATAAATAAATTAATGGAAGTGTACGGATCAATGGGGGGTTTCGACCTAGGAGTGCGCGCACTGTAGTTATGGTTTATTATAGGGGTAGGGAAGGGAAGGGTGAGCTTGCCTCCATCTAGTCGACGAGATGCGTGGAGATTCCTGAGGCTATCGGTCTTAACGAACGATGTTATAACACTTGGTATAACAGATCTCGCCAAAGATAGTAAAGCTACAGTACATTTCGGAAAGGAGGCCATGTCCTAAACATCGATACTGGTATGGGACTGCTCTTTTTTCGTGATATTGGATTCTACCATTAAAGACACAAATGACAAGTGAGTGAGTGCGATGAGCTACAGTGAATTTCCAGGTTCCTTATCCACTATTGACACTCTAAATCACTTCAGACGCATCCGAAGGGCTTTATAACACTAAGGCACTAGAGTTGTTCTAATAAGATGGTCATAGGGCTCCAAGAGTGCTTGCCCCGGGCAGAAGCCCTTGGACACGCCGGAGACACACAGGACCCTGCTGGGCTTCTCACTACTCCGGGAGCCCCTGTACAGTAGAACATCCACCCCAGTGAGCTTTGCGTTCTGTGAAGATTCTTATGATACTAAGAAAGTATATTTTTGCATCCCGATCAATGTACGGCATTCCGAAATTGCTTGCCTAACCATCAAGGACCAGTGTTCTCAACGGTCCGGGGCCCCCGTCGGGCCCGACGGGGGGACTGCCAAGAGCCCTGGACCGGACGGGACGGCAAAATGCGGTCCACACCCGTCCTGGAAACCTCAGGACGGCCGTCTTTGTGGCGGACCCTGCAAGGTAAGACATTTTTAGCGTGGGGGACGGCAGGGGACTACGGGGGACTACGGGGGACTACGGGGGACTACGGGGGACTACGGGGGACTACGGGGGACGACCAGGGACTGCGAGTGACTGTGGGTTACTGCCGGTGACTACAGGGGACTATGAATCCTATCTACAGCATTTCATGACAC
>Ga0307517_10001269_pt1 | contig 42402 bp, 31 predicted proteins | sample 23_EM_MG_FD_194515 | JGI IMG/M metagenome (GOLD analysis project Ga0307517, IMG submission 194515) | Populus trichocarpa ectomycorrhiza microbial communities from riparian zone in the Pacific Northwest, United States - 23_EM | ecosystem: Host-associated > Plants > Roots > Unclassified | place...
TAGGCAGGGCCAACGAAAAATTATAGGAGAAGCCTGCATTCCAGATCGCCAGATCCGCATTGGTGTACTGAGGATTGGGAAGCCCCGAGGGCTTGGGAGGCAGCGTAAAATAACCCAGGTTGATCCAGCCGTTGGGGGAAGTGGCTCCTACCGCGGGCAGATTGCTGCCATCGGGCATCGTTTCGTCCACGGGCGTAGTGTTCCTGCCCCATAGCACCCATTTGGTCGGAGCGCCGGACTGCCACAGCCAGTTGCCGCTGCCATCCAATCCCCTGTCCCATATCGTATAACGGCTTAGCTTAGCTGCCTGCCCCATATCGAAGGTGATCACGGATGGCCATACCAGCGGCTGGATCGGTTGTTGGGTATGGAAGCCCGGAGATCCGATGTTGTTGTCCCACATATAAGGTACGACCCATCCGAAATCGGATACGGCGTCCTTCGGCAGGGTATAAGGCGCGAACTTCGATTTATCCATCTGGGCCTCATAGATAGGGGTCAGCGTGGAATAGGTCGTATCCGACCGGTTGCCCCATTGGTCGGTGACATAGATGCCGAATTTCCTTGGTATCGTATCGAAGCCCCTGAGACTGTAGGTTATGGAATCCTTATCGGTATAATTCTGGGAAATGATCTGTAATTTATCCTGTTTATCGCCTGTTACGGTGATGATACCGATATCCGACTTCAGCTTGTTGAGCGCAGAGATGGTCAGGCCGCCGAAATCTCTGGCCATTGTCACGGTCTGGAGCACCGACAGGTAAGGAGGAGTGTCGGGATGCACGGTAACGACCACCGAGTCGGACGAGATATCCGCCCTGGAAACGGTATGCAATACGACGCGGTAGTCCTGGCTTTTGGCGAATCCGCTAACGGTAATACTATCCGAATAGTACGAAGACTTCGTTTGCCTGGAGGCATTGTCATTGATATTATACTGAGCCTGGACATAGAGGGTATTCTTCGTGGTAGGAAGTTTATAGGTGATATAGGCCCCGCCGGGGAAGTTGGTCACTCTTACGTCGGTAACGATGCCCGGTTTGGTTTTGTCCGTGGAAACGATGGAATTGTATCCATCCGTTTTTTTACAGGACCATTGCAGGCATGCCAGGAAGACCGTAAGGCATGTGAGACTGTTTAAATATTTATATAGTATTTTCATATAACAAATAGTTGAACGTTTAATTAAAACTACACTCACCAATAAAGGGTCTGAACAAGGTTGGGGTTTACCAGGATATCATAATCCTGGATCGGCCAGAAATAATTTCTCAGTGCGAACACCGGCTGGAACAGATTGATGAGATGATAATAGCCATTGATCGTCTTGTCGAATACATTCCATCCCTGTATCGGACCTGCCAGGACGTTCTGGAGTTCCTTCCATCTGCGGAGGTCCCATCCGGCCTGTCCTTCAAAAGCCAGTTCTATTCTTCTTTCCTGGTGTATGATCTGTCTCAGGCCTTCTTTGGTAGCATATTTGTTCGCGTTCGTCGAATAATTGGACCAGGAGGCTACGACTCCGGGCAGGCCTGCTCTCGCTCTTACCTTGTCGATCCATGAATAGGCTTCCGTTGTGGGTCCGTTGACCTCGTTGAGGCATTCTGCGTATAGGAGCCAAAGACCCGACAGGCGCATGAAAGGCCAGGAATAGTTCTGCGCTACGGAGTTCTGGCCAAAGGTGGTCTGATACGGCACTAACTTTTTCGCCCAATATCCCGTAGCATTGAACCGCAGCCTGTCCGCGGGAGAGGCATAGCCATTTACGGCATTCACAAAATTGGGATTATTGTCGTCCGTGCCGGCGGAGCCAAACCAGGTACTTCCGTCAAAAGCCACGCTGGAATAATACCGTTGCTCCCTGTTAAAATTCCCCCTGGCGCAGGGATATTTATATTTAATATAATAGAAGTGTGCCGAATCGCCATCCTGGAGGCTGTACCGATCGTTGTAATTCCAGGTCTTGTCTTCTGTAATAGGCACGCCGTGATTCGTATAGAAGAGCTCCGATTCTCCGATGGGTACGGAGAAATTAGAATAGATGGCAAAGGCGTTGGAGGCGGCATCTGCCGTTACCCTGACCGCCGCCATATACTGCCATCCGAATTGCGGGTTGAGCGTCCACACCTGTTCGGGGTTCCAGCTATCCACGAATGCGCCCTGCAGGGTGAGCAGCTGTTTAGTGGAATCCGACATATGTACGATATTGCCAGTAACCTTTAACTGGTAGAGAGATGCGCCTCCGGCGGTGGCGGCGTCGAGAGCGGCCTTGGTGGCATCGAGCGCTTTTTTCCATTTGTTGGGATCCGCGGCGGGAAATAAGCTGGAACCATCCTTACCTTTCATGGCGACATAATCGGGATTGCCATTGAACAGCGGGCTGGCCTGCGTAGCCAGGACCTCGGCCTTTACGGCTTTGGCGATGGTGGAAGTGATCCTGCCCGCTTCGGCGGCGCTGTTCTGGATGGTGGCGGGAAGGCCGGTGATGGCTGAATCCAGCAGACCCACCACATAATTGAAGCAGGAATCCAATGACTGCTGTTTGACCCTGACCTGTTCCGTGGTGGCATCGACCGGCAGGCTCTTGTCAACAATGGGGATAGGGCCATACATCCTTATCAGGTAATAATGGAAATATGCTTTTAAGAATTTGGCTTCCGCGATCCATCTTGTTTTATTGTAGGCCGGAAGGTCCAGGGGCGTATTTATATTATCGAGAAAGGTATTGCAGCGCCGGATGGCCTGCCAGAGGTTCTGCCCGTTATTATAACCATCCCAATAATTCAATACGGGGTTGGCGCTCGTCTGGAACCCATTGAGGATGTGGAAACCCGAATTACCACCCGAGCCGCCCAGGAGGGTCTCATCCTGCATCGGGTAGGGATAGATGATCTCTCCCGAAGTGACGAAGCCTGCATTGCCGCGGATGTCGGCCATATTCTGGAGGGTAGCATAGCAGCCGAATAAATAGGCCTGTGTTTCATTGGCATTCGAAAAAGCGCTGCTGAGCGTGGCAATGTCGTCGGGGACCACGTCCAAATACTTTTTGCAGGAGGCGGAAAGTATTATGGCAGGCAACAATACGGCAAGATATATTTTTTTCATACTTAGTATTATAGCTTATTAAAAGTTGACATTAATTCCAACGTTGGCCACTTTCTGAATGGGGTAGCCAAAGCCCTGGCCTCCCATTTCGGGATCCCACAATTTGAAATGGCTCCAGGTCATAAGGTTCAATCCGTTGAAATAAATGCGCAGGTTGGAGAGGTATAATCTCGTGGCCCATTTCCTTGGCAGGGTATAACCCACTTCTATGGATTTCAACCGCAGGAAGCTTCCGTCCCGCAGCCACCAGGTGCTTTGCTGTTGGTTATTCGTGTTGTCGAAGGTGGACAGCCTCGGCCAGAGAGCGTACAGGTTCTGGTTCTCTTCGGACCAGTGGTTGTCGGCATATGCTTTCAGGATCTGGGCATTGTTCACGAAGGGCGCCGTGCCGTAGTAGCCGTTGTACCGGTCATCCTGGGAAGTAGGATTGATAAAGAAGGACTCGCGGGCCAGTCCCTGGAAGAAAGCATTCAGGTCGAAATTCTTAAAGGTAACGGTGAACCCGGCGCCATAGATGATCTGGGGGGTCGTAGGCAGGCCGATGGGCACCTGGTCGTCCTGGTTGATGATCCCATCCTTGTTGACATCCCTGTATTTGATATCTCCTCCTGCGGGAGGACGGCTGCCGAACAATTGACTGGGCGAATTGAACGCTTCCTTATCATCTACGAAAAGCCTTTCGGCGATATAGCCGAAAGGTTGATTGATGGCTTTGCCGGCCTGGAAACGATAATCGTATTTATATTCCGGTTCTTCATAATGTCCCGTTTTGTTAGTCGTGACCGTCAGGTTACCCAGCATGGTGATCGAAAGGTCCTTGGTGATGTTCTGCTTGTAATCCATATGCAGGTCCAGGCCTTTGGAGGTGGCCGTCCCTACATTCGCGGCGATGCCGGCTTCCAATCCATCGGTCACCGGAATATAACCCCGGTACTGAAGGATATTGTAGCGGTATTCGCGGTAGATCTCGGCGATGATGTTCAGGTTCTTCCCGAAGGTGACTTCCACGGCGAGATTGCTTTTGCGGGAAGTCTCCCAGGTGACCGTTGGATTGGGGTAGTTCTGTATGCTGGTGCCACGAAGCCCGAAACTGTTATTCGTGCCGAAAGCGGCATAGCCACCGCCATCGGGCGTTACGCCGGAAAGATAGAAGAACCGGGTGCCGTTGATATTATCATTCCCCACTTTTCCATAGCTTCCTCTTAGTTTCAAACGGGTGATCTTAGAGGAGATCGGTGCGTCGCCCCAGAATTTTTCGTTGGATATTACCCAGCCTGCCCCGATGGTGGGGAAAAAGCCATACCGGTGGTTACTGGAGAATCGCTCGGAGCCATTGTATCCGAAATTGCTTTCCAGGTAATATTTGCCGGCAAAGGAATAGGTCAGGCGCCCGGCCAGTCCCAGGTTGCGAAAGGGGAGGGAATTCTGCAGGCTTCCCCCGTTGGCGTTCAGGCTTTGCTGCCTGGTAGCGACGAAGGTGGCGCTGATATTGTGCTGACCAAAATTGCGGCTATAGTCCACATTACCCATCATGTAGACATAGGTATTGATGATATTGGAACCCGCCCCGTAACCGAGGAACTCTTTTGCCTGGCCCGGAAGGTTGTTTATCCAGTTGAGGGTATATTTATTCGAGGGCTCGTCGTAATTCTGGACGGAGTAATAGAAAGGTGAATAGGCGCGGTTAAGATCGAAGTAAGAATACCGGTTGGTACTGAACAAGCCGTGAAAGTTCAGACCCCTGGTAATGAACCCCAGGCCCTGGTTCAGCTCGAACTGAGCGGACATCCTGGATTCCGCGAAGTTCTTGTAACCGTACATAAGCCCGGCATAAGGATTGTCCTGAAGTCCTCCCAGCGCTGAATTGCCGAACAGGATATGTTTGGTCAGTAAATTAGCGCTATCGGGCGCGTAAAAAGCGGGGAAATTAACGGGGCTGGTATGAAGGGCCCTGTCATACAGGTCGGTGGCCAGACCGGATTGATCGCCGGTGATAGGGCCGGTATAGTCGTTGAAATTACCCCAAAGGCGAATGATGGCCTCCGTGGTCTTGGAGAGCTTCACATTGACATTGGACCTCAGCTGGTAATTTTCATACTTCATGGCCGAGTTGAAATTATTTACGGGGTTCACCTGTAAGATCCCGTTGTCCCGGGAATAAGACCCGGCTATATAATACCGGGCGAGGTCGCCTCCGCCGGCAACGCTGAAATTGGCCCGGTTGGTCGTTGTCTGTTTCTTGAATAAGGTGGACATCCAATCGACAGCGGGAAAAACATAAGGATTGCTGCCCGGCGCATGTGTCCAGGAAGCCTGTGTATTCAGGATCTGATTGGGAGTGAATTGGGGTGTAGCCAGGGGATCGCGGGTCGTGACCGCTTCATTGAACAATTTTTGGTAGGTGACGGGATCGGCTAATTCCACGTTCTTCGTAGGCTTGGAAATGGAGTTCTCGAGACGAACATTTATTTTCGCTTTCCCTACTTTCCCTTCTTTCGTGGTGACGAGGATAACGCCGTTCGCTCCTCTTGCGCCGTACAGGGCAGCCGCGCTGGCGTCCTTCAGGATGGAAAAGCTGGCTATATCGTCTACCTGCAGGCGGGCCAGGTCATTGGCGCTTAACTCTACGTTGTCGATCAATATCAATGGACTGGCGCTATACCCGAAGGTGGTCACTCCCCGTATGAAGAACTGGGCGTTGTCCCTTCCCGGCTGACCAGCCCGCTGAAAGGAAATGACGCCGGCCACCTGGCCTGCGAGCGCATTGGTCAGGTTGCTGGCAGGGATCTTCAACTGATCGGGATTGATGCTGGAGACGGAGCCGACGACTGCTTCCTTACGCTGTTTCTGGCCATACGCCGTAACGATGACCGTCTCTCCGGCAGGGGCGAGTTGCAGTATGACCGTCAGGGATCTATGATCCGATGAGGCGGTGAACTTCTGATCGAGATACCCTACATAGGAGATCGTTAATAAAGTGCCTTCCGGAACGTCGATGATAAACCTGCCATTGGCATCGCTGGCCGTACCTCCTTTCTTTTTGGTCTGGGCGATCACGCTGGCGCCTTCAATGATCTTGCCGGTGGAATCGACGACTGTCCCTGTGATAGTGATCGTTGGAGGAGATTGAGCGGGGGCCTGTGCAAAAGCATCGGAGCAGACCAGGAGAACAAGGAAAAGTATCAGGCATCGAAAAGATGCATGGAGGCATTTTTTGTTCATAAACAAGCAACGTTTTGGTTAATAATTAAAAGAGGCCGAAACCTATTAAAATAAGATATGAAGGTATAATTTCAGGCCAGCGGGGGAAATAGTGAATCCCTTTATTTTGATGGATTATCCGATTATTTATTTAATTGTATTTTCGCGGAAGGACTAACAACACTATATATGACCACTATTAAAAGGCGCGACGGATTCGAGGGAGAGAAGCTGATCAGTCTGCCGGATTCTGTCTGGAAGAATGCTATCAGGGTCAACCCGGTATTAAGCCAGCTCTATGTTACGCATATCGGCTATTTCCCGAAAGCCACTAACCACTACCGGGAAAGGAGGAACGGTTGTCCCGATAATATCCTCATCTATTGCGTCCGTGGAAAAGGCTGGTACCAGGTAAATGACAAGCGTTTCGAGGTGGGGGTAAATGAATTCTTCCATTTACCGGTCACCCGGGAAAGTCTGAAATACGGGGCGGATGAAAAGGACCCCTGGACTATCTACTGGGTGCATTTCAGCGGCAAGGACATGGAACTGTTCAACCGCTGTTTTGGGGTGGGGTTGTTGGACGGTCCGCAGCCCATCTCCTTCAATGAAAAAGGCATCCGTCTCTGGGAAACGATGTATCAAAGCCTGGAGATGGGATATGGAAAGGATAACCTGGGCAATACCAATTTATGCCTCTATAACTTCGTCGCCACTTTTTTATTTCCAGAAAAGCATTTCAACGACAAGAAACAGGATGCGAAGGATATGATCAATGTCACTATACTGTACATGCGCAGCGAATTGGGTAAGCAACTGACTGTGCAGGATATGGCTATCAAGAACGACCTCTCGGCCTCCCATTTTTCCAACCTGTTCCGTAAGGCTACCGGCATGTCGCCCCTGGATTATTTCATTCATCTCAAATTGCAAAAAGCCTGCCTGTTACTTTATACCACCGATATAAAGGTCAAGCAGGTGGCTGCGGCTGTCGGCTATGACGATCCTTATTATTTTTCAAGGTTGTTTAAGAAGTATATGAATATAAGCCCGGATCAGTATAGGGCGTTGCGGAAGAATAATGCATAAAGGAGTTTTAGCGGCATTTTGCGGTACTATGTCTTGACGCCGCTGTTCCTGCTCATGAGCGAATGTAAGGCCAGGCGACATGGCTAATTTCAGCCGACATTTGTTCAGCAGTTGAATGAGCTCGAAAAAAATGTGGCTCCTATGTTTGCAAACTAATTCACCAGATTGTTCACAGGATAATTAAGTACCAATAAATTTGATGATAGAAAGTGAAAAGGGGTGAGAGCAGAAATGCGGCTAAACGACTTTTAAAGTACGTTGTTCAAAAGAACCTGCCTCACTTCTTTTTATCTCTTTGAGTCTGAACAGAATGTAAGGGATACGGCTTGTCTGTATACCCAGAATATCCAACCAGGAGACAAGACGGGGAGAGATTTTCACTTTTTAATTTAAAAATTAATTGGTAATGAAAAGACTACTCAAACAAGTGGCGGGCATCGATGTAGCCCAAAAAGAACTGGTTGTTTCCCTAGGCCGGATGTACGATGATCTGGCTCCGGAACTTTATGGGTTCAAAACATTTGCCAATACCGCCAAGGGGTTCGAAGCCTTGCTGCAGTGGGCAAAAAAGCGATCCGATGTATCTATGGGGGTACATTATGTGATGGAAGCGACGGGCGTCTATCATGAGTCCCTGGCGTATTTTTTAGACAGCCAGGGATGCGAACTCAGTATTGTTCTGCCCAACAAGATCAGTAACTATACCCGTACACTGGAGGTCAAGACGATCACCGATAAGACAGCGTCCGGGACGATCGCGCGCTTTGGCCTGGAAAGAAGGCTGGACCGGTGGACGCGGCCAAAACCCGTATTCAAACGGCTGCGACAACTCACCCGGGAACGCGAACAGGTAATAGCGTCCCGGACGAGGGTCAAAAACCTGTTACACGCAGAGTTGGCAGAGGCAGAACCTAATGAAGGCTCCGTGGACCGGATCGGACAGCAAATAGCGCTATTCGATCAGCAGGAGCAAGCTATACAAGCAGAGATCGAAGCACTGGTAAAAGGCGACGAGCAGGCCAGGCACTCCATTAAGCTGCTCTGTTCGATACCAGGCGTGGGGGTATTGACCGCCGTAACCGTACTAGCCGAGACCAATGGCTTTGAACTGATCCGTAACAAACGGCAGCTGACCAGCTACGCCGGCCTGGATGTACAGGATAAGCAGTCGGGGACCTCGGTAAAGGCAAAGCCCCGGATCTCCAAGAAAGGGAATAAGTATTTACGAAAGGCCATGCACTTCCCTGCCTTAGGGGCCATCCGCAGCGATGAACGCTTCAAGGCCATTTTTACCAGGCTGGTAGCCCGACATGGCATCAAGATGAAGGCCGTGGTAGCCGTACAAAGAACGCTGCTGGAAATGATCTATACCATCTTTAAATCCCAGATAGCCTATGATAAAACCTACTTACAAAGGGCCCGGCAAAGCTTAAAAAATTAGAGAGCAACCGAGGTCGCTCCCTAAACAGGCTGGCATATAGCCGCCTAAAACACAAAAATAATACAATCAAATTAATTTGGTAGGTAACACAGAATCTCTTGAGCATATACTACCCCGGGCAACTCCCGAACTGTGCAGGGTTCCGGAGCAACTGGCGCAGGATATCTTATCAACGTTCTCGGCACTGGCGGGCTGTTGGTGCAAAAGGCGCATTTTGTGCGAGCGCATTCAAAAGCTGAAACAACCCCTCGTTGAAAAAATGGTGATGGTGGGCTTTGCAATGGCAGATGAGCACGAACAGCGCCGTTGCACAACAGCCCCCAAGGCCGAAGTGCATAAAAAAACTGACAGCATCTGTAAAAAGAGCAACTACCGTGCTGTAGCCTTCTTCAGCTCCTCCACGGTCTTAGACTCATTGCCTACGAAAATTTGAGCGCCGATAAGAGCCACGGGGCGTTTGAGGAAGGTATATTCTTCGAGGATCAGGCGGCGATAATCCTTTTCGGTCAGTGGCCGGTCCTTCAGACCCATCTCTTTATACTTGATGGCGCGCCGGCTGAAAAGCGCCTCATAAGACCCTGCTTTTTCCTTTAAAGCATCCAGTTGGGCAGGGGTGATCTTTTCCGTCTTGATATCCTGCAGGGTAAAGCCTTTCTTAACCGCGTCCACTTCCTTCAGGATCTTTTTACAGGTGTCACAGGTCGAAAGGAAGTAAATTTTATTCATTTTGCAAAGGTAATATTTTCACGAAGCCGTCGACTAATCTTATAATTGCTAAAACAGATCCCGTTGCAGGAACCCGTCAATCAGCAAGCTTTCATCGATCTGGTGCACGAGCACCGGGCCATGCTGCATAAAGTATGCAACCTATACGGCTATACGGATCACGACCGGCAGGACCTGTTCCAGGAGATCGTCGTCCAGCTCTGGCGTTCCTATCCCGGGTTCAGGGGGGAGGCTAAATTCAGCACCTGGCTCTACCGGATCGCACTTAACACCGCCATTTCCGATCTGCGCAGACAAAAGAAGCAATTCTCTTCCATCGACCCCGTTTTCCTACCCACCCAGCTACAGGATATTCAGTATTCCGGGGAGAAAGAAGAGCAGCTGCAACAGCTCTATGCCGCGATCGATCAGCTGACCGAAATAGAAAAGGCCCTGGTCATGCTCTACCTGGAAGATAAAAGCTATGATGAAATGGAAGAGATCCTGGGGATCAATCAGAACAACCTGCGGGTAAAAATGAATCGCATTAAAGAAAAGCTACGCAAACTAACAAAGGAGACCACTCATGGAATTGGAAAACCTTAAATATATCTGGCGCCAGGTAGGGGATAGTCCCATGCAGGAACCAAGCGACCAGCAGATCCTCATCCTGATGGGCAGGAAGCCCCGCGACCCTATTGCGAAGATGAGACGCAACCTGCTGGTCGAACTGATCGTCGTTGTCCTGACCTATGTCCCCACCATCGCCTGGTATCTTATCGGCTTCGACGGCAAGCTGTCGGGGATCGCCTGGGTCCTGTTCGCCATGATGGCATTTTTTGCTGGTTATGCCTACCGGAAGGACCGGCTCCTGAAAGATATGCTATGTGTCTCCTGCCAGGTGAGGTCCAATCTCGAGCGCCAGGTGCGACTCCTGAAAAAATATACCCGGTTTTACCTGGCGATCGGCTCCCTGCTCGTCCCTGTCATGGCTGTTTTCTCTTTCGTCCTTATCTTTTGGAACCTTCCTGCTTCCCCGGCCCGTACCGCTTCCTGGACGACGCTGACAACTGGCGCGATCCTGCTTGCCGGCTTTGCCATTGGGTTCTATCGATTCAACGTATGGTATATCAATAAGTTATATGGACGGCATATCCGGAAATTGCAGGAAATGTTGCGGGAAATGGACGAGGTGTAGTATATTTCCCGTACAAATCATCGCACATGAAAAGAATATACTGGTCTCTCTCCCTGCTGCTCTTATCTTTTTCCGGCTTTGCCCAGTCAAAGGATGAAACGGCCATCCGGGAAGTGATGGCCAATCAGGCAGCCGCCTGGAATCGCGGTAATATCGATGATTTTATGAAAGGCTACTGGAAGAATGATTCACTTTTATTCATCGGTAGTTCAGGCGTTACGCACGGGTATACGACGACGCTGAATAATTACAAGAAGAACTACAATAGCTCCGATAAGATGGGACAGCTGTTCTTCACGTTGCTGGAATTTAAAAAGCTTTCGGGGGACCATTATCTTGTGATCGGCAAGTGGTTCCTGAAAAGAAAGGCAGGAGATGTCGGCGGCATTTATAGTCTTGTCTTCCGTAAGTTCAATGGACATTGGCTGATCATCGCGGATCATACAAGCTAGGGCACCAGCAGTTTCCTGAACTCCGACGAATCGCCGTTGAATACATCGAAATCCACCCGCGTAACGATCCCATTCACCCTTCCTGCTTCGCTGTGCTGCCAGAAGACCCAGTCGCGATAGGTCCGCGGCCGCTCTTTTTGCAGGTAATGCGCTACCCATAAGGGATAGCTGTCAAAATCATCTTTCAGGAACTGCCGGTAAAAATCAACGTTGGTATATACGATGGGCAGGACATGATAGTAGTCCTGTATAGTGGTCAGCCATTCCTTCGCCCTTTCCCTTAATTTCTCGGCGGGCACGCCATAGGTCTGCTCGATGTCCAGCACCGGCGGAAGATCGCCGGGCAGCAATTCGACGGAATTGATGAAGTTTTCCGCCTGTGCCTTACCGCTCTTGGTCGCGAGAAAAAAATGATAGGCGCCTCTTACCAGGCCCGCCTCTTTAGACTTTTTCCAATTACGTGGAAAGCAGGCGTCTTCATTGCCCAGGCCCTCTGTCGCCTTGATAAAGGCAAAGCTGATCTGGACATCTCCGACCTTCATATCCTTCACCGCTTCCCAGGAAATAGTATTCTGATATTTGGATACATCGATCCCATGGATGGAGTAATTGATGGGAATATCGGTGCCGAATTCGGGATAACGGACAAAACGCGCTTTTCTTTCGGTCCACCAGTCATATCCGACAAAACAAAACAGGATCAGTACCGTGGCCCCCAGAGACAATAAAAAGATCTTCCAGCCGATATTTTTCTTATTTGTATTAACCATAGTGCAGGGACGGGCCCGGATGCAAATATATAGTCGATAAAGGTTAATTTTATACTTAATATGCCTGCATTTAACCGGAACGATACGATCAACCTTTTATCCAAGCTTACCTGGGGCCGCCTCTGGAACGGAAGTAAGGTGTTGAGCAGCTATTACCTGAGCAAATGGACAAAAAAGGCTATTCAATGGGGCTATCCTGTTTCTATCTCTTTCGAGCCGACCACTTCCTGTAACCTGCGCTGCCCGGAATGCCCCAGCGGCCTGCGGTCCTTTACCCGTCCTACCGGCATGCTGCAAAAAGATTTTTTTAGTGAGACGATCGACCAGCTTTCGAAGGAACTGCTCTACCTGGTCTTTTATTTCCAGGGAGAGCCCTATCTGAACCCCGCTTTCCTGGAGATGGTAGCCTATGCCTCCCGCAAAGGCATTTATACGGCCACCTCAACGAACGCCCATTACCTCAACGATCAGAATGCGAAGAGAACAATAGAAAGCGGGCTGGACAGGCTGATCATCTCTATCGACGGCGCCACGCAGGATGTCTATGAACAATACCGCGTCGGTGGTAAGCTGGAAAAAGTGCTGGAAGGCGCACGCAATATCGTCAGATGGAAAAAAGAACTGAACAGCAGGACGCCCTTTATCATCTTCCAGTTCCTGGTCGTAAAGCCGAATGAACACCAGCTCGAAGACATCCGCACCATGGCCCGGGAAATAGGGGTCGACCAGGTACGGTTCAAGACGGCCCAGGTCTATGATTATAAGAACGACCCTAATCAGCTGATCCCCGCCAACGGCAAATACAGCCGCTATCGCAAGGATGGCAACGGGGAATACCAGATCAGGAATGGCCTGGATAATCACTGCTGGCGCCTCTGGCATGCTACGGTCATCACCTGGGACGGCCTGGTGGTCCCCTGCTGCTTCGACAAGGATGCGCAGCACCAGCTGGGAGACCTGAAAGGAAAGCCTTTCAAGGAGATCTGGCGCCATTCCGATTATGTTAATTTTCGCCGGCAGATCCTGCAAAGCCGCAAGAATATCGATATTTGCGCCAACTGTAGCGAAGGAACAAAAGTCTGGGAGGACTAAATCCCGTCAAAAAATGCCATTATCTCAATCGATGTTTTCCAGGTTGGTCCATCAACAGGAAACGCTGGAAGAGCTTAGCGCAGACCTTACAGAAGAGCAATGGAGACAGCGGCCGGATACCGGCAAGTGGAGTGTCTTCGAAAATAGTACGCACCTGGCGGCCTATCAACCCGTATTCTCCCTCCGTATCGAACGGATACTCAGGGAGCCTAATCCCGCATTCGAACGCTACGTGGCGGACCAGGACCCCCTGTTCCATTCCTTCCTGGAAAGATCCCCGGATGACCTGCTCCGTACGATCCGGGAGGACCGGTCCCTTATCGCTAAACGGCTTGGCGGCCTGGACCCCATCGCCCTGGCGAGGACGGGGACACACCCTCTCTACGGACTGCTGACCCTCCGGGAATGGACGGAGTTCTTCCTCCTGCACGAAGCGCATCACCTTCATACCATCTTTAAACTGACCCGGGATCTTCGAAAGCGGGCCGATAGATAATTTATGTACATTTATCAATAATATATCACGCACAAACCGAGCCGCTTGCATGACACTTGAAAAAGACCTGAACCATACCAAGTTCCGCAACGAATACCAGAAAGCCACGGTCAATATCGTGTATACCCACAACTGGCTGATGGAAAAGATCGGGAAGGTCTTCGATGCGGCAGGGATCACTTCCCAGCAATACAATATATTGCGGATCCTGCGGGGCGCCGGCGAGCCCCTTTCCACTTTACAGATCCGGCAGCGTATGCTGGATAAAATGAGCGATTCGAGCCGGATCGTGGACCGGCTCCTGAAAAAAGGAATGGCAAAAAAGAATATCTCCAAGACTGACCGGCGGCTGGTCGACGTTACGATCACGGCCAAAGGGTTGAAGCTGCTGGAAAAAATAGATGCCTATAACGACCAGGTGGACGGCATCCTGATGAACCTCTCGGAAACAGAGGCTAAAAATCTGAATAAATTACTGGACAAGATCCGGAGCCTGGACTAAACAATTGCAAGGATGATGAATCTTTTAAGGATGAAAAAGAGTTTGCTTACCCTCTGTGTATTAGGGACCTTTCGCGGGACCGGCCTTTCCCAGCCCAAATATGAATTCAGGGCCGCCTGGGTGGCGACGGTAGAGAATATTGACTGGCCTTCCAAAAAAGGCCTGAGCGCGGACAGCCAGAAAGTCGAATTCATCCGGCTCCTGGAGATGCACAAACGCAACGGCCTGAACGCCCTCGTGGTCCAGGTGCGACCCGCAACCGACGCGATCTATCCTTCCCAGTACGAACCCTGGAGCGAATGGCTGACAGGTAAGCAGGGCCTGCCCCCCTCGCCGTACTACGACCCTCTCCGGTTCATGATCGAGGAGACCCATAAAAGAGGCATGGAATTCCATGCCTGGTGCAATCCTTACAGAGCCGTATATGCGATCGGCAAATCTTCCATAGCGCCCAATCATATCACGAAGGTCCATCCCGAATGGTTCGTCTCCTATGGGGGAACGCTCTACTTCGACCCGGGCAATAAGGAAGCGCAGGAATATGTGACGCTCGTGATCCGCGATATCGTCCACCGGTATGATATAGACGCTATCCATTTCGACGACTATTTCTATCCTTACAGGATCCCGGAAAAAGAATTCCCCGATGCGGCCAGCTATCTTAAGTACGGCAACGGGATGACCAAGGAGGACTGGAGAAGGAGCAATGTGGATTCCATCATCCTGCAATTAAGCAAGGTCATCAAGGAAGAGAAAAAATATTGCAAGTTCGGCATCAGCCCCTTCGGCGTCTGGCGCAACAACACCAAAGATCCGGATGGCAGCGCGACCACGGCCGGTCAGACGAACTACGACGATCTCTATGCAGATATCCTGCTGTGGCTGAAGAATGGCTGGATCGACTATGTAGCGCCCCAGCTCTACTGGGAATTCGAATTTAAGCGGGTGGCCTATGACACCCTGCTCGACTGGTGGAGCCGCCATACTTATGGAAAGCAATGTTATATAGGACTGGGCATCTTCCGGGCAGGCACCAATCCCGCCTGGAGGGACAGGACTCAGATCCCCCGACAACTGCAGGCCTACAGGGGCTATCCTACTACTGTGAATGGCGCCATTTATTTCAGCAGCAAGACCTTCGAAAAGAACCCGAATGGATGGAATGACAGTCTGCAGCGCAATTATTATAACTATCCCGCATTGATCCCGCCCATGGACTGGATCGATACCCTGAAGCCCCATGAGCCGCTTAGCCGTAGCGAATACAGTAAGAAAGATTCCGTCCTGACCACCTGGCTGACAAAAGGATCGGCGGACGAAGAGCTGCGGGGATTCGCCATCTACCGTACGGAGAGCGATAGCCTGCCGTCGTCCTGGGCCCGCGCGGTTGAATTCATTCCCTACGATCCGGTCGCGGGCTTCGTGATAAGGGCCAACGACCTGCAGCATGCGGGGAAGTACCATTATTTTGCCACGGCCGTGAGCAGGACGAATGTGGAAAGCAAGCCGGTCCTCCTGTTCGGGTTCGGCAACTGATTTCTTTTTTTTACCTTTACGGCACGTTTTATCCATTTAAATCTTTTAATCATGCCCGGTTTTGAATTGTTCGGTCCCGAAGAACGTAAAGAAGTGAACGATGTCCTGGAAACAGGTATTATGATGCGCTATGGCTTCGATGGCCCGAGAAAAGGGATCTGGAAATCCAAAGAGCTGGAACAGGAGATCTGCCGTGTCTTCGGCTCTAAATATGCACAGCTCACCTCCAGCGGGACCTCTGCGCTGACCACGGCCCTTACGGTCCTGGGCATCGGCGCGGGAGATGAAGTGATCATGCCTTCTTTCACCTTCGTGGCCAGCTTCGAGGCCGTCCTCAGTGTCGGCGCCGTGCCGGTGCTGACGGATGTGGACGAGACCCTGACCCTCCGTCCGGATGCCGTACGCAGGGCGATCACCCCCCGCACAAAATGCCTGATGCCCGTGCATATGTGCGGCAGCATGGCCGACCTGGATGCCTTGCAGGAGATCTGCCGGGAGCACAACCTCCTCCTGCTGGAAGACGCCTGCCAGAGTATCGGCGCCACCTATAAAGGCAAATGCCTGGGCACCATCGGTCACGCAGGCACTTTCTCCTTTGACTATGTCAAGACCATTACCTGCGCGGAAGGCGGAGCCGTACTGACGAATAGCGAAGACCTCTATAATAAGGCCGATGGCTTTACGGACCATGGCCATGACCACAAAGGGGTCGACCGCGGCGCCGACCTCCATCCTTTCATCGGGTATAATTACCGGATCTCCGAACTGCATGCGGCCGTGGGCCTTGCGCAGATCCGCAAGCTCGATAAGTTCCTGGCCATCCAGAAGAACAACCACGCGCGGCTGAAGGCCATCCTTTCCCGGTCACCGGAGATCAGCTTCCGCAAGATCCCGGACCCTTCGGGCGATAGCTGCACCTTCCTCAGCTGGTTCCTCCCCACGGAAGAACTGGCCAGGGCCGTCGTGAAAGAAATGAAAGAGCAGGGGATCCTTCCCGGTAATTTTTACTGGTACGATAACAACTGGCATTACTTCCGCAAATGGGATCATTTCCGTAATGCGGCCACCCTCAATAACCTGAACGACGCGCAGAAACATGCGCTGCAAAAGCTCGGTCCCGATTCTTTTCCGGAAAGCGACCGGGTCATGGGACGCTGCCTGTCGACGGCCATCGGACTGCTCTGGACAGACGAACAGATCGAAGAAAAAGGACAGAAAATACTGGCGGCCGTTAAAGCCGCGCTGAGCAAGCTACAACCTGTCTTTTCTTCTTAGGAATCTGCTTTCGAAATATTCATAGCTCAGGCTCGCGGTGATAAGGGTCAGCAGGCTTACGATCCCGAAAGCGGCCAGGTCGCCCAGGGGGCTTGTATCTAAAAGGCCATTGCTTCCGGGCCAGACCTTAAATACGAAGAATACCCAGAAATGATGCAGCAGGTAGATCCCGAACGAGATCTTGCCGGCATATTTGACAGGCGCCGTTTCCAGCAGCCGCACAGGCCGGTGGATGACCTGCAGGAGAATGACCGCAAAGAGGATGGCATAACCCTGGTAGAGACTCACGTTATATTTCCAGCTGATCCACAGGAGACCCGCGAACGCCAGGCAGGCGATCCAGAGGCTCATACGATGCAGGATGATCTTATACAGCTGCGCCGGATACCCCCGCAACCCCCTCTTATGTAATACCGGCAGGGCCGCCAGACCGCCGATGGCCATGCAGTCGATCCTCGTACGATAGAGCAGGATGTTCAAAAAACTATCGGCGCCGGCCAGGCGCGCGACGAGGAGACGAACGACGAACCAGCCGATGATCAACAGGATAAAGCATCGGGCCAGCGCCTTTATCCGCAATCTCTTCAGGAGGAAAGGCCACAAAAAATAGAATTGCTCCTCGGTCCCGATCGACCATATCTGGATCAATACCTCGGGGATCTTGTTCAGGGCAAAAGCGACATTCGACAACAGGAACAGATTCAGGAAAAATCCATTGCGGAGTGAGTCGGAGGGGGTGTCTTTGAGCAGGAAGATCGAAACAAGATAACCACCGATAAGAACGGTATAATAAAGAGGCCAGATCCGGAGCATCCTTTTTGCCAGGAATTTCTTAATGTCGATATAGCCTGTTCCCGCTCGCTCCCTTAATAACAGGGAGGTGATGAGAAAACCGCTCAACACGAAAAAGAAAGTGACCGCGAGACTGCCCACTAAAGAGTTGAAAGGCATCCCCCAGCAGGATGGCCGGCCCATGGCCTGCTTATATCTTTCGACATGGGTGAAGAGTACGGCGAAAGCCGCTACCGCCCTTAAGCCATGCAGGGATGGAAAATAAACAGCGTCTTTTGCGGCGGCCATATCGTATCCGATGGATTAGGCTTGCAAAATGAGTATATTTTTTTAATCTCGCCGTATTATTTATAGCATTCCTTATTTTGCGCCATGAACGCTGCGCGCCGCTTCTTACGGTCCTTTCAACCGCTGTTCTCAGCGGCGCTCTTTCTTCTGTTGCTCTATACGATGCTTCGCCTGCTCTTCTGGTGGTACAATCGCACGCTTTTTCCGGGCATCCGCTTCAGCGAAGCAGGAGCCATTTTTTTCCGGGGTGTGCAGCAGGACCTTGTCACGATCATCTTATCGAATGCTCCTGTGCTGCTGCTATGCCTGATAGCTTCTTACACGAAGGTCTTGTCGGCGCGGACCCGTCCGCATCGTCCGGCGCATACCGGTTCGACCATCCTGTATAGGATAGCTTTCTGGGTTTTTATAATGGCCAACGCCGCGGGTATAGCCTTCAACCTGCTGGACACCGGTTATTTCCGGTTCAATCACCACCGCAGCAGCCGGGACCTGCTCTATGTTTTTAAGGATTCGCTCGGTTCTTTCAAAAGCCTGCTGGCCGGTTACTGGTTCCTGTTGCTGTTGTTCATAGGGGGGGTTCTGATATTGACCAGGATAGCGCGCTACCTGTTTGCCGCCGGCTCTTCCTCCTCCGCATCCGTGGATCCCGCATCCCCGCTCCGGCGCTCAAAAATTCCCGGCCTCCTGCTCCGTCACCTGCTGCTGCTATTATTGCTGGTAGGGATCGTGGGCGCCTTGCCGGGAACTTTCGTCCTGCCCAGCACCCCCCTGCTCTCGGTAGAACCCGGACATCTGCCTCTTGCCCAGAACAGCGCTTTTACTTTCTCCTATTCACTTATCCGCCGGCAGCAGGAGATGAAGCCTGCCGCTTATTTCCCGGCCGAAGAGCTGGCAAGGATCACCTCGACGACGCATACAATGGGCAAAAATACCGACACCCTGCAAAAGAAAAATGTCGTGATCTGTATCCTGGAAAGCTTTTCCCGTTCTTACCTTCTGCCTGGTGACAAAGCCAGGGCCATCACCCCTTTCTTTGATTCATTGATCGGGAAAAGCATTTTTTTCCCTCATTCCGTCGCCAATGGATTTCAATCCAACGAAGGCATCGTGTCGATCCTGGGCGGTCTGCCCCCCTTCCTGGACGAACCTTTCTTTTATTCCCTGTATGCAAATACGCCGTTGAAGAGTATCGGCAATATCCTGAAGGAGAATGGCTATAACACGAATTTTTTCATGGGCGCGGGAAAGGATCATTTCGGGTTTGGAAAATTTGCGAAGATGGCGGGGATCGACCACTATTTTAGCCGGGAGGACTTTAATGATGACCGTTACTATGACGGTAACTGGGGGATCTTCGACGAACCCTTTTTACAATTCGGGGCGGGTGTGCTGGCCGCAAAGCAAACGCCCTTCCTGGCCGTCTTTTTCACCATCTCTTCCCATCCGCCTTACACGATCCCTCCGCAATACCGGGACCGCTTCGATATTCCCGGCAAGACAGCTCCCCAGCGGAGCATCAGCTATGTCGACTATTCGTTTCAGCGTTTTTTTGCCAGCTGCAGCAAAATGCCCTGGTTCCGCAATACCCTATTCGTATTCTGCGCCGATCACTGGCTGGACCCTTACGAAGGAAGGACGGTCATCAACCCTGTCAATAGCTCCGCGATCCCCATTTTTATCTATGATCCTTCCCGCGATAGCGGGACCGTCAGCGATCCCCTGGCCAGCCAGGTCGACCTGACGCCTACGATCCTGGGCCTCCTGCACTATAAAGGCAGCTACACGGGCTTTGGAAGGGACCTGCTCGATACCGCCAGGAGCAGCGGCATAACGGGCAACGCCCCGGGAGAACATTATGCCCTGAATAGGATCGGCGAGGTCTACCAGGTCATCACCGGGGATATGGTATTGGGATATGACAGGTCGCAGGAAAAAAGCCGCTATCTCTATCGCTACAGCGGCCTGAACATCACCAGTGAGAATCTTATCGGGGACAGCGCTTACAAGGATAGCCGGGATAGGATGGAGCGGTGGGTAAAGGCGAGCATCCAGGCCTATTACCAGGGGATGACCCGGCGTAGCCTGGAATAAAGGACCGATCGCCGGTCATCTCTTCCCCTCCAGGCTATTGCAATACTCCAGGGAGCCCAGCCGGAACTTCAGGGGGATCCGGGTCGTTTTTTCGAATTCCAGCTCTTTTTTGCACATAAAACCAAAATGCCGGGTGTAATAGTCGTCGGAAAGGCCCTGAACGGGCAAAACAGGGCCCCTGAGGCCCCGATCGGCCCAAATGGATAAAAAGGATGACAGGGGGGCAGGCTGGCCGGAAACAGGCAGCAGCTTGTTCAGATCCATCGATCGCGGTAATTCCTGCACCCGCATCTTCCCCGCCGGCGCCTCCGGGACCATCCTCTCCCGCCCTGCCGGACGGATCGGGTAATTTACTTGTCCCCAACCCCTTCCCGCAAAAACCATGAGAATCAGTGCAACAAGAAAAGTTTTTTTTCGTTCCGGTTGCCGGGTGCTCTTTTTTCGTAAATTACGGCCTGATTTTTGTGGTTCGGGCGCATTTTTCCAAAAAAAGGGAAAATGAGATGATACAAAACCCCTGATATCAATACATGTCGTTAAGTCAATCATTACAGCAAAAGTTACTACAAAAACTGTCACCGCAGCAAATTCAGCTGATGAAATTGTTGCAGGTGCCTACGGCTAACCTTGAGGAGAGGATCAAGGAGGAGCTGGAGGAGAACCCTGCGCTGGAAGTAACGGAGGATGACCACGACGATGGCCTGGGAGACGACGTAAAGGATGAATTCGATTCTACGGAGGAATTCGAGGAAAAGGACGGCAGCGAAGACGAATATGAGAACCTTGACATCAGCGAATATGTCAACGAATTCGATGACGACGTAGCCGACTATAAACTGCGGGACGACAATTACCCGGATGCGGACGAGGACAGGACCATGCCGCACAGGGTAGAGACCTCTTTTCACGAAGTCCTGCTGGATCAGCTGGGTATGCTCGTGGTGGATGACCGCACCCGCAAGATCGCCGAACAGATCATCGGCAGCATCGATGACGACGGTTACCTGCGGAGAGAGACGGCTTCGATCGTCGACGACCTTGCCTTCCGCCAGAATATCGAGACCTCCGACCAGGAGATAGAAGAGCTGATCAAAAAGATCCAGCAGTTCGATCCCCCCGGCGTGGCGACCCGCAACCTGCAGGAATGCCTGCTCATCCAGCTGCAGCGAAAGAAAGGACAGGGTAAAAGCGTGGAGATGGCCATCGAAGTGCTGACCTATTATTTCGATGAGTTCACCAAGAAGCATTACGATAAGATCCAACGGGGCCTGAACATCAACGACGAACAGCTCAAGGACGTGATCAACCAGATCATCAAACTCAATCCCAAACCCGGTGGAGATGTCACCGAAAGCAGCCGGGGCGAGAGCTATGTGATCCCCGATTTCTTTATTACCAACACCGGCGGGAAGCTGGAACTTTCACTGAACTCGAAGAACGCGCCCGATCTGCGGATCAGCGAAGGGTACAAGGAAATGCTGAAAGAGTATGACCGGGGCAGCAAAAAGGACAAACGCCAGAAAGAGGCCGTCCTCTTCATCAAACAAAAGATCGACGCCGCCAAATGGTTCATCGATGCGATCAAACAAAGACAGCAGACCCTGTATAATACCATGCACACGATCATGGACTACCAGCATGAATTCTTTCTTACGGGAGACGAGACCACGCTGCGTCCCATGATCCTGAAAGATATTGCCGAACGTACAGGCCTGGATATTTCCACGGTCAGCCGCGTGGCGAACAGTAAATTCGTGCAGACGGAATTCGGCACTTACCGTCTCAAATTCTTTTTCAGCGAATCGCTCAGTACGGACAGCGGTGAAGAAGTATCTACCCGCGAAGTGAAAAAGATCCTCAGCAACCTCATAGAAGGCGAGAGCAAGAAGAAGCCCCTCAGCGATGAAAAACTGACGGAGCTCTTACAGGAAAAAGGCTACAATATCGCCCGCAGAACGGTCGCCAAATACCGCGAGCAGCTGAATATCCCCGTAGCAAGATTGCGGAAAGAATTGTGATCTCCCGCGCCGATCCCTAATTTTGCAACATGAATGAATTACATGCCATTTCTGCAGCCCGGCGGGAACCCCTCCCTGTTCATCCCGTCCTCCGCTTTTTTGCGCAATTCTTCTCTTACCTGTTCCATCCCCTGTTCATTAGCAGCTATGTGATGGGCTTCCTGCTCTTTTTCCACCCTTCGGCCTTCATGGGATTCGAGCACCGCCTGAAAGTATTGCGGTTCCTGCATGTCTTTATATTCAATGCCCTCTTCCCGGCTTTCGCCGTCTTTTTGTTATGGCGGCTGCATTTCATCCGGTCCATTCATCTCAGGACGGTGAAGGAAAGGATCATACCCTATATGATTGCGATGATCTTTTACTGGTGGAGCTGGAATGTCTTTAAGAACCTTTCCGACAGTCCTCCTGCCGCCATCCATTTTTTGCTGGGGGCCTTCCTGGCTATCTGCGGAGCCTGGATGTGTAATATCTATTTTAAGATCAGCATGCATGCCATCGCGGTGGGCGGAGCGGTGATGTTCTTCTTTCTTTTCTCTTTCACCGATAATTATGCTTCGGGGCTTTATCTCTCCGTGGCCATGCTGGTGGCCGGTATTGTCTGTACGGCGCGCTTTATAGTCTCCGATCATACCCCTTTCCAGATCTGGTCAGGGCTGTTCATCGGGCTGCTGGCCCAGTGGATCGCCTGGCAGTTCTAACCTACAAGCATCCCCTGCTTAATGATCCTAACTCACCACTCACTACTGACCACTCACCACAAAAAGAAAAGCCCAATCATAGGGTACGAACCTAAATTGAGCTTTTTCACCTTCAAACCATCTGAAGTTTTCGTCCATGCTAGCCGTTAAGTATCTTCGATCGGGTTATGTATTTTTTGGTCGGGTGATAAATGAATAAACAGGAGCCTTCTTTAATGGCGTCTATGATCGTTTCGGTCTCTTCCGCGGGAATAGCGGGACATCCGTAGCTTCTGCCGCTGAAAGGGTTCATGCGGAGGAAATCCGGCCCTACATATTCCGAACCGTGTATGACGATATTCCTTCCATTGGCCTTATCGTTAAACCCTCTCTCCACGCCACGGATCTTCAGGGAAAGACCATGCTCGCCCGAATAAGTTTCGCCGGTCACATAGAATCCCAGGCTTGTTTTATGCGAAGACGGGTTGTTCGAAAAAGAACGGGCGAATTCTCCGCCGGAATTCCGGCCATGCGCCACATAGGTATTTACCAGGACGGTCCTTTGCTCCAGGTCCACTATATAAAGACGTTTATTGCGGGATGACTGACTAAAGTCACAGATGGTAAGGATATTCGTTCTGCTCAGGCGATGATGTTCCAGTAAATAATTATACCCTTTAAAAGCATATTCGAAGGCTTTTTTAGTAAGCCCCATATCTTTCAGATTGATCTGTTCGTAGAGGATGGCCACTTCATCGTCAAAAGCGGCTTTTTCAGCAGATTTCCTGTTGGGATTGGTCCGGCTATTTTTCCCGTCACCACCCCCTGCCCTAAGCAGGGTCACAGGCCCGAGAAGGGCCACCAAAACGCACAAAAACAGAGGATTTATAAGCCTAACACGCATATTTTCAGGATTTTCAATGGATACCCGATATAAACGGGCGGACAACTAAAATATTATCTTATTGGCAATGATCCAAGCCCATTTTAAGAAAACTTTTTATTGTATGCCTGAAGGGGTTTTTTTCCTGCCCGGAGGGGTGATTTCCTAAATTTTGACCTTCTTCCAGCGTCCTTTTTTAAAAACAATGATACCCGTGATCGTTATGGCCGTTTCCGCCAGGAGGATGGCAAAGAATACGCCCGTGGGGCCGATATCGAAGGTGATGGCCAGCAGATAGGCCAGGGGGATCTGGAAGGCCCAGAAGCAGAAGAGGTTGATGATGGTAGGCGTCCGCGTGTCGCCGGCGCCGTTAAAGGCGTTGGTCAGGACCATGCCGATGCCATAGAAGACATAGCCGAGGCTGATGATATGCAGGGCGCGGACGGCGATCTTCTCCACGCCCGGGTCCCTGTTGATGAACCCTACGATCGGGCTGGAAAAGAACAGGAAGATCAGGGATACGAACGCCATGAAGATGGCATTGTATTTTGCCGTGGTCCGTACACATTCTTCGGCCCGGTCCGGCAGCTTCGCTCCGAGGTTCTGTCCCACGAGGGTCGCCGCGGCATTGCTCATGCCCCAGGCCGGCAGAAGGAAGAAGATAAGGATGCGGATCGCGACCTGGTAGCCGGCAATGGCTTCGCTACCGAACGAAGCGATGATCCTTGCCATGAACATCCAGCTTGCCGAAGCGACAAGGAATTGCATGGTGCCCGTCCATGCGATCTTGACGATGGATCGGATGATCGTCTTGTCGGGGCGGAAATAATTGCGCAGGATGCGGATGATCCCGCTGCCCCGGAACAGATGATAGAGCTGGTAGCAGACCCCGACACCCCGGCCGATCGTCGTGGCGATGGCCGCTCCCTTAAGACCGTAATAATGGATCAGGATGGGACATAATATAATATTGCAGCCATTGGCGATCCACAACGACCACATGGCGATGGAAGCATTGCCGGCCCCCCGGAAGATCCCGTTGATGAGGAACAGCAGCATGATCACGATGCTTCCGCTGAAGATGATGCGCGTATAGGTAGATCCGGTGGACACGACTTCCGGGGGCGCCCCCATCAGCCGCAGGATCCCGGGCGCGAAATACGCACCGGCCAGACTGATGACCAGGGTGAGCAGGAAAGAGATATTGATGGCCTGGGCCGCCGAACGCGCAGCCTCCTCCGGGTTCTTCTCACCGATGCGCCGGGCCACCATGGCCGTAGCCGCCATGCTCAGGCCGATGGCCATGGAATAAACGATCATCAGGACGGATTCCGTCAGGCCTACCGTCGCTACCGCTTCCTTATTGATCCGTCCCACGAAAAAAATATCGACGACGGCAAATACGGACTCCATGCACATTTCCAGGATCATGGGGATCGCCAGCAGGAATACGGCCCGGCGGATGCTGCCGGTAGTATAATCCAGGTGTTCGCCGGAGAGGGACTGCCGGAGCAGGGAATAAAAAGATCGGGCGCTAATGCCCGTACCGGATTGATTCGATGTTGCCATTGCTTCAGTTAGGAAAGTAAATCTACTTAATTTTGAATTACCTTGGACCCGCTAATTATGAAGACCCCCGAGGAACAACTATACCGGCAGTTTCAAACTGTATTTCACACGCATTACAAGCCTCTTTGTAGTTACGCATTCACGTTGATAAAGAACAAGGATAACTGCGAAGACATCGTGCAGGAGGTATTCACCCGTATCTGGGAAGACCGGAAAGACCTCATTGCGGCCCCCTCGGTCCGCTTCTATCTTTTTGTCGCCGTACGTAATAATTGCATTTCTTTTTTACGCAGGGACAAACGCTTTCCCATCGTGGAATGGAAGGACGAGGGATCTTCCTTTAGCGATCCCTCCCCGGTAGATCCGGGCGCCGGTCCCGCTCACGACCATACCCCCGTGCTGGAAGAGGCGATCGGCCGTCTCCCTCCCAAATGCAGGGAAGTGTTCACCCTGACCAGGATCAGCGGCATGAGTTACCGCCAGGTCGCGGAAGCCCTGGAGATCTCCGAGAAGACGGTCGAGAACCAGGTGGGGAAGGCCCTGAAGATGCTTCGGGCTTTCTTAAAGGAAAAAGGGGTCTACCTGGTCTGGCTGCTGGCAAAATTTATATTCACGACAGGGGTAGGGGTAACGGAGCTTTTAACGTTATATAAGCGATAACATGCCATGGAATGACCATATAGAGCTGCTGGCCCTGAAGCAACTGAACGGAGAAGCCTCCCCCTCAGACCAGGCTGAATTGCAGCAATGGCTGGCGGCCGGTCCGGGTCATGCCCGGCAATACGCGGAATGGGAAAAGATCTGGCGGCAAAGTGGGGATGCCTTGCAGGAAGGCGCCTTCGATACGGTCAAAGCCTGGCAAAAACTGGATGCGGGATTAAAGGCTTCCGCCAGGGCGCAGAGGGATCGCATACATCGAACCCCGCCCCCGGTCATCGGACAGCAGCGCCGGAGGAAACTATTCCTGGCCGCCGCCGTCTTTATCTTCATCCTGACGCCTTCCATCTGGTGGTTTTACCAGTTCAAGATCCATAGCATGCGGCATTTATTATGGGCGGAAAAAACAGATCGCAGGATCGCCCTACCGGATGGTTCTTTCGTGTATCTTCGTCAGGGATCGTCGCTGGCATTCGACCCATCGTTCGACCGGGAAGACAGGATCGTAGAGTTGAAGGGAGAGGCCTTTTTCGAAGTGGCCCCCGGGACCCACCGGCCTTTCACCGTTAAGACCCGCACCGGGCTGATCGAAGACCTGGGAACTTCCTTCCAGGTCAGGGAGGAAAAGGAATGGAGCGAAGTGGTCGTTGTATCGGGGAAAGTAAAATTCACAGACAGGGACCGGCCATCCAATTCGATCATTCTGCCGGCCGGTCAAAAAGCCTTATTACAATCGAACGGGTTCAACCGGGGTACTATATCCGACTCCAATTTTATGGCCTGGAAAACGGGTGTGCTGGAATTTAAAGCTACCCCTTTGGATCAGGCAGCCTCGTATATACAGGATATCTACCACGTCACCGTAACCTTTAGCCCCGAACTAACACCCCACGCCGCTACGATCCGCATCACCGCCCGTTTCGAAAAGCAGGACCTGAAAGAGGTCCTGGAAGAGATACGGCTGACGACAGGTCTCAGGACCCGGATGAACAAGGATTCTTCCCTGACCATCTACGGCCCCTGAGATCGGAACCATGCATGAGGCCCCTTGTTATATACCCCTTCTTAATGCTCTGTTTATGTCTGCCCGGCCTGTCCTCCACGGCTCAGAAAAAAACTATTCTCTACCACCCTTACCATTCCCAATTACAGAAAGGCGCCATCAAAGCATTCCTCGACGAGATCCACCTTCGTGCTTCCGTGGATGTGGAATATGCTTCCAATGGATTGCAGCTGGATAAGATCGTCGAGCCTTCCGGCCATACCGCCACCATCGGCGGCCTCCTGCAGGAGATCCTGGGCGGACAGAACGTGCGGGTCATCGAAAAGAACGATAAGATCATCCTGGCTTTTTCCCGCCAGCCGCTGGCCGGCGACGCCCTGCTGCCCCTCTTTTCTTTTTTTGGGATGATCGAAGAAGAGGGCAGCCGCGAATCCCTTATCGACGCGGCAGTCTGGGAGCCTGCCAGCGGTAAAGGCACCCTTACCAATCTGCATGGCTATTTTAGCCTGCTCCTGGCCGAAGGCAAACATCGCGTGGAGATCACCTACACCGGCTACAAGACCCGGACGATTGAGCTCGACCTGCATGAGGACCGGCGCGCCGATATCGCGCTCTCCCTCAAGGAAGATATACCCGAAGTCATCGTCACGGGCAACAGCGGGATCCTTAACGATACCATGAATAAGATCCTTCCGGGGAAATACGAAGCGTACAATAATTTCCTGGGAGAGAACGATGCCCTGCGCTCACTCTATCTGCTGCCCGGCGTCACGAACACCCCGGATGCTTTCAGCGGCATCCTCGTCAGGGGAGGGGAACAGGATGAGAACCTTTTCCTGCTGGACGGCAATCCCATCTTCAATCCCACGCATATGCTGGGCGCTCTTTCCATCGTGAATAAGACATCGATGAAAACAATGCATCTGTTCAAAAGCGATTTCCCTTCCCGTTATGGAGGCGCGTTATCTTCCGTTATCGACGTGAACACCAAGGACGGGAATATGCAGAAATGGCAAGGGGAGGCCAACCTGGGCTTCCTGGCCGGATCCTTTACCCTGCAGGGCCCGCTGCAGAAAAATAAGACGGCCATCATGGCCTCCTTCCGGCATAGCATGATCGACCCCATGCTGAAATTGCTGCAAAAGGATTTCCATGCCGGCTTTTATGACGCGCACCTTAAAATGACGCACCTGCTGAACACGAATAATAAACTGATGCTGAACCTCTATAGCGGGGAAGACCGGATGGACCTGCTGGCGAATACCAATAACCTGAACAACCATCAGCAATGGGGCAACCGCATCGCCTCCGCCGGCTGGACCCATCTCCTCAACGCGAACTCCTTTATCACGACCTCGGTCAATGCCAGCAACTATTACAACCTGGCCGGGTTTATTTATACGCTGTACAATGACTCTACCGGCGATCCGGTCATGAGCCGGTCCTTTAACACCTATTCCTCCATCTCGCAGTATAATGTCCGGACACAGTTCGAAATACATGCGTCGAATGCCCTCAAATACAGTTTTGGCGCGGAAGCGGCCTATACGCGGATAAAGCCTTTCGAAAGCAGGATAGATTCCACGCTGGCCGTCGATCCGGCCTCTTTTAAATCCATCACGCCCCTTCCTTACAGGGAGGTCAAGTTCTACGGGGAAAGCGAATGGAAGGGAGGCAAACATTGGCTGCTGCGGCAGGGCCTCCACCTTTCCCTCTACCGCTTCAAGGACTTTCATTACACTTCCTTACAGCCCCGGTTGTTCGTCGCTTACAAATGGGACAAGGGCAGCCAGCTATTCCTGTCCTATGACAGGATGACCCAATACCTGCACCTGCTGACCAACCCCTCCCTGGGCATCAACAGCGATCTCTGGGCGCCCAGCACGGCTCTGCTCCACCCGGAAGAAAGCAACACCATCGACCTGGGCTATTCCCTGCGGACAAAGAAGGCATTTACCTTCACCGCCGGGCTCTATTGGAAGGAGCTGAAGAATGTAACGAACTATGCGGAAGGGAAAAGCTTTTTTATCAATACGGACTCCACCTGGGAAGAGCATGTGGCTACGGGGAAAGGAGAAAGCTACGGACTCGAGCTGATGGCCGAAAAAGCCGCCAGCCGCTGGAACCTGCATATCGCTTATACCCTCTCCTGGAACTGGCGACAGTTCGATCAGTTCAACCAGGGACAGCGATTCCCTTTCAAATATGACCGCCGTCACAATCTGAACCTCGCCCTGACCTATAGGCCGACGGGCAATCTGGATTTCTCTATGTTATGGATGTTCGCTTCCGGAGATGCTTTTTCCCTGCCCGAAAGGATCTACCCGGATTATGATAATGCCCAACAGATCAGGAACCCCACCGATCTTTTGCAGGGCTACCGGTTCATCTATCATTTTTCAGGCGTCAATAATTACCGTACCCTTCCCTATCACCGCCTGGACCTTTCCGCCGCTTACCACCGCCCTTCCCGGAAGCAGAAATTCCATACCCGCTGGACCGGCGGCGTATACAACGTCTATGGCTCCCCGGCCCAGTACAGCTACGGGCTGCAGGGGACCCTGAACGACAAATCCGTCCTGATCGTCACCAAGAGCAAGCTGTTCAATATTACGCCGTACCTTTCCGCCTCGATATCTTTTTAAGCCCCTGCATGCAGGCCCTTTTAACCCCATACCAGCCCCCCTTCCGCCAGCTGTTGGCAGGCGTCCTCCTGCCCATCCTCCTGTTTGCCTGCAGGAAAGACCTTTATCACGATAAATCATTGGATAATAAGCTGGTCGTGCTGGCGGAGATCACCGCCGACGAGCCCCTGAAAATACCCGTCAGTAAGAGCATTCTCGTGGGCAGCGGAAGCATCATCACCTTCGAAAAGGTCAGCGGCGCCAGGGTGACGGTCACCGAGGACGGGGGCAACCCCTGGATGGTGCCGCTCAATAATTCTTCGGCCTTCGCCTCCGATCCCGCAGCGGTCTATACAAGCCCGCGCCGGCCGGCCTATGGAAAGACCTATAGCCTGAAGATCGACGAGCCCAGCCTGGGAGCCGCTGTCGCCCAGACACAGATCCCCGGGCCCCTTACGATCTCCCGGTTCGATACTTCCGGGGTTAAACGGATGGGCTTCCCGGTATTGAAATGCGATTTTACCCTGGTAGACCCTCCCGGCGTCAATAACTTCTACATATTCGAGGTGTTGAAGCAATTGCTGGTCACCCGCCGGTTCTTCTACTGGCAGGGCATCCGGTACGATTATGACAAGGCGGTCAACAAACAGCTTTTCTATCAGATCAAGGACGAGCCCGGCGTGATATTGATGAAGGATACCGTTTCCACGGGGAAATACCAGCGGATCAATCTTTTCACGGACGACAATAGTACGGACAATGCAAAGGTCAGCAGCCTGGACAGCAGCTTCGAAAGGATCTTCCTGACGGATGAGAACTTCAGCGGGCAACCCTATGCCACTTCTATTTCCATCGACCGGAAATACTTCAGGGCGGGAAAGCCCGGTGACGAAGGCAGGGTCCTGATCCAGCTCAAATGCGTCAGCAGCGAGCTTTACAACTATCTTTTCTGGTATGCCCAATACAAGACCGACGTCGGATATATTCCTTCCGGTCAGCTTTATTCCCCTCCCGGTAATATCACCAACGGACTCGGCGTCTTCGGCGGCAGCAGCAAGCAGCAATGGGTCTATTATTTCGATCCTCTCCTGTAAGGACAGATCTAAAAAAATAATCGTTCCGCGTAGGGGTAGTGCCGGTTTTCCTGTTTTAGGATAATAGTAACTATTAGGGCCGTATGCTAACCATTCAACAAACAGGAGAGATCTCCCCGGAGATCCGGAAGGGGAAAGTGAGATCTCTCCTTCATTCCAAAATGCCTGGTATTCCGGTCAGCGCCGTCATTATTACACGGAATGAGGCTGCGAACATACGCCGGACCCTCTCCAAGCTCTACTGGTGCGACGAGATCATCGTCGTGGATAGCTATAGCACGGACGATACGGTCGATATCTGCAAAGAATTCGGCTGCCAGGTCTATTCGAACCGCTTCGAAGGATACGGTGCCCAGAAAAAATATGCCGTCTCCAAGGCGAAGAATAACTGGATCCTCTCCCTGGACGCCGATGAGGTATTATCCGATGCGCTGATCCTGGAAATGACCACAGAACTGCACCGGAACAAGGATATCCCCTATTCTGGCTACCAGTTGCCCATGAACCTGGTGTTCCTGGATAAGGAATTCCGGTACGGGAAAGAGAGCCAGCGCTATTTCCTCCGCCTTTTCGATAAAAGGAAAGGCAACTTCAATAATAAGACCGTTCATGAAAAGATAGAGCTGGAAGGCGAAGTCAGCCGCTTCGGCCACCGGATCCTGCACTATAGCTATACCAGCTTCGATCAATGGTATAAGAAATGCGAGTATTATACGACGCTCTCCGCGGAGGCGGCCGTTGAAAAAGGGAAGAATAAATCACTGCTGGCCGTGCTCTTCGCCCTTCCTTATTATTTTTTCCGGTACTATTTCATAGAACGCAATTTTATGAACGGGGAGAATGGCTTCTACTGGTCCGTTTTCTGTTCCTACTATCACCTGATGAAATATGCGAAGATCCGGAAGCTATCGGCCTCCCGGAACGCAGCTCCTATTCACTTGTTCAAACCTCCGTTGCTCTGATATGTCCGGCACTATCCGCCCGATCCGGGAAAGACCATATAAAACGAAAGACCTGAGGGTCCTGATGTACCATAGCATATCCGCCAATGGTCACCGGGACGCGCTGACCGTACCCGTGGAAGTCCTTGAAGAACAATTCCGATATCTCCGGGAGGAGGGATATTCCTCTATCCTTCTCAGTGAGCTGATCTCCTATCATGACCAGGGTAAACCCCTTCCCTCAAACCCTGTCCTGATCAGCTTCGACGATGGCTTTAAGGACAATTACGAACTGGCCTACCCGCTGGCGAAGAAATATGGCCTGAAAATAAACCTGTTCCTGGTGCCTTCCTTTATCTGGAAAGGACGCTACCAGGAAAAGCCCTGCCTGCAGCCGGAAGACCTGGAAGCCATGGACCCGGACCTGGTGGAAGTAGGGCTGCACTCCTACGACCACCAAAGCTACAACAGCCTCGTTCCCTGGGGCATAGGCGTCGATATCGAAAGGTCTATCTCCGCCATGGAAGGCTGGGGCATCCGCTTTCAGCCCTGCCTGGCCTACCCTTATGGCGCTTTTCCCCGTCGGAAAGGCTACGACCAGGCCCGGCTTTTTGAAATAATGGAAGAAAAAGGCATCCGCCTCGCTTTTCGCATAGGCAACAGGGTCAACCGGCTGCCGCTCCGCAAAAGGTTCCTCGTACAGCGCCTGGACATAAGGGGGGATGAGACGATGCGCGCTTTCCGGCTGCACCTGCGCTATGGTAAGAAGAAAACGGGCTTTTTAGTCGCTTTCGGCATCGGCGTGGTCGCCTTCGTCCTCGTTAGCTCGGTCCTGCGCTACCTCCACTGGATATTCTGATATAAACATATTTTTTAATCCTTCTCATTAGATTTATTTTTGCAGCATAGATAATTCCCCTTAGACCAGTCACCCGTCAAGCTAACTTGTATATGCCTGCACCCTTATCGAAGATCTTCTTCAGATTCCTGAAAATAACGGGCATTACCCTTGCCGTGCTATTGCTGCTGATGTTCCTCCTCCCTTACCTGTTCCCGGGTTTCGTGGAGACGAAGATCCGGCAATGGGCTAAGGGCAGCATTCGCAGCGAATTGAGCTTTTCGGGCGCCAGGCTTTCCTTCTTCAAACACTTCCCCTCCCTGACCCTGACCTTATATGATTTTGACCTGAAGGGTTCCGGTCATTTCGCGAAAGAAGCGCTGGTGGAAGCGCGTGAGATAGCCCTGGGCGTGGATCTTAGCAGTGTCTTTTCCCGGAGCATTCGCATCGACAAGATCTTCCTCACCAACGCTTTTATCAATATCCAGGTGGATACGGCAGGACAGGCCAACTACAACGTATACAACGCGAAGAAAAGCGATACGGCGGCCAATGCCGCCGACACGGGCAGCGCATCCCTGAAGATAAAAAAGATCCTCATCGTGGACAGCAAGCTCGTCTATAACGACCGGTCTTTACCCATGCTCATTAACGCGCGCGGCCTCTATTACAAGGGTAGCGGGGACCTGGACCAGGCTATTTTCGACCTCAATACCCATACGGAGATCGAATCCATGGACTTCTATTACGACCGGCAGGCCTATTTTCAGTCGAAGAAAGTGAATGCCGATCTTGTCACGAAGATCAATACGAACTCCCTGGCCCTCTTGTTCGAAAAGAACCAGCTCACGATCAACAAGCTGCCGGTGGATTTCACGGGGAGATTCGAGTTCCTGAAGAACGGGTATGACATGGATTTCAAGCTGCGGTCCAAAGATTCGGACCTGCATGATATCTTTACGGCCCTTCCCCCGCAAATGATCGACTGGCTGAGCAAGACGGAAGTAAAAGGATTCGGCGATATCGACGCCTCGTTGACGGGTAGGTATATCGCCTCGCTGAAGGAAATGCCCGACCTCGCCCTGAACATGAAAATAAGGGACGGCTTTGTCTCGAACGCACAGGCTCCTTCTCCCGTGAAGAACCTCTTTCTTAATTTCCGCTCGAGGCTGCCGGGCCTGAATGCGGATAGCTTGTCCGCCACCGTGGACTCTCTTTATTTTAACATCGACAAGGACTATTTCAATGCCGTGCTTCGCGTACAGGGCCTGAAAGAACCCTTCATCTATGCAAAGATCAATTCGGAGATAGACCTGGAAAAATGGGACCGGGCCTTCGGCATCGCCCCTTTCGACGTAAAAGGGAAATACACCCTGCACCTGCAGGCGGAAGGTAAATACGCTACCCTGGTCTCCCGCAACTACGGCCTGAGAAAGACAACGATGGACACGGTCGTCACCAGCATCCCCAGCTTCACGCTCCGCTCCTCGCTGCGGGATGGATATTTTAAATATGCATCCCTGCCCGAAGCCGTCCGGCAGATCAGCTTCGACCTGAATGCGGATTGCCCGGATCATAATTACCGGCATACGAGCCTGGGCCTGGAAAATATCAACGCCACGGTCCTCAGTAATTATATAAAGGGCTTCTTCAGGATGGGCAATGCCACTGACTTTCCCATCGAAGCGAACCTGGAAAGCATCTTCCACCTGGCGGACATAAAGAAAGTATACCCCCTCGATAGCCTGTCCCTGGCGGGCGACCTGAAAGTCAATATCCGTACAAAAGGCAACTACCAGCCCGCGAAAAAATTATTCCCCGTTACCGTGGCCGCCCTGCAGCTGGACAACGGCAGTATACAAACGAAGTATTATCCGCATCCGCTGGAACAGATCCATGTCAGCGCGCAGGTCACCAGTAACAAAGGGTCGCTGAAAGACCTGCAGGTCAACCTCCTCCCCGTATCCTTCCTCCTGGAAGGACAGCCGTTCACGGTAAAGGCCGATCTGCAGAATTTCGAGAACCTCCGCTATGCCGTCAGCTCGAAAGGACTGCTGGACCTGGGGAAGATCTACCAGGTATTTGCCGTAAAGGGATATGAAGTGAATGGCTTTATCGAGACCAACCTTTCCCTGAAAGGACGACAGAGCGATGCGGTGGCCGGGCGCTACGACCTGCTGTTCAATTCCGGCACGATGAAGGTCAGGGACCTGCAGGTCCGTTCGGAGCTCTTCCCTCTGCCTTTTTTGATCCGGACAGGCCTGTTCCGCTTCGAACAGGATAAGATGTGGTTCGACACCTTCGACGCCATCTATGGGAAAAGCCACCTCACGCTGAACGGGCACCTTTCTAACGTGATCGGCTACCTGACCGACAAACGGACTCCCCTGAAGGGGGATTTTGACCTGAAAAGCGATCTGATCCTTGTCGATGAGTTCGCTGCTTTCGCCCAGCCGGCGGGCCCCCCGGCAAAACTCTCTTCCACCAGCCCTTCCTCCGCTGCGACAGCCACAACGGCTGCCGCCGCTGCCCCGGTATCCGGACCCCCCACAGGGGTGGTCATCGTTCCGGACAATCTTTCCCTTAGCTTTAAGGCCGCCGCGACAAAAGTGCGGTATAACGGCATCGACCTGGATAGCTTCAGGGGACAGCTGACCCTGGACAGTGGAAGGCTCACCCTGATCAAGACTGGCTTCAACCTCATCGGGGCGCCCGTGGAAATGGATGCAGCCTATAAAAGCCTTTCCCCTCAACGGGCCCAGTTCGACTACCATATCCGTGCAAAAGAGTTCGACGTAAAAAGGGCCTACCGGGAAGTAAAGCTGTTCCATGATCTCGCCAGCTCCGCGTCGAAGGCCGAGGGGATCATTTCCCTCGATTACCAGCTGGGCGGCAAATTGGACGGAAGTATGCATCCCGTCTACCCCTCCCTGAAAGGAGGAGGCGTGCTCTCTGTAAAAAAAGTGAAAATGAAAGGCCTGAAATTATTCGGCGCGGTCAGCAAAGAATCGGGCAAGGACGTTAACGACCCCGATCTTTCCAAAGTGGATATCAAATCCTCCATTAATAATAATATCATCACCATCGAGCGGACGAGGATGAAGGTCTCCGTATTCAAGCTGAGGATGGAAGGACAGGCCAGCTTCGATGGCAAGCTCAATCTCCGCTTCCGCGTCGGGCTTCCTCCTTTCGGGGTGATCGGTATCCCCCTGAAGATCACCGGCACCCAGGACAATCCCAGGGTCAAGGCCGGCAGGGGCAGCAAGAAAGACGAGCTGGAACAGACGGAGGACAAGGACGAAGAAGGCAAGGAAGAATAGCCCTCTCCTGAGTACCCCGGAAAATACCCCCGCCCCTTCACATCCTACCCTAACAGCGTTATCGTACTTACCTCACCACTGACCACTCACTACTCACCAATTCCTCCCAAAAAGCCTGATTAATTTTAAAATTAACCGCGGAGTTATACCTGGTATTAACCTCGCAGATGTTTATTGCAAGTACTTCTGCTAAAACGGAGCTTGCTATGAAAAAAACGATGCGGGGCCTTGGGCCCGTCCCTAACGATTTCCTTTTTTATTATTTTCTTCGGGGCAGATGGCCTCCATTCCTCTTCGGATCATCCCGGATCATTCCACGGATCTCTTTTCTATTAAATTAATTTCCTCCAACCAAAAGCTTAAAGTATGAAAAAACTGCTTATGACGAATTGCTATCGCCTTGATGGCCGTATGCCGGTATCCGTCCTGCTTCGACGGTTCACCGGCCTGCTGGGCATTTTTTATTTGCTGCTGGGCGGTCCCTTGCAGGCCCAGCAACCCGCCGCGATCGCGGGGAACCCTGTAAAGGGAAGGATCCTCAATGAAAAGGGCGAACCCCTGGCCGGAGCCAGCGTCCGGTATAAAAAAGATAAAAAAGGCACTACTACGGATGCCAACGGTGCGTTCAGCCTCCCGGCCCAACGGGGGGACGTGCTGGTGATCAGTTACGTAGGTTATGCTGAAAATCAATATGTTGTTGGTGAAAACAAGACCTTCGAGGTCTCGATGAAGCCATTGCCCGGCAATGGCAACCTGAATGACGTGATCGTAATAGGCTACGGCACGCAGAAAAAGGTCAATGTCACCGGAGCCGTGTCCGTGATCAAGGCCGAAGACCTGGTGGTAACGAAAAATGAGAACGTCGTCAATATGATGACGGGGAAAGTGCCCGGGCTGCGTGTCCAGCAATTGAGCAGCGAGCCGGGATCTTTCAACACGCAATATGATATCCGGGGATTGGGGAACCCCCTGATCGTCATCGACGGAGTGCCCCGGGGCAGCGGCGATCTCTCCCGTATGGATCCTTCCGAGATCGAAAGCGTCTCCGTACTAAAGGATGCTTCGGCAGCGATCTATGGGGTAAAAGCAGCCAATGGGGTGATCCTGGTCGTCACGAAGCATGGCGCCCGGAATGCCAATGGAAAATTCAATGTCAATTATTCCATTAACCAGAGCTGGCAGCAGTTCCTGAATGTCCCCGAAGGCGTCAACGCCTATCAATTCATGGAGTTGACCAACGAAAAATACAGGAGGGACTTCGGCACCAATAGCACTGCGACTTCGGCCCCGGTATATTCCGACTCCCTGATGGCCCTCTATAAGAACGGTACGCTGAAAAGCACGGATTGGGTGAAGGCCATCACCCGACCTTCCGCGCCGGAAACACAGCATAATTTGAACGTAACGGGCGGCAACGACAAGGTGAACTACTTCTTCGACCTGGGCTATTTCACCCAGGGCAGCCTCTTCCGAACGAATTCTATCAATTATAACCGGTGGAACTTCCGAAGCAACGTTAATGTGAACGTCGCTAAAAATATAAGGGCCCAGGTATTGGTCTCGGGCTATACGGATAAGAAGAACCAACCGGGGGGAAGGAGTGTCTGGGAAATATTCAAATATGCCGAGAACCTCTTTCCTACCGACCCTGTTTACGCCAATTATAACCCGGAATACCTGCATACGGAGCCGGACAACGCCAATCCCGTGGCACTGATCAACTCGGATCTCGTGGGGAAGAGCAACTATCAGAATAAGAACTTCCAGGGACAATTGGGACTGGAATATGACCTGCCCTTCGTTTCAGGCCTTACCGCCAGGGTCATGTATAACTATGGCCTCGGCATCGCGGATAACAACACCGTGAGGAAGGCCTTTAACCTCTATGATTACAATGCGACGAACGACACCTATAAGGCGACCCTGGTGAATTCGCCTTCCACGGTGAACAGGCAGTACTATACCAACACCAATACGCTGATGCAGTTATCCCTGAACTACAAGCGGCAATTCGGGGGCGTTCACAATGTAGGCGCCTTGTTATTGTATGAAGAGAGCCATTCGACAGGCGATGATTTCTCCTCGCAACGGCAATTCTCCCTGGGCATCCCCTATCTTTTTGCCGGGGATGATGTGAACCAGGTGGCTTCCATGGACGGCAACGGCCTCTATGAATATGTCACCAAGAGCCTCGTAGGTAGGTTTACCTACGACTATAAAGGGAAATACCTGGCGGAATTCACTTTTCGCCAGGATGGTTCCAGCCGGTTCAGCCCGACGGCGCGCTGGGGATTCTTCCCTGCCGTATTGGCCGGATGGCGCATCAGCAACGAACCCTTCCTGCAAAACCTCGTCTCCCCGAAGATCCTCAGCAACCTGAAGGTCCGCGCGTCCTATGGTAAAACAGGCGATGACGCGCCGGTCCAGTATCAATGGGTATCCGGGTATAACTATCCCGGCACAGGCGCCATCCTGGGCGGGAATTATGTGAATGGACTCACTTCCAGGGGAGTGACCAACGACGCCCTGACCTGGCTGAAATCCAAGGCCTTCAATGTCGGCGTCGACTTTGATCTCTTTAACGGGCTCCTCGGCGGATCCGTGGATTACTTCACCCGAACCCGTGACGGGCTGCTCGCTACCAAAGGCGCGCAGCTGCCGGGCACCGTCGGCGTAGCGCTGCCGCAGGAGAACCTGAATGGCGACCAGACGCAGGGTATCGAAATATTACTGACGCATCGCAGGACCGTACACCAGGTGACCTATAATATCAGCGGCAATATTTCCGTGAGCAGAACGCAGAACCGCTATCACGAAGAGACCCGCGCCGGCAGCAGCTATGACAGCTATAAAGGCGCCCTGACGGATCGCTATACCAATATCTGGTGGGATTATGTCTATGGAGGCCAGTTCGGTTCCTATAGCCAGATCTACGGCTATGGCGTCAACACGGGCGGCGGCAACCAATCCGCCGTACCGGGGGATTACTATTACCAGGATCTCAACCATGACGGCGTGATCGATGCAAAGGACCAGGTGCCGATCGCGACGAGGGATATTCCTATTGTCAACTTCGGCCTGACGCTTGGCGCCAACTGGCAGCAGTTCGATCTGTCGGTACTGTTGCAGGGAGCCACGGATTTTCATGTGCAATATGCCGAGCAGCTGAACGAGCCCCTGATGTTCGGACGCAGCGCCCTGACGCAATTCCTGGACAGGTGGCGTCCCGCCGATCCGAATGCCAATGAATTCGACCCCAACACGAAATGGCTCCCCGGCAATTACCCCAATACGGGCTCACCCGTGGCAGTGGGCACCAGGGCCGTACAGAACGCGACCTATATGCGGATCAAGAGCCTGGAAATAGGATATACCCTGCCCAGGAAGATCCTCAATATCGCCGGTTTCCAGAACCTGCGCATCTATGCGAACAGTTATAACCTGGCGACGCTGACGGGCCTGAAGAACAGCGACCCGGAACATCCGGGCGTCGTAGGACCCAACCAGGACTGGAATATTTCGCAAGGCGGTTATCTATATCCCATGAACAGGACATTTAGCGTGGGGGCTTCTGTTTCTTTTTAAATCTACCATCATGAAAAAAATCAGCTATATAAGTTTATTTCTTGTCGTATTGATCGCGGCGTCCTGCCGGAAACTGGACGTAGCGCCCCTGAATATCATTAAGGACGCGGATATCTTCTCCAATGAGAATGGCGTCAAAGCCTACCTGGCCAGCATTTACGGCACACTGCCCATCGAGGATTTCATTTATCAGCCGAACCATGGCTTCATGAAGAACGATGGAGGACGCTGGCAATGTTTTTACCATCCCGGTTCGCTGGACGGAGAACTGGTAGGGCCCTACGGCAGTACCGATGAAGCGGCCACCGGTTTTGGCTTCTGGCCCTATGATAATATCCGCACCGTGAACTACCTGCTGCAGACCCTTCCTAAATATGCCAGCGCTTTTACGCCCGACCAGGTGCATCAATGGATGGGAGAAGCCTATTTCTGCCGGGCCTATTTCTACTTCGCCCTGGTAAAACGTTACGGCGGCATACCCATCGTCCGGACCTTACAGAATTATCCGCAACAGAGCATTAAAGAATTGCAGGTGCCCCGCGATAAGGAAGAGGACGTTTATAATTTCATCGGCTCCGACCTCGATAGCGCCTATATGCTCCTGCCGGAGACCAATCTGCGCGGTACGGCCAGTAAATATGTCGCCGCCGCCTATAAGTCGAGGGCCATGCTGTACGCTGGCACGATCGCCAAATACGGTTCCGGGAACCTGGTGACCGGCGACGCGCTGACCAAGGGCTTTGTCGGCATTCCCGCTGCTGATGCGGGTAAATTCTTCCAGGCCGCCTATGATGCGGCCAAACTGGTGGAAGGACATTACAGCCTCTATGAGAAGAACATGGCCAATAAGGAACAGAATTATGCAGACGCCTTCCTGGATAACAGCAGCCCCGAGAATATTTTCGTAAAAGATTATTCGCTGACCTCCGGCACCGCGCATAGCTGGGATGCTACCCTGACCTGCCGCTATATGACAGCGGACGGCCTTTCGAGATGCTATCCCACCCTGGACCTGGTTGAACGTTTCGGAGGGCCGCTGCCCGTCGTGAACAACGATGGGACACCCCGCCGCTTTACGGACAGGGCCGATCTGCTGCAGGGCCTGGAGCCCCGCCTGCTGGCCACCGTTTATTTCCCCGGCGCTACCCTGCGTGGACTGAACTTCGATATACAAAGAGGGATCTTCAAGACCTTCACCGGCAGCGCAGCACAGGAGCTGAGCAATAATAACAATACTCCCAACGAGGCCGGCGGCAACCTGCTGATGGCCGATAAACCCACCGTCCTCTATAATGGCAGGAATATCATGGGCTTCGCCGGGGTCAGCACCGGCGGGGATGATTATACCCGCACCGGCTTTTATGTAAGGAAATATGTGGATTACAAAAAGGCCCAGTCTGCCTGCGGCCTTTATCAAAGCACCCAGAGCTATATCGATATGCGTTATGCCGAAGTGCTGCTGAATCGCGCAGAGGCGGCGATGGAATTAGGCGGGGCCACACAGGCCGATGCGATCGCATCCATCAACCAGCTGAGGGACCGCGCAGGAGCCACCCCTGCTACCGCCAGTCTGACGGTCGACAGCGTCCGCAACGAACGTTGCAAGGAGCTGGCTTTCGAACACCAGTATTGGTGGGACCTGCGCAGATGGCGGATCGCCGACCAGGCGCTGGACAATACGAAGTTTTACGGGCTGCTCCCTTATTATGTGGATACGGAGGGTAAGTATATCTTCTTAAAACAGGTAGAGCCCTTCCAACGCTCTTATAATTTCCAGAAAAAATATTATTACGAACCGATACCGGGTGGTGAACTGGGTAAGAACCCGAACCTATTTCCCAATAACCCCGGGTATTAAATGTAAGGCGCTCTTTCGACCATCACCTTTAAAAGATACTATATGAACAGATCAATAAATACAGTCATCGTTGCTTTCTTAGGCGCTGCCTGCCTGTGCCTTGGTTATTCCTGCACCAAGGTGGATAACTATGCCGGTCCCAATTCTTCTTTTCAGGGGAACCTGATCGACAGCGTAACAGGAAAGAACATGCTCACCGAAACGGGCGGGTACCAGATGCAATTGAAAGAGCTTAGCTGGAGCGACAATCCCACGCCCTACTATATCCCTTCCAAGCCCGACGGGACCTTCGAGGATACGAGGATCTTCGGCGGCCATTACAGCGTACTGCCTACGCAGGGCGCTTTCTGGCCCGTGGACAGCGTGGTGATGGATATCAAAGGGAATACGACGAAGACCTTCACGGTCGTGCCTTACCTGGAGATCACCAATTTCACCCATGTCGCGGCCGGCGATTCGCTGGTCATGCAGTTCCAGATCAGTGCCCCCAGGACCGCGGGATTACCTACCATTATCGATGCCTGGCCCTTCGTGAACAATACCCCGTTTGTGGGCAGCACCGCCTATATCCAGCCCTATACCATTTCGGCCGGCGGCAATCCCAATAAGAATACCGTCGATATCAACAGCAGCTGGAATGCGGGCATCGGAGCGACGACCTACGAGATCCGTGTCCGGGGCCTTCTGCCCGGCCGGACCTATTATGCCAGGGTAGGCGTCCGGCTGAACGACAGCTATAAGAAATTCGATTATTCCGATGTCATAACGGTCCCGGTAGCCACCAAATAAACAATTTATATGATTCCCAGTATCCGTAAAGAGATTGCCCGTTCCGCAACCCTTCTACTGCTCTCCCTTCCGTCCTGGTGCCTGGCCCAGACGAACCCTTTTGTCACCGGCATGTATACCGCGGATCCGTCGGCCCATGTTTGGGCCGACGGCCGGCTATATGTATATCCCTCGCATGATATCGCGCCCCCGCGCGGATGCGACCTGATGGATCAATACCATGTTTTCTCTACGGACGATATGGTGCACTGGAAAGATCACGGAGAGATCCTGCGGGCCAGCCAGGTCCCCTGGGGAAGACCGGAGGGCGGCTTCATGTGGGCGCCCGATTGCGCGTATAAAAACGGTACGTATTATTTTTATTTTCCCCATCCCAGCGACACCAAATGGAATAGCAGCTGGAAGATCGGGGTCGCGACCAGTAAGAGTCCCGCCGGCGATTTTAAAGTGCAGGGAACTATTCCTAACCTCGATCCGATGATCGACCCCTGCGTCTTTATCGATGACGAC